>Ga0123342_1004566_pt1 | contig 20954 bp, 14 predicted proteins | sample Turbeawhitnodule_FD_89960 | JGI IMG/M metagenome (GOLD analysis project Ga0123342, IMG submission 89960) | Root nodule microbial communities of legume samples collected from Mexico - Turtle bean Mexico white nodule | ecosystem: Host-associated > Plants > Roots > Nodule | place: Mexico: Nepantla...
GGGCAAAAAAAAAAAAAAGACAACAAGATGAAGATGACAAGATATGGACCAAAATTAATAGAAGATAATATAATGAAGATGAGATAAAGATGGCGCAAGAAGGAAGAAAAAGGAATTAAAAAGGGAAAAGATGAAGAGACAGAGGAAACTTATGGAATGGAAGATGTCACGCCACTTGGAGCAGATGAACTCCAAGATGAGTGGTGCAAGAGCCCTCACTTGAGATATCACTCACTCAAGATAAGACCCAGATAAAACTGAGAGTACTCAGAGTCACAAATTGACTCAAGCAGAGTTTCTTTACTTCAACTTTCGAATGTGTCCATACATGAGGTAAGGAACCCTATTTATAGGAATGATGCCTTGTTGGACAAGTTGGGGAGGGGCATAAAAGTCATGAAGAGGGTGGCGGCCTAAGTCATTGATAAATATACCCCCCTATTATGCTATATGAGCCTACTCTTAACCTTTTTCCTATTTGGATCCCTAAAGTGAGCCCAATTTATTTACATAACTTTTCTCTTGTGGAAAGACCGAAAGGAAGAACTTATGATATTTTGGTTTATAACTTGTTCTTCTTTTGTGGATGCTTTCTTGAGGTTTGGTGGGGCTCGACTTTGTATATTGAGATGACTGACTTTTTCTATGAAGTGCTTGATGTATCCTTAGTCATCTGCTTGTTGTTGTGGTTTGTATCATGCCCCCCAGGTTGGAAAGAATTCGTCCTCGAATTTAGAACTCCTGCAAATAACATAGTTAGTTTGTTCCCAAAGAACATATTTCTAAGTTTAGGGTGTGAAACAAACTTATGTTCATGAAGCTTGGGGAGTTCACATGGGTGAATTCTAGATACAGGCCATGTTTGTAGAGAATATTTAGGGAAGAGATGATTTTCTTGAAAATTCTCTTAGAAGGGGAGAACCTTTAGGAAGTTTTTGAAGATCATCCCTACACTTATTTATCAAAGATGTCAAGTATTTAAAATTATTTTGTAATGAAAAAGACAACAAAGAACAACACCTTGGAGGTGAAATTTGCATTCCAATGCGGGTCAACATGATTGTTTTTGCAGTGTAAGGTGAGATATTGTGACCCGATTTATCTTTTCTTTCTTTATCTTTTTCATTTCTTTTTTTTTTTTAATTTTTATTTGGTCCTCATGAACTTCTTTGAGAGAGAGGGTTTTAAGATAACCTTGCTCTTGAAAGTTAAAAGACATTTTGTTGGTCAGGCCATTATGTAGAACTTGTTTATCATATTGCCAAGGCCTGCCCAAAAGAATATGTGTTGCTTTCATTGACACAACATCACATTAAGCCTCATCTTGATACTTTCTTATAGCAAAAGTTATGAGGAATTGTTTATTAACTGTGATTTCTTCTCCTTCGACACTAAGCCACTAAAGTTTATAGGGATTTGTATGAGAGATAATGGGTAATCCAAGCTTCTCCACTGCTCTTGTACTTGCCACATTAGCACAACTACCCCCGTTGATTATCATCAAACATAACTTGTTGTTGATAAGGCAGCAGGTGTGGAAAATATTTTCTCTTTGGGTGTCATTCAAAGATTTTGGAATTGTTCCCAGCATTCGGCTTATCACCAATAAGTCACCTTCACAAGGTATCTCACATTCATTTTCACTAGGGGATTTTGAAGGGGAAGAGGAGTTGGACCTAGAAGATTGATCACTGTGGTCACTTACGACTATTCCCCCCTTAACCATCATGGTTCTTTTAGTTGGACAGTTGGCAACTATGTGCCCAAAACCTAAGCATTTAAAACATTTAGTACTTGAGGTTTTGGTTGGCGATTTAGTCCTAGAAGGAGAAGGATGTTCTTTTTGTGGAGTGGATTCTTTAGAGGAGTTTAAAGGATTAACTTGTTTTGAAAATTGATGTTTACCTTTCCAAGATGAGTTATAGAAGCCATCATTATGCGTATGTTTGAAAGATGATTTTTTTAAAAGTTGTGATTCAACCTTGATGGCTAGGTAAACAAATTTTTCCAGAGATGTATACTCATAAACTTCTACAACATTTTGTATTTCTCTTCTTGATCCATTCACAAAACCAACAATCTTTGACTCTTCATTTTTACACAAATTATTTTTTGTCAAAGTTACTTCCACACTCCTATGTCCTTGTTGAAGTCGTTGAAGCTTCAACAAGAGTTATTTCCTATACTAAGGAGGAACAAATCGCACGTGCATGCATTCCTTTAAATTGTACCAAGAGACCACAGTTAGCCTCTTGTTCAAACAAATGTCCATTTCAACTTGATGCCACCACTGCATGGCATAATCTACGAATTCTAGGGGTTGCTAACTTAACTTTTTGGTCTTCATCGACCTCATATACATTAAAAATCTGATCTACTTTAGCTTCCCATCCTAGATACACATAAGGGTCACTTTCCCATTAAAACTTGGTAACTTTATAAAAGGAAAAGAAGGTTTTTTATGGTGGTGTTGGGGACGCCTATTATCCGCATGATGCACTCTCCACTCTTCGTTTTCGTCTTCATAACTCCCGTAGTGCATGTGATGTCTTGTTTGGCGCCTAGGCTCCCGCCTCCTTTCTCGGGTCATGCTTTCTTGGTTGGCTTCTAACCTCTGCATTCTCTCTAGCAGTTGTCTCATCTCCTCTTCTTTTTTGGCCAAACTTTTTTGGGCTTCGACTAATTCCCCCATAAAACGTGCCTTCTGAGGGGATTGAGGCTTGGAAGACTCCCCTGAAGAGAAATGAGTCATTAAAATTTGCACAAACAAAGCAAACGGTTAGTTAAAACAAACAGTTTAAAATTGAACTCACGTGTATCACTCAAGAAAGATACTCCCTCAAAAGGATCTACAGTTGTAGCAACACCTCAAGTGAAAGATTATAAAGCTCTTACACTTGCTCACCAAAAAGCCCTCAACAAAACTTAAGAAAAAAGGAAAGACAATTGCAAGCAAGAGAAAGCTTAAAACAATGAAAGCTAAACAAAAATGGAAATAAGGTGAAGACAAAACTTTGAACAAGACAAACAAGGAAAGCACGAAAAAGATGCAAAGAAACTTACTTAAACTTTAATTATGAAGAGATGAAAGTTCTTAGAAATTGAGAAAGCAAGTGGGATTAAACTCCACAATTACAAAAACAAATTTTCATATAATTAGAACACCATTTTGTAATTGAAATTTGGAAAGTGAATGTAATCCAAACAATTTGTTGTTTTTTTTGTTCTAATTTGATGGATGCAAATTTTTAGATGATTTTGTTCATGCAGTTGGAATGCATTTTTCAATTTTTTTTGAAAAGAAGAAGACGTTGGGATTCAATTCATATGAGCGCTTGTATTCTATGTTTTGAATTAAATCAACCGTTACTCAAACAACTTAATGTGGTTTTAGTTCTTCACAATTAAAATGAAAATAAGAAGAATAGCAGTAAGACTCTTATAACACTAAGAACACCAGACGCAAGTAAAAGCAGTAAGAATTTTTTTTTTATGCAAAACGAAATTCGAAAAGTGAAAATTAAAGTGCTTAATGAATGAAAAGTGGAATTGTAAAGCAAAAATTAAATTGCTTGAAGGTAAAAGCAAAATTTAAAATGTGCAGGAAATTTAAAGGCAGAATATCAACTTAGCAATATAAGCAAAAATTGAACCTTTCTCTGATTACCACATTATGTGAGTTGATTTTAGATTGCACATTTTAAAGGTTTCACTTTTGTTTAGAATTTGTGGATTAGCAAATTAAAGGTGAGAACCCTAAAAAGATTCCCATTGCACACAAACTTAACCAAGTGGTTAAGTAAGTATGAAGGTTCACTTCAGAAAGGCAAAGAGAAAAACACAAATATATGATGCAAAGAGGGCGAAAAAAATAGACAACAAGATGAAGATGACAAGATATGGACCAAAATAAATAAAGATAATATAATGAAGATGAGATGAAGATGGCACAAGAAGGAAGCAAAAGGAATTAAAAAGGGAAAAGATGAAGAGATAGAGGAAACTTATGGAATGGAAGATGTCACGCCACTTGGAGTAGATGAACTCTAAGATGAGTGGTGCAAGAGCCGCCAGTTGAGATATCACTCACTCAAGATAAGACCCAAATAAAACTGAAAGTACTCGGACTTACAAATTCACTCAAGCAAAGCTTCTTTACTTCAAATTTCTGATGTGTCCATACATGAGGCAAGGCACCCTATTTATAGGAATGGGTGCCTTGGTGGGCAAGTCGGGGAGGGGCATAAAAGTCATGAAGAGGGGGGTAGCCTAGGTCATTGCCTAAGTCAATGTCGCCCCTTAGTCCTAGCTTCTAGAAGTTAGGACTACCTTCTAACCCTAATGAACTTGTCATAAGCCCAATTTGATAAAAATACCCCTCCTATTATGCTATATGGACTTACTCTTAGCCTATTTTCTATTTGAACCCCTAAAGGGAGCCCAATTTATTCACATAACTTTTCTCTTATGGAAAGATCAGAAGGAAGAACTTCTGATATTCCGGTTTATAGCTGGTTCTTCTTCAGCGAATGCTTTCTCGAGGTTTGGTGGGGCTCGACTTTGTATACTGAGATGACTAAATTTTTTGTGATCTGCTGGTTGTTGTGGTCTGTATCAAATGGAAATGCTTTCCCACCGTTGATGGAGGTGCCACGTGTACGCTTGGGATTGAGTGTGGTGAGACATCACCTCAGAAACACTTCATGCACCGTGCCACATCTACCCACTAAAAAACTATCTTGTCAGTCGCTAAAGCACTCGAAAGCCTCTTCGATTAGCCAAGCTCAACTAGAGCTTGGGGCTTGTGTACCGGGAAGGAGTGCTCGGGATCTCGAGACCTCGGTTTGAGCGCGTGGGTAGGTCAGCTCAGCTATTGGGCGCAAATGGTGGGTCATGAGTTTGGCCTAGTTATATTAGTAGGCCTGGTTGAGAATAATTTAAATAGAGAAAATAACATGTTGGTTGTATGTTGATATAAGATTATTAGTTAAATATATACGTAAATATATTCAATAAGCTATTAGAATAAAATATATGTGAATATACGTAGAGTTGTTGGTAAATAAATATGTGCATAGAGTTGTTAATGGAATATAGGGTGATATTGGTTAAATGGTGAGCACTCGAGAATAAAGGTGCACGAGATTCTTTTCTGTAAGTTAGCACCGTGAGTAAAGGTGCCCATAGGCAAAATATTATTTTTCTTATGCTTTCAGTTGAGATTATATTCTCTTAAGAGAGAGTTGTTAAAGAGATAGTTATAAAAAGGGCTTGAGACACTTAGTAAAGATACGCTGTTTCTAAATACTAGACTGAAACTGAATATTTACCTTATTTTGTATGTTCTCACTGACTTGATCGTCGGAGTGTGATCAACAGGTAGAACCCCCTCTATCCCAATAGAACCATGTTCTAGTGTAACGAGAAAACGCATAACATAATCTAGAGGAGACAGGTAAGGAGAGGAGCTTTCCACGCAAGTCCACCGGTGAGAAAGTCAACTAGAAATTAATAATTGCAAATGAACATGGACAAGAAATTGAATTTCCTAAATATATATATATATATATATATATTATTTCAATTTTATATAATTAAGTTAATAAATTAATTTAATTCATTCAAATCACTAATTTAAATCAATAATTAAATTTCTAATTTTATTACTAATTAATTTTATAAATTCATTATATTTAAAATATCTATAACAAAACCTTAATTTAATTATATTTGAAATATTTTCCAATTAATTTCCCCTCCCTCTACTTGATCTGTGTACACTATTTTGCCACTAGGAGCCTAAAGAAGAAAACAAGATATATTGGTGTGCATGTGACTAAAGAGCCAAAGTCAATAAAATCATGCACCTTCCATCTCAAATCTATGGAAGACATTTTTTTTATGTTGTACCTTGTGTCTCCTTGTGGGGCCAAACTTATGACTTTCATGAGATTAAAATAAAGATATCCAATAATAATAATAGGCTTGTAACAGCCCATTTTCTCCCATCTCTCCACACTCTTCATCATATTCATGTACCTAACAAGTTACTAGCAAAAGAATATAACAATAAATTATAATTAAATTTTAAATATATTATAAATTTATATATTTTGAATTGAGTTTTATTAAAATATTTATTTTATTAAATGTTAATTTTCATCTAAGTATTGTAAAATATTGTAGAATGATATAACCATTATTTTTGTTTTCTCGTATTTAATATGTGAATTAACTAATTTTTTTACTTTAAATTTTTAAATAGATTAAATATATTTTTGTGTTATAACGCGTTTGCCTAATTCAAATTTTAGATTTTTTGAATTTGTATTAAGAAAATTATTAAAATGAGTATTTAATAAAACACAAAATTTACATAACACATTTTAATAGTTTCCTTATTAAAATTATTCACTAAATTTTTAAAGTTTTAACTAAAGATAAAATCTAATTTTACATGAAAGTAAAAAATAAAAATATATTTAACCATTTATTTATCAAATAACGAAATATTAAACAAAATAAAAGATACTTTGAATGTTTAATATAATAATTTTTTAATAGATACTTAAATTAAAAATATACTTAAAAATTTATTAAAATAATAATAATGATGATGATAAAACCCTCTTGTTTGAACTCAAATTATAACTCATATGGGTGCATACCTATTCCATTAGAATGGTGTTGATGACCCACAAAGAAACAAGAAATGGGACTAGTAACCCCATTTTTCCAACATGGCTAGCCTAGTCCATGCTCAACTACCTCTCACTCACACATACACTCTCACTCAAGAGCTGGCACTACATTGAAAGTGACACTAGTGGAATCCAATGGACACTGCTGGATAAAGAAAAGGCAGTAAAGAGTAAATTAAGGGAATTAAATAGCACAAAATTATGGAAGAAAGAGAGAAGCTGCAAGCAAATACCCTTCTTGTCTCCACCAATCTGAGATCTAAGCAGTGACCAGGCAATGAAGTTCTTGTTCCAGTGCCCCTGCTGCTCCTGCTTTTGCTTTATGAAGCCAAAACAAGGGAAGGCCAAGGTGAAGGAAGCCAAGAAGGAGGTCAAAGAAACCAAGGTGGAACAAAAGGTTGAAGAAAAGAAGGACTGACATGTAACTCCATTTCAAGCTGTCTTTGCTTTTTATTAGTAAATTTTATATTCTTCTTCTCTCCACTATTATAAGCATGCACAACAAATTGTGTCTACTTAATTTCTGCTTCTTCTTCCTTTAATTACCTCTGCCATATGTACAATGCCTTTGCAGAAGTAAGTTCTGAACATGGAAAATAAGTTCCAATTTCAATCTTGCTTTATTTCCTTCTTGTCTCTATGCTATATGTTCTACACAATTTCCTACCGTCTAGGATGTTATATTTAGAAGGAAGTTAATTTGAGGAGAAAAATGAGTTTTCCATCTAATACTTTGTCGACTTTTATTTTATCCGCTTTTAAAACGAAGTTTGTATCCACTTATATACTATGAAATATTTTTATTTTTAGTCAATGTACGATTTCTAATACACTTCTTCACGCTGAGATCTGTCAACTTGTGCGTGAGACTATATATTTATAGATGACCTGATGACTAGATATGTCTACCAAACTTTGCTTAAGATAAACTCTAAAGGACTCTAATACCATTTTAGAAATTGAACTTATAATTCAATCTTTTAAAATCGACTTACAAGATTAAGTTTTTACTCACCTATTTCCTATTAAATGTTTCCTATTAAATGTCTTTGTGTATAGATTCCAACAACTTTTAAACCAATGATTAAACTTTTAATCTCACACATTTATTATGTGGAATATTGTTGTTTGATCGGTGAAAATATTTTAAGTTTACGTTGTTCTTGTAAATATTTGTGTATGTCTGATTTTACGATTTTCATTGGAGATTATGAAACTTAAATTGATTTGATGCCCGTAGTACAATAATTTTTAATATTTATAATTACTAAAATTAATTCAAGATATGTGAGTGTGTTTAACTTAATCTAAAAATTATATATTATAACTTTATTTTATAAATTTGAAATTTATTTCACTGTATTGGCATGATAACTAAGTTGAATAAGTCTTGGATAGATTAACTTAATTGTATATGGAATTCTCGTTTTTGCTTGAGGACAAATATATCTTCTTCTTTATTTTATGCTCCCTAATTGGATTTAAAAAAATTAGTCAAAAGAAAAAAGAAAACAAAAGTACGGGGATTAGATCAAATTCATGTGAAAAAATAAAAAAATAATGAACCTTCCAAAAAAAAGTCTAAATAATTAACTATATTGAGAGTTTTAAAAAATAAAAAAAATAATAAAATAAAGATAAGAAGACAAATAAAAAAAACTTCTCTAATGCGTAGCTCCCATAAAGACAACAAAGATGAGCGATTGAATCCCAAAAATCCAATCAGATTAATCCTCGTTAGCATTAAACAATAATGAAATTCTATGATATTTATGCACATCACTACCATTAGTTTTTCTTGGATTGACCTATTTTAAAGGTATCTTGTTGGCTTTCACTCCAATTGTTGGAGGACGTCTCAGTCTCCTGGATGTTTGAACTAGTTCACCATCGTTATTTAATGATTATTCCTTATCCATATTTTTAGTTCAGAACTTAGAGATCAAATTAGCTTCTTCTAAGAAAATATCAGCTGAGGTAAATCCAACTATATCCGTTGTAAAGATGGTCGAACATCTTTTGAGCCTCTTGTTCATCACTTAAAAGAGATTCAAAACAATTTTGCAAGACTAAATCTTGAGAAATAGATTTAGAAGTAACTCACTTGGCAACAACTAATTTAGAACTTGTTGCATTAGTTACATATTTGAGATGAGAGAATCCTTTTAAAATACTATAATTTTCAAGAGGTAATGAGTCTTTTTTGTAGCAAATTATCTGATTCATGGACATTATCCAAAGAGGGCATATCAACAAAAATATAATCCTAAGATCCTGAACTAGCCTTTATATCTCCAGTAAATTTCTCAAACTTTTGACCAACAAGAGATCCACCCTCCACCTGGTCAACAACAACTTCAACAAGGTCATCAAGATCAATAACATCTCCAACAACTTCCACCACCCCTGTATTTCGAACAAGTACATCATATATTTGTACCTCTACCACATAATTTTGTTTCTATGTGACACCAACCACTTCCTTGTGAGGGACATCATTAGCTTCTCTGATCTGGACAGTCACAAGTTTATATTGTACAACAAATTTTTTGAAGAAAAAGTAGGCGATTTGCTTGTGTTATTGATGTCATCATAATGATGTCTGCATTTAGAAATATCATGCTCTATCATTTTTCATAAAGAGAAAAATGGAGGAAACTTCTAAAATTCAATATTTTCAATAAAAGAAAAATTAGGTCTTTCCACCAAATCTAGAAAAAAAAAAACCCTCTAGATTTATTCATGGTGCAGTCATAAAGACAAATAAAGAGTACCAATCATTCTCGCCATAGAGAAAATTGCTTTTGGTTGCCAATATTCCATAGGAATATTGTGGATCCTGACCCAACATTGAGCTTTGGTGAGCTTCTTGGAATATGACACGAAGTCTTTAGTCCAAGCAAAGACTCTTAAGATACACGGATTGAGATTCCAAGAACCCACTTCTAGGACTCTTCTCATGCCTTCAAGGAAAGAAAAACAAATTCATAAAACCTTTTGCCCAGAGGAATAACTTTCCAAGATCTCAGAGATTTCCAAGCAAGATCCAAGTTTTTTCACACGTCCATATGAGTAAGAGATTTGTCAGCTTTGGGTAATACTATTCTTCCATAAAAGTGATTTTTACTGTCTTTAAGACTTACAAGATACACATCTTCATCAATCTGAGCAGATATCAAATCTCCTTTGATGCAAGGAGGATGCAATTATGAAAGAGAGATATCACAAGCATTATTCAAGGCTTGTGCAAAAGTCTTCTTTTGTACTTGACTTACACGAGATGATTTGGCTTGTGAAAAACAACCTTGGTCCTTGAGACACCCCCAAAGAATTTGAAAACCGAAAGAATATGTCCACATTCCACCAAAGTGAACCAACACTTCAAACATGCGATAAATCGAGTCATTAAAAACAAAACATTTACCATCGACCAACAATAACAGTGGCAAAAAAGATGTTGATCAATGAACCAACACTACAAACTAGACTATAGCGAGAAACCCAACACAGTCCAACCTCCAAAGAACTGCACCATCAAAGGAAGACAAAACCCTAACTGTCAGCAATCAATCACCCACCTTCAAGAAATCGTAGAGGACAAAATCTTATTTGTAACCACCAAACACTCACCAAACCCTTTAGTTAGAAATAAATAAGATCACTCCGTGTTAAGATGTTTTTTTTTTGGTAATAATTGTAACTCGTAATTTTAAAATGTATTGAAGAATATTTTATTTTTAAATATATGAAATTAAAATTAATTTCAGATTATTACAATATTTTATTTTTTTAAAATTATTTAATAAAAATGTTAAATTTAATTGTATATGTATTAAAATTACTTTTGAGGCTATTGTTATAAAAGAAAATGTATTGTAAGATGTGAAATATAATATAATGAACTTAGTGGTTTGAATTAGTATTTAAAGGAAAATATCCATTTAAACGAGGTTATATTTAGCGTTTTCAGCGGTTTTAACTCCCATTAAGTGTGTTATCCGCGATTTGTTTTTCCTTTGGAAGATTCAGCGTCGCTACCTTATTACCAGTGATTTCTACGAACCCTACAAATAATCACTTTCTAGTGATTTTGAAACTCCGGTTATTCTCGACGATTCCGAACGCCGTTATTCCAGATGATTTTGAATCCCGTTATTCCCAACGATTTAAAGAAAACCCGTCTCGACGGTTTGACAATCTCCATTATTTCTGAAAGTTTAAAAACCCCAATTATTTCAACAAGTTTTAAATCCCATTACTTTAGAAATGTTTTAAATCCCATTACTTTAGAAATTTCTAAATTACTTCCAATGATGGCTTCTAATTAGTTATAGTAGTTTCATTATCCCGTTAATTTTATTTTTTATTTTTTATAATTTTATTTGTTATCTTTTTTAGTTAGTTATATTTTTTTAATGTACGTAAGTACTTACTTCTAGTCATCTTATTAATTTTATTTGTAATTTGTACTAACATTTTAATATTCCCTGTCATTTAATTTATCAATTGACAATTTGATTTAATAATATAATACACATATTTTTATCAATATATATATATAAATATTTATTACGTAGAGTATTTAATTCTTTACACTTATTAAATTACTGTACAATTTATAAAATTTGTAAATGAGTATTGAATTGTCTTACTTCACTATCCACCCATGACATTTTAGCAAAAAAAGATAATATAGAATTGTTATTCTGTTACAGTGTCACAACTTTTATCACACAAACTTGGATGAAAAATAACATAAGAAAACATTTATGGGAAATATACCAAAGAGTAAGCAGATTGCAAAATACTCTTAAATTTATTATTATCCATAATTGAAAGTAAAACACAGGGGAAATGTGGAAGGCCTACGAATAGAAAATGACTATAAAATTCTAAAGTAGTGAACAATCACATAAACAATTCGAACAAATTCAAAATTGTAATTCTCTTTCCATCATAATTAATGTATAATTATTTAGACAAACTACTCATAAGTACTTCTAAGAAAAAGAAATAAGAAAAAAAATTAAAAAAAATTATCCATAAGTTAAAATTAATTTATATATAAAATACTTTATAGAAAACATTTCTTATAGTTTATTTGATACATTTTTTAACTTATGTACAATTTTATTTTAATTCATATAAAAAATATTTACTTTTCTTAAAAATACTTAGAATGAAATTTGTCTAAATATATCTGTATTAATAATGTAACTTGTTATATGAGGAGATCAAAACAATTGATTCATGTACTTTTGAAGAACATGATCCACTAACTTTCTGTAAACGCCTTCTGTTGGGTGATAACTGTCCCAAAACACATATTCTGAAGCATTAGAAGAAGTAGCATTTAAAGGATTACATAACACTGTAAGCTCTAGTTTCCCTGTGCCACAACAACCCCGGTCTATAACTTTAAAGCCTGCAATTTAATAACTCAAAACTTTAAATTTTTCTTTTCTTTTCAAAAGTCATTACAAAAAACACATGCTACTAGATATTTAGCAAATTGATAAAAGCACATTAAAAATTATTAAAGATGTGAATTCTAATGAAACTAAGTTAACTTGGGATTACCATAATTTTGGTAATTTTGAATGATATCGAGTAGATGGTGGTAAACATCAATGTATACAATTCTGCTTTTGGAGGAGTTGTGAAGGGAATCAAGTTCTTTTGAGAGCTTGGAATTGAACAACTTGGCTGCATAATTGTACTTTTCTTAGCACCCTGTTATTAATCCTCCAACCAGATTTCTCTGTGATGGCACATCCAATAGGTGGTGCACTCAGAACTCCAATTCTTCGGGCTCCGAGATTATACAGTTCCTAATCAAGAAAAAACTCATCATGAACAAGGCATAATTGACTTCACATGCACCAAAGAAGATTCTGTTGTATATTAGAATGATTATGACTTATGTTTGATCCATCTTTTATCGTCCATTCTTTGCATTATTATTGTCTTATAAGGCATGTTGTCGGTATCTTCTAACTAAAACCAACTCTTAGTTTTTTTTTTACTGTCCTAAAGTGTTTTCCTGTTATAATCTTCTGACCATCTTATTGATATTGTGTTACAAAATTTTATATTCTATAGCATCTTTCTATAGATTTCTCTGTTCGTATTTCCGAGTAATTTCATATATTGTCAAATTTGTTATTGGGTGTATCTACATAATATAAACAAGACATTCCAATCTAGACTATCTACAATCAAATTTTGGTTACCAATCACACCAGAAGTTCCTTTCTACCTTTAGAGTATTGAGCAGGTATCATCTCAATAGGGTTTAGGGTTTACACACATTTTATTTTATGTTGTTACATTTTAGATCATTATCTCTGAGCAACTGATCCAACTCCGACCATAAACTTTCTTTCCTGTAAACCCAAGAATGCATCATGGTGTTTGAAATGGCCAATACCTTTTCACAATTTTATGGGTAGCAATAATATAATTAATAGCCAGGTAGTAGCAGTAGTGAAAGAAATCAGAGGACTATCTTTACCAGGCAGAAAAATCATCTTGAATGAATCTATGAAATCATAAGCAAACACAACTGTTCTCGCCGATTGACTCAGTCACCGTTGACTTCAAAGGCAGATGGTGGCTCCTCTTATCTCCTGGTGGTTTACGCTCTCCCCTTGGACAGCAGAGAATGGCTCCGTTGAAACAGAGGGGGCCCTACCTGTTGATTGCACTCCGACAATTAAGTCAGTATTGGGCTAAGAAACAATAAGTGTGTAAAGAAGTTTCAGTCTTACAAACGGCGTACCTTTTCTAGGGTTCTTTCCACCCTTTATATAGGTTGTAATTAGGTCAACTTCCATAACCCTCAAGGATCTTTCCTTAAACGGAATTAGGGTTTACTGGTGAGGGATCTTGTGACGCGTTGCACAAGCTTAGCGCATCCTCGACACAAGACTTGCCTCTTCAGGAGTGCAATCTTTCTAACAGTGTGGCCGCCAGGGTACCAACTCATGTACCAGCACTGCGGGACCATCTGTTCTGTAGGTGCCCTAATTATTCACGTGCCATGCATGCAGTCTTTCCCTGGAAAACCCTATGGTCGAGTTCCAGCAGATCAACACATCGGAAGAAGTGAGGAGGAGTCATCGGTTGTTAACGCAAGAGACGTAGAAAACGCCCAGGATAAGCATATATCCGGTTGCTGGGAAAATGTCGTCTCAGGTTCACAAAGTCGAAACAAGAGAAACTTGGATGACACCCTACCAACATTATTTGGCCGACGGAATACTCCCGCTAGAACCCACATAGGGCAGAAAAATCAAGAAAAAATCGAGCAAGTACACCTTGATCGACGGAAAGTTGTTCAAACACGGACTCACCCACCCTATCCTAGTATGTGTAAGTGGTGAGCAGTGCACACACATTATGGAAGAACTGCACGAGGGAATATGCGGTAGCCACGTCGGCGGCCGATCCCTCTCGTCAAAGGCAATTCACGCAGGATATTCTTGGCCAACCATGAAGGAAAATTGCACGAGGTATGCACAACGATGCAAACAGTGCCAGCAACACGCCGACTGGCACAAGGCGCCCCCAGAAGAGCTGAGGTCGATCTACACCCCATGGCCATTTCATACTTGGGGGATTGACATTTTGGGGCCCTTCCCTTTAGCAGTACGGCAGATGAAATACGTCGTGGTCGCCATAGAATACTTCACAAAGTGGATAGAGGCTGAGCCAGTGGCGCAGATCACAACCCATAAGATCCAACACTTTGTGTGGAAAAATATGGTATGTCGCTTTGGAATCTCGAAGAGATTGGTGTCGGACAATGGGACCCAGTTTGCAAGCCAGCAGTTAGGTAAGTTATGTACAAAGCTGGGAGTGAAACAACTGTTCGCGTCAGTTAAACACCCTCAGACAAATGGGCAGGTCGAGTCTGCCAACCAAGTTTTGCTCAGAGTCCTGGAGAGAAGGCTAGACAAAGCCAATTGGGCGGAAAAAGTTCCTAGAATTGTGTGGGCTTACCACACTACTCCCCAGTCTACAACCAGGGAAACACCCTTTAGCTTGGTGTACGGTTCAGACGCAATGATTCCAGTAGAAATCTAGGAGAACTCACCGCGTTTGCAAAACTTCGTGGTCGAGGAGTCCAATGAAGAGAGAAAGGTGAACCTGGACCTAGTAGATGAAGTAAGGGAGGAAGCAAGGATTAAAAATGAGGGTGGAGTACAAATACAACTCCAAGTTGAGACATCGGTAGTTCCAGGTCGCCGACCTGGTGATGCGAAGGCCCACCCGTACCAGTTAGAAAACAAGCTATCTCCTAAGTGGACCGGTCCTTTCAGAATAACGGGGGCCCTCGGGAATTGAGCATACAGGCTCGAAAAGTTAGAGGGTGGCACGATTCCTCGTACTTGGAACATGACCAATCTTAAGTTTTATTTTAGTTAAAGATGTCTCACACTGTGCACGTTTTAAGGAGACACTCTTTTTCCCTCATAAGGGTTTTTTAACGAGGTCACCCAAATAAAATATTCAGTTATTCAATTAAGAAATATGTGTACAGTGCAATTAATGAACCTCTTCCTTGAAGTGATACACCAAAAGCGGAGGTAGTTTGGTTCCCCAATGAGCCCCTCTTGTGTAAGTTCACCAAGGTGAAGAATAGTATGGTTCGCTAGTTAATGAACCTCTCCCTTGAAGTGATACACCAAAAGCGGAGGTAGTTTGGTTCCCGAATGAACCCCTCTTGTGTAAGTCCACCAAGGCGAAGAATAGTATGGTTCGCCAGTTAATGAACCTCTCCCTTGAAGTAATGCGCCAAGGTCAGGAATAGTATGGTTCCTTGGTGAACCTCCCTCTTGCGCGAGTTTACCAAGGCTGAGAACAGTATGGTTCAAACGTTGAAGGCCTGCCCCTTTACTTTTTATAGCAGGGTCGCGGTCAGTTATTAAGACCTGTCCCTTGACTTTGTACAACAAGGATGAGGTCGGTAAGAGCCGTTCACTCGAGTTCGAAACACCAAGATGGGGGCGGTATGGTTCCTTAGGGACCCTCCCTCTTATTTAGTAACTCCAGGGTCGAACAACATGGCTCATCGGTTAAGTTCACCCCTACCTTAGTAATGCAGGATCAAGATCGGGAGGGTACACTTCTCCCTTGTTTGTAAGCCAAGGTCGAGAGCGGTGTGGTTCGCCAGTGTCACCAGCAAGGCATTCTCGTTGATCTGAGGGGAATAGGGATGAGATCAACAGGTAGCCTTACTTTTCAAGAAGAAGATAAAAAACAACAAGAGAAGTTTATCCTCGAACAAAGGTTGTGCTAGTTAAGGGATCTGCGCACACAAGGTAAAATGTATGAAGTTAAAGCGTGCTACCAAAAGGGCGAACCTATGTAGAAGGCGCTGTTAGTTGAATTCAATGAAAGTAAAGGCAGAAAAATGCAAGCCAAAGCAGCTAAGACAAATAGTTAAAGGAAAGACAAATGTTTATAAAGATATATATACATATACAAGGGGAAGATTGTTCATCAAGAAGATAGAATTACAGGGCGGTTACTCTCTAAGCACGAGTTGCCCATCAACAACGCATTTGGACTCACTGAAAGGGGAAAGATCCACCTCAGGATGCACACAGGCAAACTGAGCCTTGGCATCTTGGAACCCCTCGCCGTAAGCATCGACATCATCATTGTTGAGCTCCTACTCCGTCTTCTTGAAGAATTCAACTTTCTCGGCCAGCTCCACTTCTACCTTCCCCAGCTGGACCTCGCGCTGGGTGGCCCTCTCCTTCAACTTGGCCATTTTTGCCTGCATCCCCTCGACCTTCTCCTCCAGGTCGACCACCTTGTTGCGAAGTTGCAAGATCTTCGCTTCCAGATTGACAGTCTCTCAGGTCTTGTAAAAAAGAAGCTTCTCGGCGTCCTTCTCGGATTGATGAAGACTTGCCAATTCCTGATACATGGCGGTCTCACAGTTGGAGAAAGCTTTGGTCTTGAGGGCCAACTCCTCCTCCAGTTTCCTCATCTTGTCCTGCAAGTCTTGAGTTTCTTGCGCTTTGATAAAAGCGAGGTGGGATGCGACAAGGAAGTCCAAGACCCCGGGCCACGCGGTCTTGGAGAAAGTTACCCTCCAAGCTCTCCACCATCTCTCGGTCTAGGAAGTGTTTGAGGGCTTCTTGGAGAAGGGCAGGAAGCTCGAGAGGAGGAGGTATTTGCTGGCCTTCGGGGGCACTCTCCCTCCCACCCGCCTTCATGAACAATAAGGTGGTGCGGGGAGGAAGCGCTTGGGAAGTGCCCACACTAGCAGCAGCCGCCCTGCGCTTAGCAAACAGCTCGACCAACTTTTTCTTCTTGTCATTGTTAAAGCCCATGTCTGCACAAAGACAACGAACAACAACGAAGGATCAAGACATGTGGGTGACAACGATAAAAGCAAGTAAAGGGGGTAAGCAATAATAAATAAAGTAAAAGGGGTAAGCAATAATAAAGCAAGTATGGGAAGGGTACCAATATAACTCTTGAGGGCCTTGGGGCTAAACTCAAGCTTGAGGAACTCCAATGTGCTGAATGGAGTGTAAAGACCAGAGAGTCCCGCTCCTGGGGAAGAAGGTCCTCAAGACACCTGGGCTTCTAGAGGTTAGGTTTCCCCGCCCAGTAAAGAGGGAACCAATCTAAGAGAGTGGGGTCCCTTCGATTGCTCTGCACCTTGAAAAAGTGCTTCTTAAACCCTTTGTACGATTGCTGGATGAGCGTTAGCAGCACCCTTCCAAGGACGCCATTGAAGCCCACAACTTCTTTCCTGAGCTCTTCACTTCAAAGCAAAAGAGAAATACATGCACCGATGGTGTATGGTCAAGGCAGTTGCAGAGAATTGCAAAGGCCCTCACGAATGCCCAGCTGTTGGGGTGCAGTTGGGAGGGGGAGACATTCACCTCGGTTAGGAGTGCTCGCTTGAAGGGGGTGAAGGGTAATCGAAGGCCAAGTCTCAGAAAGACCGTGGAGTAGATAAAGCAGAAGAGGCTTTGGGATCTGAAGACTCGTCAACACACATTGGCTCTCCTTCCCGACAAGCCACCATCCTCATCCTCACGAACTTGTCGTGGTCTTTACCAAAAACACGTGATTTGTAGCAAGTCTGCTTCTTCTTATAAGCAGCTATACTCTCAAGGGAGGTAAAGCTGGAGGTCTCGTTTAAGATAGCAGCAGGTGCCCAGCGGTGTATAGGGACTTATAGATGAAGGCGAAAGAAGGAGGGGTTGGTGTTCTAGGTGGAACAGGGGATGAAGACGAGACTGAGTTAGAGTCTAAAGGATGAACTAGAGAAGGCTCTTGATGGGTCATCTTAAATAAGGAAGCTAAAAAAGAGAAGAAAAAGCGAAACTTTAGAGGAAGAAGATGGCGTGACTCGACAAAACCAGAAAATCCAGAGAACAGAGACTCGAAGCGTAAAACAGAGGAAATGAATACACAAAAAACCTAAAATGCAGAAAACATAAACAGTCCAGGAAATTATAAGCATGTTATAGGCAGCAGAATCATAAAGTAGGAGCAATCGGTGAGTAAAAATCATACCTTTGAATGTTGAGGTTCGAAGGTTTGAAGTTTCGGAAGAGAGAAGAGATAGCTTTTCGCAGAAATTCTGAAGAGAAGGTTCGAGTAAGTGAAAGTAATGAAACAATGAAGAGAGCATAAGGGTTTAAAGGTTTGAATAGTGCACGAAGGAGTTTAAGCGCCAACAAGTCTCAATTCGTTGATCTTGTCATGTGTACGCTGATTTAAAAGGTGTGGTGAGATGTCACTTCGGTGTACTGTTCACGCCCGTTACCCAGTGCCACGTAGGTAGCCCAGCGCGATCACTTACTCTCTTCGCTGAAAAAAGTTATAGCTCGAGACTGGGGGGCTTGTGTCCCGACCAGTCCTCGGTCATCGACCCCAGTGATTGACCTCAGACATCACACACCGGTGCCTGATAGTGGAAAGGGCCACATAAGGTGGGCCCCAGACGCACCTATCAGAGGGTTGGTCAGTCTTCGAGCATCGGTACCATAAGACTCGATGATGGAGATCGACGTCAGCCCTCGCCAAAAGAGGGAGAGATCAGACATTGGTGGTCTGAACGTTATTTTGGGCCACGTGAGGTGGGCCCTAATATTATCCCAAGTTATCAGGTAAAACATCAGATATAAGGGAAGCCTAAGTCACGAGGAATCCATGCACGTGGTGTGTATAGCGCATACAGGCGCAACACGTGAGAATAATCCTTGGAGGCGCTAAGAATCATTAGGGTTAGGGTTTCCAAGGGTAGCTGCATGCATGACACGTGAATACTTAGGGCACCCGTAGAAACAAATGGTGCCAGAGATTAGGTGCACAAGTTGGTACCCAGGCGGCTACTCTGTTATTCGTTGCACTCCAGTTAAGGGAAGTTCTATGTGCCAGATATGCTAAGATTATGTAAATAGCGGCGCAAGGACGTTCCCCTAGGAACTTTAGACAAGGGTAATAGCACAAAGGTAAACCCTAGTTTCATCCTCTATAAAGGGTGCCAAGAACCCTAGCAAGGTACACAGTTTCTAAGATTGAAGCTACTTTATACACTTGGTGTATCTTTGCCCTTATACTGACTTGAGCGTCGGAGTGCAAATGACCGTTAAGGCGCCCCTTTGTCTTTGCAAGTGAGAGATTTCTTGATCAAGGAAGTACGATACTCAGGCGGAGATAAAAGGGCCAAAGACTGTCGTAGAGTCAACCGGCGAAGCGAGTCAACCGACAGAAACAGTTTGAATTAATATCTGAGAATGATATTTCTAAGATATTAAGAGATTATTGTTCAATGATATATTTGCTCTGACATGTTGAAAATGTTAATATTACCAAAGGTTTCTAAATGTGATTTTAGGAACAATCAAGACGCATATAAGAACATGTACAAGTTTCCTTATTAAGAGTCCAACCAGCATAATGAAGTTATTGCAGAACGAAATTCATGGAAATTGATTGATGACATTCAAAGCTGCTGCAAATAACAGAGAAAAAAGAATATAGAGAAATACAATTAAGAAGAATTTAAGTGAGAAAGAGCATTAAAGATGCAAGCTGTAACATCCTTAATTTTTATCCATATATAAAATAAAATAAAAGTAAAACATGTAATATCTAATTTTCATTTGAATATATACAACTATCTCATAATTGTATCTCAAAAAGATATCCCTCTTCATATGGATTTTAATATATACACAAAAGCTTTAAACCAAAACAAAGCACTCAAATTAAAAGCATCTCCTCCTCTGGCTTCTAACTGATGAGCTCTATGACCTGCAACCTCATCTACTCCCATGTAATTACATGATCATCACAGATTAAAGAAAGCAAACACGAACAAATAATAGGGTAAGCTAGCTATATACAAATTTCTATATAATTTCAATTTCAAAATAATAAACATAATTCATCAAGTCTCATACAATTTCTCAAACCATCAAGTGTCTATTAAAATTTCATAATTCATCTTTCACATGTCAGACTTCTTCTGACTCACAACACATAGACACTTGACTCTACTTCCGGAACACTCGTGTATTAAAATTAGAATCCTGACACCTGCACCTGTCATACTACTCATTGTGAATCCACACAGCCATGCACATAAACATATCAATATCTCATCATCTTATCATCTCGTATGACAGGTAAATTCATATGACATGAAATACCAAATTATATTTTAAACCGAAAACAAAGTCATATGAACCTCCATCGACTCTCACCAACTAAATAACTTCATCTATGTGATTTCATTATATCGGTAGAGTCAAAATCGTCTCATTGGATCGGGACCTGACAGATCAATACACCCTAATAACAATCTCAACATGGTATTTCCTTTCTTGAAAATATTATGTTTTGATCACACTTTCACATCATTCCATAACTCATGTAGCACATCAATACACCATTCAATCAAATCATAATTTAAAATTTCAAAACAATCCAAATATATCTAAAATATTCATTTAAACACATAACTAAGTTACTTTAATCATATTTCTAAATACAATTTAGAATTTTCACTAAAAAAAATAAGCAATAATAAACTAGGCTTTCAAAAAATAAAACAAAATAAAATTTTAATTTTTTTTACAGAGAACTTGATGTGATTCCACTAGCACAATTAGAATGATTCTTGACATTCTTAGGAATCATCTTGAGTTGGTTAAGAGCTAGACACTTTATCATAGAAATGGATCAAGGTTCTATGAACAAGAACTCACC
>Ga0123342_1004567_pt1 | contig 20954 bp, 11 predicted proteins | sample Turbeawhitnodule_FD_89960 | JGI IMG/M metagenome (GOLD analysis project Ga0123342, IMG submission 89960) | Root nodule microbial communities of legume samples collected from Mexico - Turtle bean Mexico white nodule | ecosystem: Host-associated > Plants > Roots > Nodule | place: Mexico: Nepantla...
TTCAAATAACCGCATTCGTAAATCAAAATAATTTCAAAAATGCCACCGCGTTTTTTACGAAAGCGGGTAGCGCAAAAGCCGCACTAAATAAAGCGTATCCTTTTCTTCTTTTTGCACTAGTGTCTCTCTTATCAGAAATAGTTTTTGAATAAGTTTTTCTTTTTTTCTTGAATTTGTTTTATGGAAAGGATTTTGGAAGTGCTATTTTTCAAGCAAAGATACATCTCTATTAATTTAGGAGCATGTAGCTTAGTTTGTTGATCAAAGTATTTTATGTACAAATTTAACTTTTTAATTAGAGTAGTAGAATTGATAACTTAAACTTGATTTAAGCAAGTTAAAAAAGTAAGGAAAAATTTGTTTATATTTTGATAATATCTTTGGGATTATAAACTAGATGTAAGGTGACTTGGTTACAATTATTTTAACGTAAGATTCTTGTGTTCTTTCTTTTAAAATGAAAATGTTTGAAATGAAGTAGAATTTTAGAGTTTTTGGTTAATAAATAATTCTTCTAGAGTATTTCAAATTCAATACCATTATTAAGACATTGATATGGTGAATTTACATGTTAAATTACAAAGATTCTTAATTTGAGTTTTGAATAGGATTTTTGATATATAAGAATAGTTAACATTTTATAGTTATTACAAATTGATTTATGAACTCAATGATAGTGCAAATTATATTTAAGCACATTACAGTCATGTTGGCTTTTAAGTTTGTATAAAAGTTGCAAATTATTATATTGATTTTGGATAAGTTTTGAAAAAAAGTTTGGTATTTTCACGCAAACGATGATTTTTTGCTCAAATAAAAATATACTATGAAATCAACATTTATTTTCTACTCCTTTTTCGCTCATGAGAAAGATTTTCGCTTAAGAAAAAATAAAGCATAAATTTAACCTTGCTCTTGGTTAAATTTTTTCTTAAGTTAATTTTTTTTTAGTTATATTTTTGTCGCTTTAATTGATTGAATGTGAATGTTAAATATAAATGTAAATAGAATATTGATTATAAATGTGTGTATGTGTGATCAATTGTAAACATAATTATTTCTAAAGAGGGAATACTTTGTTGAGATGTTTAGGTTGTATATTGAATTTGAGATTCTATGAGATATCTCAACTTTGCTGATATTGGACTCATAAAGAGGAAATATTATGTGGTGAGAGTCGAAGGAGATTCCTATAATTTAGTCTACGGTGAGAAGGAACTATGTCTGGTAGGTCATGGAGATTTACCTTGTCATGTGTGTGGACTATGTTCCTATCATGTACCTTTGTTTAGGTGACTACTTAGTTCATGTAGTATGATAGGTACATAGATCTGAATCTAATTCAATGCATGTGTCTTTCGTAAATAAAGTTAAATGTTTTAGACATTCTGACATTGATGTCTCTGATTTATAATATGAGAGGTACTAAGTAAAGTTCAGAGTTAGAAAATTGATTATGATATATGATTAATAAATTTATGGAATATGTATCTTATATAAATTATGTAATTGTAAGAATATCTTATATAAATGATGTAATTGTAAGAATATAATTTAATATATACATATGTTAGATTTTAAAACACTAACTTATATATTTTGTATGTTTGTTGTTAGTTTATAAACTATAATGATAAACATTATAATGTGTTATACGAGAACATGTGATACTATAATTATAGGATGTAAATCTTAGCGCGCACACATATAAATATATATATATATATATATATATATATATATATATATATATATATATATATATATAACAGATTTTGTGTTATATTGATTATTTATTTTCTTTGATATATATATATATATTATATTTTTTTAGAGGGAAAAGTTTGTTTTAAAATATAATATCGATATTTATTATCTTATGATGATTAGTATTAATGTAACGATTAATGGGATGTTAAAAAATTGATTTATAAAAAATTAAAACCATAAAAAAATTATATCAATAAAATGTGAATATTAATTAAACCCAAAATAGTATAAACTTATATGTAATTTTGTTAAAATATATTATAACATATCATTCATTCATAACATTACGTAGAAAAATGATTAATTTCATTTTATATATATATATATATATATATATATATATATATAAACAATCCACATAATTTTTTCACCACCCATACATATAAAATAAAGTGAGATATGGTTAACAAGTAATATTGTTTTAACATGAATAAGTTTTTCAAAACTAAAATTAATAAAGCATTACTTAAAAACATTAAATAAATTGAATATATTAACTTTATTAATTGATAAAATAATATTAATAAATGCGATCAGAATAATTTAAAATTTAAAAGCATAAAAAATAAACTTCAAATAAAATTGCAATAATTATAAAAAAATATTGCAAATAATAAAAGAAACTTAATCATAATATCTAAAAAAAATTGAGTGGATATTTTTTTATATCCTTTGGATAAAAAAACACATGCTCAAGGGATTCAAATGAGTATCACTTGAATGAATAATGCATGTTCATAAAAAAAAAATATTTTTTTCCGAGTACTTGAATTTATTGGATTTTAGCAAAAAGCTAGTAGTATATATCTTCTGGTTTCTGAAAATTTTGAAGTACTCCACGTGAAACCAATTTGACTGTGTTTCTTCAGTGAGAGGACAAAACAAAACATCTCAGCATGAGTTCAGATACATTGGACCCCATCTACCACATTTCATAAACTTGACACAATTAAACACTTTTTTTCTTTTTCTATAATTATTTCAAATTTTCTTCAAATTTTTTAAAGTACATTTTTCCACTATTCATATGTAGATATTGTATTATTGGGTTGATGTTTTCTCCCATGAAATGTATCATACTAATGATGTTACAAACATGGACACAATGTAATTGTTTGACTATATTGACATGGCCATGATAATTTTGAATATGGTTGTTTTGTTCCACATTATGAATGTAAATGATTAGGTCTCAATTGAACAAACAGCAAAATTAGTAAGGGGGAGAAGCTTTGTGCTAACATGTGAATAATTTCCTTGGCCACCATCTTTGGGACCTACACTTTAGGGTTTGAATAAGAATTTTGTTACATGAGGGTATAATATTTTGGATGATAATTTCAAACACATGAAGGAATTGCTTCTATGCTTCTTGCACTTGTTTCTAACTTGAATGGTTTAAAGGAAATAAAAAAAAAATACCCATTAAAATGAGAGTAATTTTGTATATATGCAAGAAATGTATTATATGACGTGGTGGGATGTCAATTATTTTAAAACAAATATTAATTAAAAATATGAATATATTTTTATGAAAATCTATGTGTTATTCTCTTGACGAATGTTTTTGTGTGCCTACTTATCTTAATTATATAAAAAAATTATGAGTGAATGGATAAGAGGGTTTACCATACCGAAGGCATGCATAGGTGTGCGTATGCATTTCTTCTCTAGGTTTATTATGAGTATTAAAAGAAATTTTTTATGGAAAATATTTTGTTGGTGAGGAAGTGGGAAGTTCTTCATTAAAAAAAAATAATAAGGAAGATCAAATGTTTGATTTTGTTAGATTTAGAAGGGTCCAAAAGTGAAAAAGAAATAATTATAACATATTTTTTTTATCAGTAATAAAGAATTAAAAATTAAAATAAAACATTTAGTATGTTTCAACCCTTTTAAAAAAAATGTTATTTAAGTTCAAACCTGCAAGTTAGACTACATACAAAATAACTGTTAAAATTTGAACCTGCTTTAGATAATCTTTGCATTTGAGATATAACTAAAGTTCCTTAAGTGTTAATAATCCAATTAATGTTAGGAAAGATAGTCAATACTCAATTTTATATTAGGGAAGATAGATGGGGAATGAAGGTAAATAGTGAAGAGATAATGGAAAAATTGTAAGATGGGTGGTATCATAAATAGAGACGTGGAGAGAAAATAATGTGTTAGAATGATAGATTTTGAAAGGAGAGGTTTATTATAGCTCTAAATTTTTTCTTGAGAACAATAGTTTAGAACATCTAACGAATAAGCAAATAAAAAATAATAAAACAATTTTATATTGATTCACATAAACTCACAAACTATTTAAGATGACTTCTTATGAAATTTTAATAATAATAAAAATATTACAACTGAGTATACAAATCAATTGTGATTGCAATAAGTACACAAATTACTTATGGTTATCCATCTGAATCTCCGTTAAGATTAAAACCTCAAAACAAATGAATAGAGAAACTCTTGAAAAGAGAATGATTTAAAGCTCCTAGGATAATTTCATGAAGTGAATAATAGAAAGATTATATCTCTCCCTCTAAAACTTAGAACACTTATTGTGGAATAGTAGAACAAACAAAGTCCTTGGAGGAGTTAGAGTATTCCTACATTCTCATCAAGACCTCATTTTTGGAACGAGTAACTTATAAACAATTAATTGAGTTTAACAAGGTGGTGTTGCAAGTTCAGTTATATAAGAAAGAAAAATGTCATTAGGTTAGTAGTAGGCACAAAAAAAAAAAAATCCATTTAGTGATTGAGTATAGCGATAGAAATCGTTGGTCGCAAATTATGATTCAATTAGCGACCGACTTACTTCTATCACAAATTTGCAATCAAAACAGTGAAAAAAATAAGTTTTTAGTGGTATTGTATAGCGACTGAAATAGTCACTGAAAATGATGGTAGAGAAAGTTTAGTCACTAAATTGGTGGCTATATGAAGCAAAAAAACAAGTTGTATTGTTAGTGACCGAAACACAATTTATTTTAGCGACCAATTTTTGTTTCAGTTGCTATGTTAAATAGTTGAATTTAGAGACTGAATTTCCGATTAAGGTGAGGGAATTTTTAGAGACGCAGTTTTATTCGACCATGAAGGATATTATTAAAATATTGAAGATTAAATTAATGGAGGGAGGAGTATTGTTTGTGTTTATGTATCTATTCTCACACAAAAAATTGTTCGTGTTGTTGTAAAGAGAGAGTGCCTTTCGAGGACTTTGCCACCATCGCCATCTTGTGCCATTGTGTTATTGTGTGCTACAAGATATTAGATTTTCCAGCTTCTTCTTCTTCGTGTCGTTGCATCACTGAAGTGTTGTTGTGAAGAGAAAATGCCCTTTTGAGGACTTTGCCACCGTCGCTATCTTGTGTTGTTGTGCTATTTATTGCACGACCTTATTCTTCTTAATGTCTCTGCACCGTTGGAGTGTTTTTATTCTGTCTTTATTTCCATATTATAACCTTAATTTGAAAATTCTCAAAATATCTATTTTTGTTTTTATTTTATACTAGAATTCTCGCATTTCTCATGGATTTGTTCTTGGTGGAGAAAAGTTTGTAGTATGTTAACTACTTAGGTAGATGGTGGTCATAAATTGTATTCAGAAGCTTTGAAAATGATTGTGGTAGAATCCAATTTCCTCTCATATTTTATCTTCTTTTCTTTTATTTAAATATGGTCATTCCATTGACATCCAGACTTCAGACATAATAATGTACATGACATAAATTTTTAGCTATAATTTGTATGTGGTGTGAATGACTCTGGTTGGAGACAATTATGGGCACAAAGCCTTAGGCAAAAGACTTTTTCCTAACTATATATAGATATAGTATGGAAACTCAGAAGATAAGTAGCTCAAGAAGGGATCCCACCAGTCGTTATTGATTGATTTCGAGTCTTTTGTATTTTTTTATCAGCAAGAAATAATAAATAAATATGGATCACTTTAGGGGTGACTCAACCCTTATACAAAGATAACGAAAAAAATAAGATAAAACCATACACCCCAACCTAAACCAATCTCCCAAAAAAGGTTGTTGACTAACCAAAAACCCAAGAAACCTACACAAGAACTCACCCTGGGAAACAACTAGAGTATACCAACACATCAAAATCTAAAAGAACATAAAATATAAACAAACCACCAAGCACAAACCTCCAACAAATAGAAAAACTTAAAAGACCCCTCTTTACATCTAACACAACAACCAATGAACCCACTACCTCAACAAAAAACCAAAGATAATCCTTTTTAAGTTCACAAAAGCTCCTCCATAGAATCACTTAATCCAAAAACCAAGACAAAACCTCAAAACGATGCTTAAGACCATTATGCAAAACACACAATGTTTTCCTTCTTAAAGGAGTTAGAGAAACATACCAAAGAAATAAAAACAAATTTAATTCATAGTTTTCATACATATCAGGGGTTCCAAACACCAGAATAAGAGAATTTTGCATCTTTTTCTTTACTAGTTAACCAAACCCAAGTTTTTCTTTGAACCACTGTAAACACCTCTATGCGGTCAACTCTCCCATTATTAAAAACACACATATTTCGATGTTTCCAGATTTCACCTATAATTGCAATCCACACCACTCCTCAGATTCTAAGAGTCTGGCCATTAACATTCAGAGGGTTGAACATCATAAAGTGTACATTTGCATCATAGTGGTTCACCAACAAACAACCCAACCAAGACAAACACAAACTCCAAATTTTCCACACAATTTTACACTTAAAAAAAAGTGACAAACAGTTTCCTCTTCCTCACCACATAACCCACACAAACAACTTACCATTAAGACTCCTCGTCTCAACAGATTATCCTTTGTTGCTATGCTATTATTCAACACCCTCCAAGCAGTGATTTGTGCAGAGGGAAGAGCCTTTACCTTCCAGAACCTTTCAAATAGATCCCTATCATCACCTCCCACCACTAGCTTTAAAGACTTATAAGCATATTTCACTAAAAAAACCCAATAACTTATCATCCCTCCAAATCCAACTGTCCGCTACACTTTCTCCCTCCTCAACTACCTTTTTATTTTTTATCAGAAGCAACAACTGAGTGGCCTGATTCTTTTATCACACAAATAGATTTCTCCTCCACCCCAACTTCCACTCCCACCTACCATTGCTGCACCTGCCTGCATGTGACAAAGAACTACCACTATCTGCAACAACCAAGTATAGTCTTGGGTATTAAAACATTAATGCTTCATAATCAACTTATCCTCCCAAAACCTAGTTTCCTTCTCATCCCCAATCGACTTTATCTTCAAACTCGCCTCCCCCACCTATCTGAATTCCAGATACTCTTTATATCTCTCCACCAAAGAGAATCCTTATTATTTATGACATACTTTTTAACCCCGTCCACCCTCCATTTGAGTACTTTGTATAGTGTCACTTTTGTGGGGTGTTTTTTGTTAGTGGACTCAAATGTTCTTGAAAGTTAATGGCATATGTTGTGATATGCCTAATATATTTACCCTTGGCTTTCTAGATTGATATTTAGCTAATGTAAATTATATTTAGTTGAGAAAACTATAACTGCTAATTTTTAAGAATACGGTTCAAAGGTTCAAAGTGAGGACCAAAAGTTTGACAAATTTTGTTGTAAGTGAAATTGATGAAAGTTGGATAAGTAAGTTTTTTTGGGAAAAAATATTTTTTTCTTTTCACAATTCATCAGTGTGATGAAGGGAATGAAAAACCCAGAAAAAAAATGTCACTTCTAAATGTAATATTTTAAATGAGAAATGTGGCAACCACCACTAAGTACACAATTTTTTTTAGTGAAAATTTCTTAAAATAAAATTAGATGTAAAAATTAAGTGTGAACTAATATTATCCCATTGTATTCTTCTTACTCCCTATAATACTCCTATTAGATTCTTTAGTATTCTTTTTGCAATAAAGTCTTAAACTCCGTTTAATCCTTATTTTAGAACCTATTTGTAACTTCATCACAATTTTTTTAAGTATTGTAAAGTTGAAAAATAATATGCCTCTAAGAATTAATTTCTTTTTACTATTTTAGTTAAGGTCAATAATTACTTAATAAAATAATCACTTAAATTAAGAAATTTTTCTTTTATTATATTTAACAATCCTTCCATTGAAATTATTATATTTAACAAAGATTCATGTTATTTTGATAAACTTTTTCATAAGAACATATATCCATAAAAAAATAAATAGATAAAATTTTTCATAAGTTAAAATTAATTTATGTACCTCTCGTTTAGATAAATTATATAAAAAAATTTACAAATTAATTTAAATATAAATTAATATTAACTTATGGATAATATTATTTTATTTTACTTTTTCATTTTTCTTTCCTAAAATTTCTTATGAATAAGTTTGTCAAACTATAGACAAAAAATTCTATCAAAACAAATATTGAGGAAAAAAATTAAAAATTAATTTCTACCTATGTTTGAATTGAAAAGGGCATGTGATATAAATGAAGGAATTTAACTCTTTTAAAATGAGAAAAATATATTCTAAAATGAAAATATGTACAAATCAATAAAGTTGTACTACTATAAATAAAATGGGTAAATGTACAGAAGATTCACAAAAGAGGATGAAGTGCATTTATAAAGGATAAAGTAATAAAGAGAAAAATAGAAATATGTTTAACGTTGTGTGTGCCTTTAATTTCCCCAAAACTCAAGATACAATTCTTCAAAATTTGAATGTTGTTTTTACAAGGTTGTATAGAGATCCTCATGATGGCTATATATAAGATGTCAGAATATATATAAGCACATGTCAAAATTATTATTGTTTTGTGAATAATTATTTAAATTTGTTTATTTTTTTAATATTGAGATAACTAAAATCAAAATATCCCATTTTCTCATTGAAAACTGGTCATTCTTTCCCTTCAATGTGAATTAATATAAGAAAAAATAGATTTTTTTTACTATTTAGTAGGGAAATAAATAAAAATAAAGAAACATATTTTTTTCTATTTTTTTTTTATAGAAGTAAAAGGAAGGAAAGAGTACCGATAAGGGCCGCACGACCGATGTAACATCTTGGACCCTGACGTTGGGCTGACTGAAGGTAGTCGAGATACACGTCCGTCAGGCTGACCGACAGCTCAAGTCCAATTACGCTCAATCAAGGTTAACAAAACTAATTTGTGATTAGGAGCTTGGTAATTCAGCCCTAAACACGGTCCAACCCCTTAACCTGGCCCAATAAGGAAAGCCCACCACAAGTAATATAAATAACACACATTCCAAGAACGTCATTATCTACAGTACTCTGGCAGTTGAGTGTCGAACCCTTTTGCTGACTTGAGCATCAAAGTGCCTTCTCTAGGTACCCTCAATTCGATGTTTGCGAGAAGACCGAGGACCAAGGCCACGAAAGAAAGGTGAGTAACGAGCAGAGGAGGTTGGAGAGCAACGCGACCGACCGACAGAAAAAAAAAAGACGAATCCTCTCAATAGTTATTTAGGCTCCAACCCTTACACGAGAACAGAAAGAAAGTGCCTAACATAAATACCCCAAATTATTTTAGAGATAGATGTAGTATAAATAAGAGTATTGTTTTTATCTTTTAGGAAAAAAAATCCATTGAAATACTTAATTGTTTATCAATAAAAACACTATTTTAAAATGGATTCTAAACATTAATCACTTTAAATTAAACATATTTATAAAATGGAGATTAAAATAATATTTTTTTATAGATAAATAACTGTTTTCATTAGAGATTTTTTTTTAAATTATTAAAACTACTTTTTAAAAAAAGTTATAGCGAAACCAAATATCATAACAAGACTTTAAAAGTAAAATAAAGTCTTTTGAAAATTTTATCACCTAATTTTTGAGAAAATATATATGTATTTTTAATATTATTAGTTTACCTATCTACCGTTTTTGTTAATATATGAGTTTTGATATAATTTTTTCATATTTTTTTGTGTTTTCTTTTATTTTTAATAATACATTTTTCGTGTGATGACATATGATTTTTGTTAGTTGAGGTATCATCATAACTGAGATGTCAAATGATACTAATATGAAAGTTTTATATAAAAAAATCGAATATACAGTTACAATCTCCAAATATAATTTTGGAGACTAAAATAATTTTTTGAAAATCCTTTTTATTCTTAAGAGTAAATTTGAGAAAGCAAAATAATATTTTTAGAATTTAAGAAATTAAAATATTTTTATAAATTTAAAAAATCAAAATTAATTCCCTTCAAATTTCAAGACTGAAGTATATATCAACTTAAAAGATATTTGTGAAAAGAGAATGAAAAGATAAAGAATGAGTACACATAATGGAATTATACTCTTTTTTTTTTTCTTTCTATAAAGCTAAGTTACTAATTTTTTTTAAAAAATCTTAGAATATTTTATCCAAAATTTCCCATAAGAAAAAAATATATTTTTTCCAATTAAGACCACTTAAATATCCCCTTTTTTTTCAATAAATGTTGCCTTACTAAAATTACTCTGAAATGAGATATCTCAACAATGTTTACATCTCAAGGTGTATCTACAACATGCAGCACATCAAGAATAGATATAGAAGACAAAACTAAGAATAAAATAAAATGATGAAGGCACTAAAAAAGCTTGGAATTATAATTTTGTTAGATGTGACATGGTAATAGATAATTGATGATCCATGGAGAGACACAAACAATAACATAACTACAAAGAAGGTACATGGGTGTCTATATGTATACCATTTGTGTGTTCAAATGTGGTGAAAATGTGAGAAATTAATAGGGCTTTTATGGCACAAAGAGAGAAGGTGAAAGGTGAAAGAGAGTGATATGGTGCAAAGTTGGATTAGGGAAAATGTTAAGTGAGGGAACATGTTGTCCCATTTTGTTCTTACTTTTGTGAGAGCTTTTTAAGATGTTGGAAAGATTTTGGAGAGAGTGATCCACTCACTTTATACCTGTGCTAGCTGTGCACTTCCCACATTATGATTCAGTTTGGTCCAAAGAGTCACTTGCATGGGCTCACCTACCGCTACAACAAATCATTTTATCCCCATCTCCCAAATTCACCTTTTTCCCTTCTTTCAACTTTCATATGCCCCTTCTCTCTCTCTCTGCAAAACATAACTTTCAATGATATTCAAAATCAAAACAATAATATCCACAAATAAGTAATACCTATGGTTCTGGTATGGATGGATGGAGAAGATCTATTCTTTTCTATCTTGCTGATTGGACATTTCTGTATATGTAGGATCTTCGGTCTTTTTCTGGATCTCGGTTGAAATAGAGGGATTTGCAAAGTATTATGAAGTCAGTTCAGTAGTATGTGTAGAAATATACGGTATCGGTGAGGGTCGTATAAATGATGTCATGTCTCGATCTCTATTACTTGACCGATCAAGGTAAAGACCCATGTTCATAGGGTCAATTGACAGTACAAGTCCAATTACGCTCAATCAAGGTCAGCGAAACTAATCCGCGATTAAGAGTTAAGTAATGCAGTCCTAAACACGGTTCAACTCCTTAACCTAGCCTAATAAGGAAAAGTCACCAAAGGTAATAAATAGCTAGCACATATTCCAAGAATTAGGTAGGTCATCATTTACAGTGCTCTAAGAATCGAGTACCGAACGTCTTTGTTGACTTGAGCATTAGAGTGTCTTTTGTAGGTAGGTACCTTCTGAATCTGGATTACGAGAAGACCAAGAGGCAAGACTAGGAAGAAAAGAAGCTAAATGACCGACCAAGAAAATAACATAATCCTCTTAATAGTTCTCTAAGCCCCAACCCTCATGTTCTAATATATTTTTTTTATGAGTCATATTCATTTATAAGAGAATATTTTTCATAATTAATTTATGTTATCATGAATTTTGATTAATTTTGTTCTAATATATTAATTAATGTTAATTGTAATTGTTTTATTTATTGCTTTGGTAATCTCTCCCATGTGCAGTATACCTACTTTTTCTTTTCCAAAACCATTTTCAACAAGAAAAAAAGTTTTACATAATAATTTTAAAATCTAAAGATTATTTTATATAAACTATTTTATTAACCAAATACAATTTCACATTCATTTGACGAAGTCACATTTGAGTAAAAGTAGCAAATGATAGCAATTTAAATAATCGTGAGTCTAATAATTGAAGTATAAGTTACATTATAATTTATATTTTTTTTACGGTTATTAACCTAGTTTTCTTTCTTTCCATCTTATCTTGATTGTCAAACTTCTTTTTGAGCATTCACTTAATATAAAAAATGAATTTTTTCTTACTTAGACTTAAAAGCTATTATATCCATTATTTTAAAATAGGTTAATTTTTCCCCATAGCTTTTTACCCAACTTTCATTGTCTAATGTTTCATGGTTTTTTTCTTGATCAATATACATATTTAGGTAGACAGATATTTGTAAGATAATCTTGTACCTACACCTTTACTTCAATTACTTATTATGTATCTATTCAATTTTTTTTTATCAAAAAATATATATAGTATATACACTAGACCCATAATTTCAATTATAATTTGACTTAGAACTTATTTTCCTCCATTTGATTTTGAACTCATTCACTATCTCCCATTTTTATGCATATCTCCCTCTTCTCATGGTCCATGATTTTTCACCATCTGTGAATCATATATGTCTTTATTTCCTAACTTCTATTTGACACCTAACCAATATATGAAAAATTTATAAAATAAAAATCAATTTTACAGAGAAAAAAATAAGTTGTTATAGTAACTAAATTAGAGACCGTTTTAGAAACTAAAAAAAATTGGTTTCTAAACTAGTTTCTATTATTGTTAAATAGTTTCTAAATTGATATCTAATTAGCAACCAATGTTTTAACTACCAATTATTTAGATTCTAAATTTGGTAGTAAAAACCTTAGTTGCTAATTAAATACCAATTTAAAAACCATTTAACAATAATAGAAACTAATTTAGAAATCAAAATTTTTTTAATCTTTAAAATGGTGTCTAATTTAATCACTATAACAACTAATTATTCTTTTGTTTAAAATTAGTTTTTATTTCATAATTTTCTTATCGTGAATTTAAATGTCAAACTAGTTAAACTAAACTAAGTAGTTTATGCACCATGCCATAGATTCAACTCACATATCTTCATTATATTGTGGCGAACCACTTCTTCTGGTGCTTTCCATCCACCAAACAAACTAGAAAACTTTGTTTTTAAGCAACAAAGTTTATATTATAATAATATGTATGCAACCCAAAAATTTAGTATATGATTGATATCATAATTAAAATTCCAATCACAGCACTAGAGAAATATTATAGGTGGGTTTAAGTTTTGTTTTGTGGGTATTTATAGGTAGCTATTAGTAGACATTGGCATAAATATGATTACACCTACTTTTCCCCAATATTATTGTTGATGGCCACTTTTTTTCATGACATTAGATAACAAATTTCGTAGTTACTATGAAATCACGAAGACCATCTGTCATGTCAATTATCAAAGGCTAATCACAAAAATGATAATCCAAAAACTTCAAATTAACCATATAGTAAGATCATGGGCAAATTGCACTATTTGTAATTTAAATATCACATCATACTACTGATATTTTAACATTTAAAATAATACTTTAAGATATAAGTGATAACAAATTTGTTTTATTTCAATAAAATTTCATTTAATCAATTGACATAATATTACGAGAAATTTGTATTTATCGATAATTAAATTATTATGAAAAATTTTATCGACAAAAGTAAATTTATCAATAATAATTTATACATTTATAAATTATTTTTTTTAAACACGAATCAATATTTATCAGAAAGTAGTGAATCTGTCAATAATATCAGTTGGTAAATGTTTGTTAATGTTATCCGTCTATCGCTAAATCTTATAATATTAATATAATAATAATAATAATAATTAAAGTAATAATAATATTAATATTTATAATAATAATATAATAAAACAAAGATAACATATTAAGAATAAAAATATTAATAATGATAATAATATTATTATTAATTAATGTTATAAAGTAATACTATTTAAAATGATAATAAAAATAATTATAGCAATAATAATAATAATAGTAATTAAAATAATAATATTAATAATAATAATAATAATAATTTAATAATAATATTAATGCTAATAATATTAATAATAATGTTAATAGTATTATTAATAATAAAAATAGTAGTATTAATAATAATAATAATCTTAATAATAAATTTAATAATAATAATAATGACATAATAAAAATAAAAGTAATAATAATATTAAAATTGTTAATAAAAAATAATATTATTATTAATTATCGACAAAATTCTAACATTAACGACATATTTTGACAATTGGTAAAATTATTTTTTCTTGTAATATAAGTTTTATAAACAGAAAACATGAATAAAGAAAAAACTTAAACTAATCAACCAATGTTTAAATAAAAACTAATTATTGGTATCAAAAATATATTCTGTAATATATATTTTTCTAATAAAAAAAATACCATAGAGCATATAGTACATTTTTTTAAACGATACAATATAGATTACAAACTGATAGAAATATTACATTAAAAAAAAAAAAAGCTGTGACTAAAGATCATTATCTCAGTTAAATTTATGATATTAACATTCTTTTCTCCTCTGTTTTGGCCCCATCTCCTTTTTCATTTAATGTGAAGTGAAGTACTGGTATATGCTATAGCTATTAATCATCATTATGGAGATTTTGTCATATTATATAACTTTTTCTTTGTTTCTTTGCTTCTTCTCTGCACTTCTGTAAGCTGTCTCATAATTGTCTGAAGCCACTATTCAGAAAGCTCCAATTCACTTCCTCTTGGAAAATTCACAGACCATAAACTCTTCAATTTTGAACAAAAATATTCTTGAAATAAAAGCAAATAATGTTCACAAAATGGCAAGAATTTGAAGATTAAAATAACAATGTTAACAAGGGAACATAAGGGCTTCATTGGTCAATCTCAACACATTTTGTTCTATTACAAAATAAAACAAAGATGAAGAAAAGGAAACAAAGATGAACAAAAGAGTAAACTGAAGACAAATGATATAAAAATGAATATCTTTTCTTTCTTATTATTCAAATTAAAACAAATGGTCTGAATATATACAAGTAGTACACTCTCATTATAGGGTTTAACTAAAGAAGAAAATAATCAATAATTAAATACTAGAATCATAACACAAAGATAAAATAAAGGTTATTCCCCTCTATAAAGATAAATAACTGATAATTAGAAAAGATACCAAATTATTCTTTTTTATAAAGAGAAGCAACTAATAATTAGAAAAAACACCCAATTATTCTTCTCTATAAAGAGAAACAACTGATAATTAGAAAAGACTTCCAATTAATATTAAGATCGTTCTGTAACTTTGGTATCTGTATCCTTTAATATGTTGATTGATTAAGTTTCACTCTCTCCTTTTTGGCCACACATATGGCAACCAAATTGTAGTTATATAAACAGAAAACAGAAAACATGTTAAGAATATAGTTTTCTTAGACACATTTTATAACTGGTTAAGCTTTATTGAAAGTTACATAAAGGAATGTGAGATTCACTTCTGGTTTAATCATTATCTTATACTGATTTTATAGTTTTTAACAAGAGGTGTGAATGAAAAGTGTTAGAAAATGTGTTCATGTACAATTTTTTGAGAGAAATTAAAAGGGTATGTCATGTTGATGTATCATTTTCAAAATATGCAGCTCAAAACGAAATAAACCAGATGATGTGATCATGTAGGACATGTCTACTGAGATGTCAGAAATGAGCTTTTTAGAACAGAAAAATGAAGGTTGACAAATTATGAAGCTTATGAATGAGTCATGACAGAAGATTTTGTACAATGGAGGGTGCAAAAGAACATCTCAATTGCTTTGCCATCTGTTTTAATCGATTATAAGGTCTCTTGGTCTGCAAAGAAAAAAGGTAAAGTTAAGTAGAGTGACCACAAGAGCACAGAAAATTTGTAATGAGTTAATGAACTAGAAAAAAATGATGAGCCAAATAGGATTCAAAAGGCAAAGATCACACGCATGCCTCTTGAAAAAAGGCATCACTTTAGAATTTTCTTCCCTCCATGGAGAACCTCTCTTCAGTGTTCTTTTATGAACAAAATCCATATATGTTGGTCCCCTCCATGAAGAATCAAATTTAGAAAAGAAGATGATTTGGAGATTGAATTCACTTCTTTTCTTTATTTTCAACAAAATTAATCATTAGACTTGTAAAACTCCAATTTCACATTTTCTTCTTCAATGCTTTATGCTTCTATGATACATTGAAGTGCTCAAATATAAGATTTCACTAAAAAATATAGTGTAAATTGTTCACAATAATTTTTACCAGTGCTATTATCACTCAAACTTTTAGCAAGAATGAATCTTAATAGGAGTCACGAAATTTGAACAAACAATTAAAGCACTCAAAAATAAATAAAAAAAAGCACTCAAAGCACCACATGTTTTTAGTTCAGGCATTTTATCAAACAACCATTAAACACAGTTAGGCATTTTTACAAACACTTTCTAAACTAGCACACTTTTGAGTTTTATGACGATTATAGGATATTCATGAAATGTCACATGACAAAGAACATATTAGAAACTGAAAATTAAACACTTTTAACATGAATTGACCGATTAAAAAGAAGAAATACTCAATAAAATTGCAAAGCTACAAGCTACATAGAGTGCAGTAGGACAGCGACATGGTGAAGGTTATTTAGTCTTTTTGTTTGTAGTAGGAGGGTGCAGTTAGTAAATAGGGGGTGCATGAAGAAAATGCCCATATTTTTCCACACTGCAGCAGGCCCAACTTTCTATTTGATGCTAATCCCATCTTCAATCATATATTTAAGTTTCCAACTAAACTATCAATTATTTAGTTTCTAAATTTGGTAGAAAAACCTTGGTTGCTAATTAGATACTAATTTAAAAACCATTTAACAATAATAGAAACTAATTTAGAAACCAAAAATTTATTTAATCCTTAAAATGATCTCTAATTTAATCATTATAGCAACTAATTATTTTTGGTATCTAAAATTTGTTTCTATTTTATGATTTTCTTGTAGTGATGGATTTAAAAGCTGATAAAAAAAAGAAGAAGAAGTGCATCTTTAAAAGAATAACATTTTCATGATTTTGAAACAAATAATTGTTTAATGTCATTAATCCAAACCAATTTCAATCAACACTTGTGTTTTATCTCATGTGTAGATGAAGGGGATATCCAAAAAAGTAATTTTTTGTACTCGTGTAAGTTAGAATTAGTAGTAAAAACTACTTCTATAATCTAAACACAAAATCTAAACACTCATTTTCTCTATGGAAGTTCAAAAAATTGAAAAGATTTACAAATACATCCTGTTATTTATTTTCATTTATATGACACTTAGAAATAAGAAAAAAAAAGTACAACATGTTAATCAAGTTGTGTGAATCTATGTAAGATTGTTAGTTATTTTTGTATGATTTTATTTATTTATTTATTTATAAACGTATTTCATAATACCATTGATAGTTTTCTACTGATATATTGTTCACATGTCAGAGCTTTATGACGGGTCAGAAACCTTTTATAACAACTTTATCTTTTTGCACTCAACTTGTTATATATAAAGTATTTTATTTTTTAACACCATTTTCTTCCGTCGATAACACTAATTTTAACACACATTCTTAGAAAATGTCTGATTTATTGTGTCAAAATGTTCATTTGAAATTTGGAGTCAACTTTTGTACACTTTAGTGGACATCGTAGTTAAGTTGACACATGAAAATCATCAATCATATGTCATCTTGTGTTTAAACCATAAAAAAAGTAGAAACACATTAGTGACTAAACCAAATTCATATAAAAACAAACAACATTTCTAAGAAACAAATAAACCAAATCTAACTCTCGAAACCCAAATTAAGTTTATTATAATTTTTAATTTTAAAATAATAGAAAAAATGGGTGATCTCACCTATTTCGATCTCAATTGGAAACAAATTTATCGCATTAAAGTTCTACAATATAATAAACTAAATTTTATTCAAAGATAAATGAAACCGAAGAAAATAAATAAAATACTATTTTTTATATTTCAAGGTAAAATTGTAATTTGATTATGTTAAAAATGTTTCAATTCACCCAAGAAAAAAAGAAAACAAATGTTTTGTAGCCAAGTTGTTTGCGTAATAGGATATAGGTTTTAACTTGTTTACAAGTCATTCAACATCAGTTAATTTTAATTCTTTTTCTAAATATCAAATATTTTAGAATCAAATTAACATAACCATAAAAAAAAATCATACTCTTGTGGAGAAACAAAACAAAAGTTACAAATGCACATGCACTAGATAGATCAAAGATTATTTATAGAAAATATACTCATGAAAAATTTTGTTGATTAAGAGAAATTTAAGTACTAAATTACATGTGTATTTTTCTCATCGGTCATCATTTTATCTGACGTGAATCATCACGTTGTTTATCATTTTAGCATACTTAAATTGTCGACATATTTTTTCACCAGTAAACACAAACTTGTATATATTATCAATTATGAATAGTTATACATATATGTTCGAATGTTATCTCATGAAAAATAGTTAATATAGTTGAAATGGATTTGGTTTTCTCTAACAATAAATATATTTCATGCAATATGCAAATTTCTCAAATGAAGATACAATAAAATAAAGGTACGAGATAAGAAAACATCAAATAGTCTTCATTATTCACAATCACATCCCATAAGCTTGATCGTATTGCCACCTTTACTCTAACATGTTTTGGATCACAATTTTTATTGTAACTTTTCATTATTAATAGTGTGTTTCTAAAGTAATTTGCAAACATTCAAATGTGAAACATGAATCATGATCATTAATGAAATTGGTTTCTTTAATCAAAGGAAAATTATTACATTTTGAAATAAAATGGAATCATGCTTCTGAAAAATGAAAATAAGATGAATACATTTGAAAAACAAAGAATGATATTTCAAGTTTATTTGAAGAGAAACCAAGTGCAACATAATAAAGATTCAATTTGTTCATTAGCGGTTCATCCCAGTTGCACTCTTCACAGAATCAACAGCTCCTTGTGCTTTTTGTTGCATTTGTTGCCCAGCCTATACACAACAAAAATACACCTTTAGTATAAAATGTGTTTATGTTATTGAACCAATAATAAATTATAGTAAATATGGCTTTCAATTTATCTACTATAAGATTTAATAAACATATCGTGTATATTAATTTGTAATTGAACAATCATGCAAATCTCTTTACATTGTGAGAGTTATTAATGAATATTGTAATATGGATTGAACATGAATTTTATCACATGATTATTAATCTATTTGATTTAGACAAAAAGTTGGGAATAAATCATATATAAGAACCTGTTGCATGGAGTCTTGAGCAGATTGAGCAGCATTGCTAGCCTTATCCATCACATTGCTAGCCTTTTCCTGCAATACCACACAAACACTTGTATATGAGTTCTCAATATTGAGCATGCGTGCACAATAAGAGACTAGAAAAACAAATTTAAAGGCATACCTGAGCTTGGCCCTTAGCTTGTCCAGCATTGTAGCTCATGTTTTGGGAGTCCATCTTGTGTTTTAAAACGTTAATAAAAATCAAATGATGTTGGTTTTAATTTATCTTATGCATTATTTTTCCCACTCTTTGTTGTAATTTATATAGTTTTTCAATGCATTGCATCTTTCGACAAGTGTTCGTTCTTTTCACGTTTTTTCCTCAAATTCTTATTCATAGTTTTCTCCTTTGCTTGAGTTTCTAAGGACAAATGTCAAGCTAAATTTGGAAAAAGGCTTTTGCACATTTTATTTACATATATATGAATGTGGAGGAGAATCATTCATCTATCATTCAAATCTCCCATACCTTAGATTGGACGAGTTTTAATCTCATGTGCTAATAATACACAAATTTTAATTTGAATTTACAATATTTGATATTTTAATATATGTTCAGTCAACTTATCAAAGATATGTATAATATATTAGTACACTACCGAGAAAACTTAGCTATAATAGTAAAATACAAGTTTAGTATAAGAGTTACGATATGTTAAGAATAAGAGTCACTAATTTAACTAAAGACTAATTTAGAATCTAAACTAATTAGTAGCTAAAACATTGATAGTTAATATTATATACCATTTTAGAAACTATTTTTTAAATTTTTTATTAATATTAGAAACTACTTTATATACGAATAGTTTTTTAGTTTACAAAATAATATCTAACTTAATTAATATAATGAATAATTGTTTTTGGTTTCAAAATTAGTTGTTATTTAATGATTTTCTTTTAGTGGTGGTTGTTTGAGTGTTGATATTTCTAGATTCGTTGTCGTCACCATAATCCTCGAAACCCTAAATTTGGCTCAAAGAAAGGTATTATTTTTGTGCCTAGAGTAGTTTGTTTTTGTTTAGTTGCTGATGTGAGTTGATTAGAAGATGAAACATCATATGAAACTTTCAAGAATTGGATCAAGATTCTACAAGCAACTCAAGAACACAAATCAAGAAACCCATTTCAATAACACAAATCAAGAAACCCATGGGAAACCCATTTCAAGAACATGAACCGAATAGAACATCAACAAGTAATTTCAACCGATTAAAACAAGAACCAATGACAAACTATTGATTAGAAACATTCAATAGCAACATTTGACCAATTGAAAATAAAGAACAAGAAACAAAACATGTTTTAGAGTTTTTGATATAGAATGTGTATGGAAGAAGAAGATAAAGAGTTGAAGAAACTTATGTGGTTGAAGACAATGGGAGTGATCACACCACTTGGATGGTGGAAGGAAGGCTCCAAGATGAGTGAGAGTGTCGCCACTTGAGGATTTCCAAGACCCACAAGATAAGACAAAGAGAAGGAGAGCAAGTCTCACAAAGAAACCACTCAAATTCAAGAGAGTAACTTCACTTTCAATTTCAATATTCAACTTATGTTTACAAAAGCAAGGCTCCTCTTTATATAGGCATAGAGGACCGGTCATGAAAAGGTAAAAATACATGAAGAGTCACTTGTAAATGAAAAGGCAAGGCATATGAAAAGACAAGGTAAATGCCACCCCTTTTCAAGTCACTTCCTTATTCTAGAAAA
>Ga0123342_1004568_pt1 | contig 20951 bp, 6 predicted proteins | sample Turbeawhitnodule_FD_89960 | JGI IMG/M metagenome (GOLD analysis project Ga0123342, IMG submission 89960) | Root nodule microbial communities of legume samples collected from Mexico - Turtle bean Mexico white nodule | ecosystem: Host-associated > Plants > Roots > Nodule | place: Mexico: Nepantla...
TATTGATGTGCTCAGTAACTGAACTCGCAAATCCTCAATTTGCATTTTCCACCAACTGAAATTTGTACCATCGAATTTTCAATTCGGAACTTCCCGTCTTCTGCCATCTCAAACGACTAGTCAAGATACTCGGTACAACTAATTTCAGATCTTGGCAATCTTGTTTTTTTAAATCAAGATCACAAAAATTGCACCACCCAAAATCAGTCACCAACAGACCTGGTCGCAGTCCCAATGCACTGGCGCTTCGCCGCACTGGACCGCAGCTGCCAGGACGCGCACCGCTGCTGTTCGCGCTCTGCACCACCACTGTCGCTGGTCACCGTCGTCGCACTACACTCTGTGCCGTCTCAGACCACCACACCTGCAGAACGCACATGCAACCCTAACTTTGGGATGTCATTGCCGCCCCTATAAAACCCTAGTTTGGGATGCCGTTGCAGCCCCTGCGAAACCTTAGCTTTGGGGCGTTGTTGCCGCCTCTGTGAAACCCTAACTTTGGGACGCTACTACAGCCACAATTTTCATGTCTCGTCGATTAATTCTGCTGATCGGATCTCTAGTGTGTAAACGAACCAAAGCTCTTGATACCACTTGATGGGGAAAAACGCACGCGGAAGCAACACACAATCACGAATCAACTGCAGAAAAATAAACGACACAAGATTTAACGTGGTTCGGTCGCCAATTGCAACCTACATCCACACGGGCAACTATTAGGTTTTCATTCTATCCTGTTGCACACCAATTACAAGTACAATGATCTCTTTAAATAAAGATTATAAAATGGACACAATGATTAAGCCCACCCACTAAACATGGTGCCTAGTCAGCCCAACCCAATTGGTCATGGCTTCATACCTAACAATATGGCAATCAAGTGATTAAGTTGAGTTACAAAATTTGCATATGATATGATTATTTAGAATAAATTAATTGAGGATAAAACAAACTTTCAAATATGTTTGTCTGACCATAGTTGTTATGAGATGCTAAGGATACACCTTTTATCTTCTATCAGACAAAACTTATTGAAAAATATTATGAAAATATTTATCTTTTAAGTCTATCTTTTTAAAAAACCAATTTATGTCAGACGTTCATAAACTGTAATATATCAATTTGTTGCATCTGACCAAATATATTAGACGAAAATGGTACAGTCCGATTAGTTTATAAACTAAAATACCGTATGAAAAACATCTTTTAGTTGATATTTGCAAAAATATTTTAAATTTAAGTAAATCACAATTAAATCACAATTAAATCATCCTTTCTTGTGATTTCTCTGTTTTCACACAATTTAACCATCATTTCTTGTGATTTCCCTGATTTCACACAATTCAACCATCATTTCTTGAGTTTTGACCTGATTTCACACCAATTAATTATGATATTTTCTCAACTTGGTGGAAAAGTGGTTTCCTAGATTCCACTAATGAAAGAACATTGCAAAGACCCTCTTATTTTCGATGAAGTATGGACAAAGGTATGGTGAATGGACTCATTCCTTTGATTGTAGTCAACCCTCATCCTTTATGTATATTGGGGTTTAAAGGGTTGAGCTAGTCGCGAGCAACTAGGCCTCTTAGGTTCCTCCTTTTGGTATTCAATATTGAGAGGGTGAGAATTATTTTGTCTTTCCTCCAACTTTCTCCCTGTTTATGCATTTTCCAACTTCAGTGTGTTCATCTCCTATATGCTTCTCTGTCTCAAGTTTTCCCACTTTGTCCTAAGTTTGACCAACATTGTTGTCTTATTTACATGATTTTCTTACACCTCATGATTTTTCTCTCTCTCTTGGTCATGTTTCTCACTGATACTATGTGATTTGGGAGAATTAAACTTGACCTTGTGGTGAATGTCAAATATTCTCATGATACCAAAGTCTTTCTATTCTACTATACTCCTAGATGTTTTCCTCCAAAACCTTCTAACGCATGTCCAAAATGTGAGTGTGCCTACAAAGACACTCTAACAATGACTGCATTTATAGATTTTTGATGGACTTTAATATGAATGAACCTTAATTAAGTGTCCTAATTACATTATCATGTGATTAGTACTCTAAAAATACAACATCTTTTACTAATTATAATTTTATTAAGAGACTAAAACGTTAATCCTTTTAATGAATGTATGTTTCAATCTCAATCCATGTTGAAACCTTAATCCTTCTAATAAATTCTTTAATATCGATCCACAACTATCACTAACTACAAATTCTAATTTGAGATAGGATACGAGGTTAAGAAAAAATATTACTTATATTATAATAAAATAATTATGAATATATATATATATATATACTTTCTCTTTCGGTTTCCTTTTTTTTCATAACTTACTTGATGTGTCTCTTTATTTATTTATTTTTCAATATTTCTTTTGATTCTATATTTATAAGAAATCATTTTATTAAGTTAGTTATCTAAAAGTAATTTTATAAAAAAAAAATTGTTACAAAATTTTATCAAGTGTTTTTATTAGTTTGAACAATAAAATTTATAAAATACTATATAAATATTGATTTATTATTCAAAAATCTAAAATCATCTCATGGACCAACATAGTTCAAAATGCAATGACCATAATGATCTCTAAAAACACCACATAATATGAGGTTGTCATAAGAACTTTTTTGCTTGACATATGTTGTTGAATTTTTTGTGTAGTGGTTTGAACATAGTTAGTTTCAAGAATTTTGAAGATGTTATGATCTTATTCTACAAGCAATATAAAAGTTAATAACAAATATTAAAACATAATAACATTTAGAACCTTTCAAATAAGTCAACAAGCCACACCAAACACTATCTCATCACAACTTATAAAATTTAACACAACTAAGAAATCAATATCAAAATAATTAGAGGTTCCTCTTCCAAGGAAGTTTCCTTAGTCGATCCTATGAGAATACTCTCATTTTTAAGACTTCAAAACACCAAGAAGAATGCATGAAGGTATTCAATTCAAGTTCAATTTCAAAGTGATTTTGCAAGAGGCAAAGTGCTCTATATACAAATGCCTAACTATCTGGCACTCTTTGCTACAAAATATGTGGGACAAAAACTCAAAACAAGGTTGCACAAAAGAGAAACTTGCACACCAAGGAGAGAAAAACTAGCACCTCATTTAGCCTATTTTGGCCATGTTTTTCATGATGTGGGACTTCATGGTGCTCTCATGTGTGTTGGTCGGCCATTGACCTAGTTTGGTTGGGGTTTATGCGTCTCCAAGGCCTAAGATGGGGGCCTAATTAGGGCCCAATTGTGACCTAAGTGTGCCTACACATTCACAGGAAAAAATCCTACTCCTATACTTAGAAATCCACTATTGTACATTTATTTACAGTTTTACAAGACTAGGAAGAATGCATAGAATTACTAATATTCTACATTCCAAAGGAGGATACTCTTCTTGGATGGTTCTTCCTCTTCAACCCTCTCAGCCATGGACATATTCAGACGCCCAATGTGAACTCCTCCAGATGATCATTGACAAGGAGCATTATGTTTAGGCTTGTGGTGTAGCATTCACGAGTCCTTACATGGATTGTTACTATGTCACCTTTGTTAATAGAATATGATTGATCGTGGTTATTTTCAATCAAATAAAAGAGTGAGTATGAACCTTCTAATACAATGTCTTGGATCATCTGATGCTTGACTTATACCTTTTACTGCATCAAAAGTCAACAGAACTAAAGTATAGATTAGGTTAGTCAACACAAGTCATCTCCCAACAAATTCAATTACAATAGGAGTTAAACATGACTCATAATTGTTTGCAGAAAAAATTAATTAGAAAGAGCAATATATAAAAAGGGTGTTGTTATTGTTCAACAATTAAAAAGAATAAGAATAAAATGAATAAGAAAGCATATTGATTCTCGAGTTCATTCCTCATTGAATTCTTCATCAATTGTCATATGATTATCAACCATTCAATTTCCAAACACAATTGAATTTTACCAAACAAGCGTCAATCAAATTAAATAGAATCTAATTAATTAAAGAATCATCCACCAATTCATTGAATACCTCACCCGTCTGGAAGCATCTAATCGCGAGAATTTTAGTCTTTTACCTCTTGAACTAAACAAATAAGAGATTTTTCATAATAAAGCAAACTAAATAAGATTTCCAATTAAATAACATAATTGAATTATCAATCAGCGTTAAAAAACAATTCCAATAAAAAAATTATAATTGAAAAAGACCAAGCAGTTTAGCATAGTCTGTTACACAAATTGAAGAACAAAACTATATTGCACAAACTATCAAAACTCAATGGGAAATCACACGAGAATCAACCCAAAAAAGTTTAGCCTTCCATACAGAGGTAAAACGAAAATAATTACAAAGAAGAAAAAAACATAAAAGATAGAAAAATAGTTATACTATGTTAGAATGCCTCCAATACGTAGTGTAAGATGATGATCTTCCTCCTCAGGGTTTGTATTCATTTATATATTTCTTTTCCATGCAAATTTTGGATTCAAATTCTATTTTACATATTGTTTCCAATATTCTTTTTCTCAGATTTTGTAGATTATATATATGAGATTTTGTAAATTTTATTTATGAGATTTTGTATATTTTATTATCTAATTATTTTTCTTAGATTTTGTTTCCAATTTTGCAGATTATGTGGATTTGTTTCCACTTATATTTTAGATATTTTTTTCCAACTTTATTTTAATTAAGTGAATTGGACTTTGAAATCACATGCACATCAGTGCAACAGACTCTTCACATACTTTGCATCAAGCCAACAAACGCTTCCATAAGACCATCTATTACAATAAGAATTAGACGGTTTGCTGTATTAAAAATCCAAGATTAGAAATAACTACAGTTAAAGCCCAAATAAGCCCAATTACATAAATTATAATTAAAATAATAGATTTATTCACAGTTATAGTTCAAGAAGGCTAAGAATAAATGTTCTAAGTGTGGGTAAAATGTGCTCATCGATGATCGCACCGAGGACATTCGAGAAAGGTCTACCGAGTAGTATGTTATAGGAAGTATTGACATTAACTATGAGGTAACCAACTTTGATGGTGCAATGATAGTTGTTTCCTTCCTAGAACTTGATATAAACATCAATATAGTTATGCGTGTCAACTCTCTCTCCCTCTAGAAAAACCAATTATCTAGTCATCATAGGGCTATATGGTGTTTTTCAACAACTTTAAGAACTTAAATATCTTCTAGTATAAGATGTCGGTTGAACTCCCTTAGTCAACCTAAGTTTTCATCACTATGAAATTTGAATCATTGAAGGTGATGAGATGCATCTCTCAACTTGGAGTTGATATCAAGGCATTCATCGGTTGCACCAAGAGTAAGTGTTACCATCAAGCTAAGATTAGTGTTCCACTTTCTGCAAAGCCTCCTACATCATGTTGATATCTCCCTTGAGGAGTTGATCTCATTTTTACTATGATGTTCTTCCTCTCTTGGAGGCGGGTGTTATCAATGCTTATCACAATGCTGGTTGTTTTTCTTCCTTATAACTTGATCATTTCATTCATTATCTCTTGGGATGAATCTTTGTAGGTTGTCTATTTGTATCGACTCATTTATCTTGTCCTTTAAAGTTTGACATTATTCCTTCGTGTGGCCATGGTTGTAATGATATGGACAATGTTGACTTGTATCTGCATTTGGTGATGGTGAGACTTTCCTAAGTGTAGGAGTTAACTCAATCATGAGAGCCTCCTAGAGAAGATGAAGATTATAGTTCACAAGCTTAGAAGTAGCTTTCAATCTGTACAATCTACTAGAGTTATTTTTGTTATGTTATTGTAACAAACTGAGTTATAAAGTCTGATGTTTGGATGATTGAGCCAAACAATAAGTTTTACTTTGTCTAAGTACTCTAAACTGAAATGGTTTATTTTATGCTATGATACTTCTTATGTTATGATAAGATGTATTGTATTTATAACAAAAAGCCAAAGAACTATATCAGATATAATCTGACTCATGAGAATACAATACTTTATCTAACAGTTTGACCCATCAAACATAGCCTTAAATTTATGCATGTTATAAGTTTGCATGACGCTAAAAAGGTTTGAGAAAACTTGATTTATTGAACATATTTTTTTAAAAATATCATGTTTCAACTCTAACTGTTTAAGCACCATAAAAAAGGAAGAGATTGTTAAGAAAAAATCCAACACCCTATGATTTTGACTAAGTGTTAAAAACACCCAAGTTCAAACATGATCATGCATAGTCTGGAAAATGATTGGTTCAACAAAATAACATTTGATATGGAGCTTATATGATCAAAAGATATGTTTATAAGATCAAATGATACGTGCAAATACCATTGTACCTTTTGAATATACATATGTGTGCTTGAATACTATTTGGATGCAGGAAATGTCCACTGCCTTCGTCTGCCAAAGAGATCCATTAAAGATGCAAGCTAAAGTTGCCTTCGTCATCAACCTCCTGACATAAGAACATTTCAACTCTGATCCAACTCTCTACTTTGTACAATATGCACTTTAAACATGAATTGGTGAAAAGGTTGTGCTACCTAGGAAGATAAACATTGTCAATTATTAAGGACGTTGTGTAAGGACAAAATGCATTAAATACACCATGTATTTTGAAGCTCGACAGACAAAGAGAAATCATAAAAAGAACTGAAACTACTCAACGGATATAAACGGTCTCTCAACGAATATCTTCTTCTAGCACCTATATAAAGTCTACCATTAAAAAGAACAAAGAAAGGGTGGAGGAGATACCATGCCAAATTGCTACTAAGATAAAACAAAAAATCCTCAAAGCTTCAAAAGAATGATCCTAGAGGCAAAAGCACGAAAATTGTTATCATTATGGATTAAAAGAGATTATAAGAACACTAAATTTTTTCCTTCAAACATCTAGGAGAGAGAGTGCTTACCTATTGTACAGATCGAAAGCCGCAACCCCTTCCTTGAGTCAAAGAACATATGAACTAGGAGAGAAAACATAAATCTTGTATTCATCATCAGACACAATCCTCTCTGGTGATCAGAATCAATGATTTGTTGATCATTGAAACACCCAAGTTTCACAAATATTACTCAAGGGAATAACCATGAATGTCTAGGTATCCAAAGAATACTCGTTGAGCAAGGAATGACTTGGGAGGAATGCTCGTTGAGTGAATAGTGACTTATGAAAGAATACCCATAAATTTAGAAGTGGCTTAGGAAAGAATACTCAATGGATTAGCTAGGAGTGGCCACGAGCCTAAAGAATACTCTAGTGTACTTCGCATCATTAGTCTGCCTAGTTGAACTTGGTTTGTTGGTCAAGAATTGGTTATAGTTTGTTGGAACAGATGAACCATTATAAATTACTTTGAATATTTTCTCTCTTTCTTATCTCCTTTATATTGCATGTTATCACTATTTGTACTAACCCAAAAAGAAAAATTAATGTATGAATACATATTAAATGTTTGACCATTTAAAACTAGGTCTTTGATTTGCATCTGTATTAATTAGCCAGACGCATGAACTATGATTTGATCACTTGGCAAAGCAAACACATAAATGTGATAATCAAATGATTCAGTTGAGTTAAAAAATCTACATTTGATATTAATGTTTATAAAAAATTAGTTGAGGATAAAACAAACTTTCAAAGATATATATGTATATCTGACCATATTTGTTATGAGATGTTAAGAATACACCTTTTGTCTTTTATCAGACAAAACTTGTTGAAAAACATTTATGAAAATATTTATCCTTTCAACTTTTAAAAAAAAATAGCTTATGTTAGATGTGCATCAAGTGTAATATCAGATGCTAGAATTACAATTTGATCAGAGATATTACAAACATTATACAAAAATGGTACATTTTGATTGTTTGATAAACTAAAACATCATATGAATACCATCTTTTAGATGATATTTGCAAAAATATTTTAAATTTAGTAAAATCACAATTGAACTCTCTCTTCTTTTGATTTCCCTATTTTTCACATAACTTAACCCTCCATTATTGTGTTTTAACTTGTTTTCAACTTATTTTCAACTTATTCCCTATTTTTCAATTATGATATTTTCCAACTTGGTGCAAAGGCGGTTTCTTGATTCCATCAATGAAAGGACATTGAAAATCCATCTTATTTTCAATGAAGTATGGACAAAGGTTTGGTCAATAAACTCATTCCTTTAGTTGTAGTCGACCCTCATTCTTTAAATATATTGAGGTTTGGAGGGTTAAGCTAGTCGTGAGCAACTAGACCTCTTAGGTTCTTGGTCTTGGTATTTAGCATCGACAGGGTGAGAAGTGTTTTTCCTTTCTTCCAACTTCTTCCTTATCTTTGCATTTTCCAAGCTCAAATGTGTTCATCTCCTATACACTTCACATTCTCAAGTTTGGCTAACATTGTTGCCTTCTTCACATGATTTTCTTGCGTATCAGGTGATTGTTTTCTCTATCTATCTGTTGATCATATTTCTCAATAATACTATGTGGTCTAGGAAACTTCGACTTAACTCTGGTGAATTCCAAATATTTTTACAAGGACTGGAACAACCTCACAAACCAAAGTTTGTCTATTATACTATACTCTTAGATATTTTCTTCCAAAACCTTCCAGAAGTTCTCCAACACCTGTCCAAAAGTGCATGTGTCTAAAAAGCACTTTAATTAGTTAGAATTTTGATATAATAATAAATATATAATTAATAAATAGTATAGACCTTAGATTTAGATTGACTATAATTATAAACTTTGGATGGATTTTAATTTGAATGAGTTATTTAAGTGTCCTAATTACATTATCAATGTGATTAGTAATCTAAATGTAATATCATTTACTAATTGTAGTTATCTTAACAAGAAATGCTAATCCTTTTAGTAAATGCATCAATCTAAGAATTATGAATATATATTTACTTTCTCTTCCATTTAAAATTAGAAAATATTATAAGAATATTGATTGATTCTTCAAAACTCTAAAATAAAATTATTTTTATAAAAGTAGATTTCTTTAAGATTAAGTCCCTTTTCTCTAAGGCTGGATATTATCTTCTTCTAATTGAGTTACATCCTTCTATCCAATAAATAATAAATAAATTGTGCATATCTTAAAAATTTCACATATTTAAATTGTATATTATTTAATGAATATTTGTATGCACAAATTCTTGTTAGATGTCTAATCTCATCATTACTTTTATTAGAAAATAATTCTCTACTTACATATTGATTTTGATTATAATTTACTGAAGTCACATTTAAAATTTACTGAATTTTTAAGGTTTTGTCATCCATTTTGAATAAAATCATCTCACTCATTCGTAGAAAAGATGAACTAAAATATGAGTTTGACATTCATAAAAACATAGGATTTGTTAAGAAAGGGTTGAGGACCCCATTTCACCATATGTTGTTGAATTTGATGTGTAATGGTTTGAACATGATTAGTTTCAAGAATTTGGAAGATGGTTATGATCTCATTCTATTAAAACATAATAACATTTAGAACCTTCCAAATAAGTCAATAAATCATACCAAAACCAAAAATTTACTATGAGAAAATTATCAAATAAAAATTATTTTTTTAAAAAAATAATTAATTGTTATATTAACTAAATTAAAATATTATTTAGATATAATTTAATTTAATAAATAGTTTATAAATTAATATTTAATTAGGTACCAAGGTATTTAGTTACCAACTTTAGAATCTAAATAATTGGTAGTTAAAATTATGGTAACTAATTAGATATTAATTTAAAAATTATTTATCAGTAATAGAAACTAATTATTTTTTTAGTTTTAAAAATAGTATTTAATTTAGTTAATATAACAACTAATTATTAAAATTTTTTTTAAAATTAATTTTTATTTAATGATTTTTTTAGTAGTGACTAACTCATCCCAAGTTATAAAATTTAACACAACCAATTAACATCAATGTCAAACTAATTAACATTAAACTAAGTTTTGGAGTGGCAGAGGTTCAACATTCTTCATATTGAGTTAGTTTACCCATAATTTGTTTAAGGTATAAATTAAACTCTCTTTGTTAGCTCCACCAATGCAACAGCAAAAATCAATATCAATGTGCAACATTACACAGAATTGTGATCAATATTAGCTTCACCAATTCTTAAACATTTATTTTTACAACTCATGTAAAATTCAATAACCTCAATCAATCAGCATGAATGGGATAAAAAAAAAACTTTTATAGGAACTTAAGAGCACAAACATCAACAGGCCTGCTGTTTTTATTTTGTTGGTTTATCCTCATTAAGCATTAGAATTGTAATTGATGTTCTCATATTTTGATGAAAAATGTCTAAATATTGAATGGATTTTACTTTTTGAAGGGTTGACAGCACCAACATTAAAAACACTGAGTGTAACCACTTCATCCCAGAATTGGTGAAGGAATTTATTCTCCTTGTGTTTGTCAGTATCCACAACTTCAAACTTAACACAATTGTCCTTGTCACCCATGTGACTGAAAAGAAAAGATTCTTCATCTCCCCATAACCATAACAATTTTTTAACTTGTACTATTTGTGGCTAAACAGTTGCATTCAATAAAATGAAAACCAAACTAGGAGATATCATTAACTTGGTCTCTTCCTTTCTTTTCTTTTAATATGTAAAATTTGAACACAATCAGGAGTTTACAACAACTCTGTTCTGTTTAACTTACTCATCCAGATTTTCTTCACTCTTCTCAAATTTTTTACTTCTTATATAATGCTACAAGAATAGTGTTTCTTACACCAACATAGATTCATTTGAATCCTTCAATAAAAAGTATAATGGCATCCAAGTTTTATCCAATAGCTTGCAAGGATATTGTTCTAACATATTCTAATGTATACTTTATGAGGGCTTTGATTGTACAACTATAGTTTTCCATAAACTAATTATAATTCACTTCAGAAAAGATCAATTATATGAAAATCTATGGTTGAATAACTATTAGGTGAATTGAATTATAAGAAATAGAAGCAATACCTGTAGAGGTAAGTGAGATGGTGGTAGTTGGCATTCCATCTTTGATTTCATTATAGACTGTGAAGAACCAATTTAGGAGGCACATGCTTCACAAAATGCAGTGAGCAAAGGGACCCTTATGTTTGTTTCTATTATAAAGGTTATTTACAGCTGGAAATGTCACTATTATACTAAAATTTCATGTCAACACTCTTACCCTGGTGGTTAGGTTATTTATTTCCTACCATTATCACTTTAAAGACTTTTACCTAAGTTATTCAGTGATGAAATTTCAAGAGTATTTAAGCTGTTTTAACCAGGATATCTTTCCAATGAAAACAAAAGGATGTCAGATTCATTCATTATCAGTGTGATTTGAGAAAATGTTTTATACTTTGATTATTTATTTTTACTCTAATTACAAAAACATTTTACTTTCACTAATGGAAATAATGAAAGGTAAATCTTATTTTGTATATGAAAGAATGAAAATAAATGAAAGCCAAATCTTTATAGACAGAAAAAAAATGAAAAAGAAAATTATAATTAAAAAATCAAACAATAAATGAAAATAGAAACCTATTCTCAAAGTAAACAGACACTAGTAGCTCTTAACCTTTTCATAAAGTCCTTGGCAAATAGTGATTATAATAGAGGAACTGTGCCACCCTTGTCAGAAAAATGACACATTGTAAGAAAGTGTTCAGAAATGGGGTATTGTGTCTGATCACCAACTATTCTAACCTCACAAGCTAGTTGATAGGAAGTTTCCATTCAACAGTTGACCAAGTATTCTGAATTGCAGACAAGAGTTCTATATTCTCCACTGGATAATTCTATTTTTTTAATTTCATTAACTATGCCAGAACTTTGGAAGTTTACCACTCTCAAGATAAGGACTTCTCCAGCTGTAATTACAAGAACATGAGACATTATTGTTCCTATCATATATAGTACAAACGACAAAGGCGTAGGAAATGTACTAGTAATGTTATTGCTCGTTTGTGAGTGTTTTTTTTACCATTCTCACTTTCCTAACACACCCTAAATCTCAACTCCATGTTCAAGACAAATTAAAATGAAAAATTAAAAAAAAAAGTGTCTATAATCCGTGATTGTTTACAAGGGTAGTTTTGAGAAAGACATAATGAGACAAGAAACATGATATATAAAAAACAAAAAGATCTTCAAACTTATCATTGAACACAAGCCCTCATATTTACAGAACAGCACATAGCAACTCCCTAGTCATGTAGGATTACATCCAACACAAAAAAATCACTCAAAAAAGTATGAAAATAAGTTGCAAAATTTACATGAGATACATATCTAAGCAATCAAAATAATTTTTTGATTAAAGCACAAATCACCATCTGTTGATATTCACAAGCTTTCATCATATATTGCAGCGAAATTTGTAGTTGTGGCAGATGACATGGTAGTGTCATGGTTGTCTGAAGAAGAGGTTGTATTGTACATAGATGAATTCTTCACATCACTACTACTTTCTTCGTGCGTTCTTACTTTGAGGTCCATAAAATCAGAAATTAAGGCAGGTTTTGTTATCTTACTGTCATCAACATTCATTTTTCCAGTGAGCATCTTGACCACAGAAGACATGGATGGCCGGAGCTTTGGCGATTCCTGAGTGCAAAGAAGACCAATCTTCATAAACTCACAAGCCTGCTCGGCGTCGAATTCGTCCAGTGATGTATCTACCAGCCCAACCAATTCCTTTCTCTCATAAAGTTCCCAAGTCTGTAAGATCAGAAGCTAAAATAAAAAATCCAGAAATCTCATATGATGCTTTAGAATATGATCACACTTATGCAATGAAATGCCAATGCATAGAAAAAATGTAAAGCTGCAATTCCAGTGTACGAATTAGTCATAACAAAGACTTTCTTCTGAAGAAAAGGAGAACAGACATGGCCCTTTAACATTCTGAAAGAAACTGGAAGAAAACACATTCAGTTACGTTAAATCTACAATATTATTCTTCCGTGGATGCTGATATATTAGTCTGAAATCAATATCAAAGGGGAGGATATACTATGAACTTCAAAGAACTTAGATAGATAGCCCAGTATTTTGAGCTGAGAGACCCTGCACTTTCCTTCACTCTTAACTGCTTTTTTCCCTTACCCCTCTATCTTCTCCCTCTCCTTTTTATATCCATAAAGGTAATACTTTCCCTACCACTTCCCCTTGATTACCTCACTGGCAATCTATTACATTAATAATTCCCTCCTTGGGATCCCAACTTGCCTCCATTGCTCCTCTTTCAGTTTATTATATTAACATGCCCTCACTGAGGCCTGGATTCTCTGTGCTCCTACATAACATGTGGCTTCGTAACATATTTTTATGAGAATCACCAATGCATATGCCTAGCACAATTAGAGCTAGATGACCATAATGCTGATATCTTTTCAATTGTTACTTTGTGCATTCAGAAAAAAAATAAATTACAAATAGTTTGTTTGTATATCCTTTAACATATGAATATGTTTCTGTATTTTGCTAGCAGTTCAAACCAAATAAGGAGGTAAACTTCACTGAAGATGAGCACAAACGGTTAAACATTGGGGGCATCAGGTAAGTAAATTACTAAATGAATATGGTTAACTAAGATTTTGTTAGAATAGATGAAGTCAATAAACAAACTGGTTGGACAAAATTGATTATAGTAAAAGGCATGTCAATTCAATTAGAAGAATGAAACATGCATACCCTCTCTAGAAGAAATTGTTCTTCTATTGGTAATCGCGAGTTTGTGTTAGATCTTCCACTGACTATCTCCACAAGGAGGACACCAAAGCTGTAAACATCTGCTTTCCTTGTTAGCTTCCCTCCTATTGCATACTCGGGTGCCAAATAACCTCTGAAATAAATCATGCATCAGCAAATTTCTGACATAAAATAATAGTTTAGAATTTTTACATGCTTGTTATATGTAAACAGCCAAAGAGAAGCACTCTTCCATCTTAAGAAGTGTAAGGTATGAAAAAAAAAATAGTCATATATAATAATATCCCAAAGCAAATACAAAAATGATTCCAGAAACACAAACTGCTCAGCTTAGCATCACTGTCAATTATCTCAGGTATTTTGCTTAAATAGATAAATTTGGAAGCGGCCATATTATGTGTGCAGTGTAGTTTTGAAAAAATAAATTCTAATCGAGGTGCAGTCTCAATTTTGTCATCACTAAAACAGTGATAATTGGTGCTACGAGAAAATATGAATATAAATCCAATGTCATCATCAGTTGACATTAAAATGGATTGTTACTGTTGATATCTCATATTGACTAAAGATTTGGCTAATGTAATCCTCATAATGTTTGCCAATCCTCGCCTTATAAATAATTTTTGTAAGGATGAATTAGACCCTAAACTCAAATTGTAAAGATATTAGAGTTTGTTCGAAATCAATTATTAGGCGACTCATATTTTTGTCTTCGCTCTGAATGTCTATCCCTAGGCATGAGGGGTGTTGCTTATTATCTACATCTAGTTTACCCTCCAAATGTTCAGTCCTAGATTTAGGAGTATGTTGACGGTTGAGATAACAAGTCTTCAAATTTGGAATTGGGAAGGCTGCTTTTCAGTTTCAAGGGAAAAGAAAAAACAGAATAAAAATCTTCCAATTTTTTCAGTGATTGTAATTTACATACAACACTTACATTGTTCCTGCTACTCGAGTGCTGACATGAGTCATATTTGCTGGAATAAGCTTTGCAAGACCAAAATCTGAAATTTTGGGTGTAAGATCTTTGTCAAGGAGGATGTTGCTTGCTTTTATATCCCTGTGAACAATATGAGGCCTTACTTCTTCATGAAGGTAAGCCAGTCCACGAGCAATCCCAATACTTATTTTACATCTTGTTCGCCAATCAAAGAAGATCCTACTATGACTTCCACCTATAAATAAAGAGAGAAAAAAATCATTGAAAAAGAATTAGAGCAAGGTTGAGAGAGTCTAAGACTATTTGATAAATTTGTCATAGATGTATAATATGAAACATTTTCACTTAAGTCTATGTAAGGAGGGGCATGTTAGAGATAGAATATATAACTATTTATATGTCTTCACCTACTAACATCTTAAGGTTAAGGGATAGTTGGTTAGTGACAAAAACAAATCCATGTTTAAATCTTTCTTCTCAACTTCTGCCAGAAAGCTTTAGCAAAAGGGTTTCTCCAACAATATTCCAAAAGAATGGATTCTGAGAAATGAGACCACTTTCTACGTTTATTGCTATAAGCATCAACAGTGAAGAAGAGAAATTTACCCAAACCAAAAAGAAATCTAGAAAAGAAAAATAATTTACCTAGAAGAGTTTGCGACAGGCTGTTGTTCTCAAGGTAATTGTAGACTAATATTCTTTTATTTTTATCCACACTACAACCATATAACTTGACCAAATTTTCATGCTCTATCTCTGAGATCACATTAATCTCTGTCAAGAACTCCTTCACTCCTTGTCTTGAATCAGCTGCAAGAACTTTTATTGCAGCAACTTTTCCATCTTTAAGTCGTCCCTGATCATCCACCATAATATGTTAATGTTTCATTATTAGTTTTGTCCTCCACAAGAAGAAGGAAAAGACAACAATCAGAAAAATAGCTGAGATGATGAATGCAGCGTGGTCTAGTTTACCTTGTAGACAGAACCAAAACCACCCTCTCCGATTTTGTTGGCTTGACTGAAATCTTCAGTGGCATTTCTTAATTCTTTGTGGGAGTAGAGCTTAACATTATCAATGCCTGAAATATTTATAAAAAATCAGCTAACATCTAAGATTCAATTCAGAACCTCATATTCAATTAAAATCTAATATCATAAGTAGACTTTTATGAAAGTATTATATAACAGATAACATATATCTCAATTCAAGAACACAACCATAACACTGGAAAAAAATCAAATTTAAGAAACAACACAATGCCTTCTTTGTAAAACCTACTTTAATTGGTATAATATGCAATCAAGTTACCTTCATCAATCTCTGGATCTTTTCTCGCTGAAGAATATGACTTACTGAATAATAAAGGGAAACAAGTCATAGCTGAAGGAAGTATAAGGAGCTTCAAATGTCAAATGGTATCACCTGGTTGAACCATCAAAATGTGTTAACGTTTGGAAGAGTAATAAAGTGGGTTAAAGTACATACAATTAATTGAACATGATAAAAGATAATGCAAAAACTTCACAGGCCTTGCAAGAGCATACAAAAGCACAAATTCTTTTTATCAGTCATACTGAAACCATGCCCTTTCTTCTCAATCCTTTAATAAGTTCCACATTTTTATCCATATCATCTCAATCTCAGAATTCAGAAGTTTTACAAACATTGTTGCTTAACACTTGACAATGCAATACTTCAAATGAAAACAAAGCTTTTGACTGTATTTCCTAATTTCTCTTCATCTAACCTCTAATTACTATCCATTGCATATCAAGCTAAATTATTTTCGGAGTCAAAAGTCAATTATCTTCACGCTAACTCAATTTGTACTGCATTTCACAGCTCAAACAACATCAGTAATGAAAAAATGAACTAAATTCAATAATCACAGAAACAGTATGAAGAAACCAAACTCAACCGGGAAAAAAACATAAGAACTTTCCAAAAGAAAGAGAAATTGTTCAGAACTACCATCCTCCCCATAAATCAAAAAGATAAAAAGCTTGCAACTTTCCCCGAAACAAAGGAGAAAGAAAAAAAATACCACAAACCCATGATCAAAGGGAACCCAAAAACAAGCCAGAAAAAAAGTTAATGGAACAAACCTCAGAAGGTGGATCAAACAAGTAAAGAAGAAAAACAAAAGATTAGTCTATAAAAGTGGTGGAGAAACTCAGTTGAGAAAGCGTGAAGATTGCGTTGTGGGGTGTGGTTTTGTTGGTTTTATGAGAGGAGGGTCCACCTCATGACCACCACCCTGATGCAACCATAAACCACACCACGCGTACTCGGTTTGAATCTTCTCTCTTTCCTTTTCAGACAAGACCAAGACCAAGGCTGCTTCAACCAAACGGTGTTTCATAGTACACCAACCAACCCATATGTTCTTCTCTTTTCACACTGTCAAATTGCTCCTTTTCACACTCTCCATTATGCAGAAACTGTGCAAATCATTTTTTTTTCTTTCCAAAATATAAATTTAGTAGCTTTCTTTTGGGTTCTATGTTTTACGTTGTACCCTTTTTTTATTCTTCATAAAGTTTCAAACATAGTTGCAAAACATGTGATTAAATAGATACTATATAAAAATAACTTACTCGAAGGTTTACGTAATGTTGAGTATGGCTGATTTTGGAGAGAAGGAATGAAAAATCAAAACAATTTCTAATGTTATAATTTAATTCTTAATTCGCACTTAAATTTATCTTTAAGAATATGTTTTAATAATAAAATGGTTTTACAACACTTAATACTAAATATAATCGCAAGATTTTTTATACATAAAAAACCAACACAAATATTAGGTTGTTTCAATAACTAAATTAACGGTGTCTATTTAGTTATGAAATGGCTCATTTATCCAAATTTTTAATAACACAAATATCTGTTGTGTTCCACTCTAATATGGACAAAAAAGAGTGAAAAAACACAAAAATATATGTTGTTTTTTATGATGGCATGTGATAACCTGCATTATTGTTTCTGATTTTCTTTCTTTCTGCAAAATTAATTTTTTAAATATATTTTTTATAAAAACTAATATTCTATTAAAGTAGTAAAATGTAAGTCTAGTTTAACTTCTCATAGAATTAATACACTAATATAAGATATACAAATACTTATAAATTATAATTTAGTTATCTTTTTAGTCAAATTTTTAACATATTTTTTTCATGACAAAAACATCAAATATAAAAATAGAAGGTAACTGATAAAATAAATAAAATATTATTAAAAAAATGATTGTTGAAACATAAAAAATATCAGTTTAACTTAATAATATTATTAAAAAAATAAAAATCATAATAAATTTAACTTAATTTTAACTAATATAAATTCTTAATAAATTTAATATTATATTAAAATAATAAGATTTAATCTTAATTCAACTTCATCAAATAAAATTTATATTTATTTATTAATTATAATTTAGTTATATCTAATGTGATAACTTATCTTTAAATCTTTCTTTTTAGAAAATTAAAACATTATAATGTACTTTTATAATCATATAAGGAGTATTGATGGATAAAACAATAATATTTTTCTATAAAAAAATTATTTATAAAAATTGAATACATATAAAAAAAAGTTTACACATTTGGCTATTATTTTAATCTTTGGAAGTTAGAAACTCCTTCTAATCATTCACTTCAAAAAGTACACATCATATCATGTATATACATTTTTTCCATTCTATTTCTACTTCATTTTTTATATATTTTTTTAATTTTCTAATTACATGCTATATAGAAACTCGTGTTATTCTTTCTTTATTTATTTTTCCTCTCCATCTTTTTTTTCATCCATGCACCAAACATAAAATATCTTTGACTTAAAGAGAGTTAAGTGTTGACATGTTTTGCACTTTAATAATTATGTGTACATTTTTCCTTTTTCAAATGACTATACAACACATGACATGATACAAGAGATTTTTGACTAAGTATTTCTCATGTATCTATGAATTATTAGGGTGTGTTTTTTTTCAAGAAAATAAAAAAAAATAAGGTGATTTTATCAATAGTTTAGTAGAAAAGAAAGTGATAAAAAGTAGTACGTATAAAAATATTTATTTTATTTATACCATATAAATAATTTCCTTTTAATTCATTTTTGTCTTGAATTTTGAAGGATGGTAAAACATATGAATAATTGTTCATCAAAAAAGATATATTAGTGGGAGTTATAACTCACTATCAATTAAAAAGACCAACAAAGAAAAACACCAAAAATTTCTTGTTTTAAGATTTTGAATTGAAAATAATATTTTAACTTTTTATAATTGGTACAAATAAAGTCTAATATAATTGGTAAATAATTGAAATTTTAAATGCATGGGTTTTTTAACTTATTAGCCTACCAGTGTAGAAAATTTTGCTAACATCTATTTTGACGATTTATATGCTTTGAAGACACTAATTTTCCACTCTTGGAGAATAAATTCTATAAGTCATGTAAATATTTTTTTAAATTTAGAATAATTAAGTTGAAAAAGTGTTTTTTATAAGCACACGACTTAATAATACATATTTTTTAGTTGTTTATCAAGACTAATTTTTTTTCCAGAAATTTCCTTTTAGGTTTTCTTCATAAACACTAGGGTTAGGATATGTATTTTCTGACATCCTCTATTTTCTAGTTTTTTTTCCTGTAATATATATATTATTTTTAATAATTATTAATATTATTGGTGGTAGGCTTTGAAATATACATTGAATTAAAATTAAGATCTTTCAAAGTTTTTATTTATTTAAATTTATACTTTTTCCACTTTCTTTATTTTGAAATTAAATTAGTATGACAATTTAAAATATAAAGCTTTATACTTTATTTTACTTTATTGATTTGGTCTTAACTATTTTTCTATTTATATTTTATTACATAATTGTATCACTACAATAAAAAGTGCTTTTAAAAATTATATTTTTGGTTTCTAAAATGATAAAATTAGTCACTAACTTAATTAGAGACTAATTTAGAAACTAATAGTCTTAAGTGGTTAAAATCATGGTCGCTAATTTTAGATACCAATTTTGATTCTAATTTAGAAATCAATTTAATTACCATTAAATAAAAACCAATTTAGTGACCAAATATATAAAAACTAATTTACTGACCAATTATATAGAAACCAAATTAACAATCAATTATATAGAAACCAATTTAGTAATCAAAATATATAGAAACTCATTTAGTTGCATTAGTGGTATCTTCTTGAACACTTAGCTGGTACAAAATGCCCTCAAATGTTGGTATATAAGTACACAATGACAACCTAATGCAATTCTCATCAAATGTTAGTACTTTTAGACTCGTGAATGCTTCATCAATCTGCTCGACAACTTTAAACCTAAACAAGGGAACAAGTTGAGTAAGTTGTGACACGGAATTACAGATAAGCATTTGAAGTGTAAGTGAAAGTTGACTCACCACTTGACTGTGAACTGAAGATTCTACAGAGACTTTAAAATCAACTTCATTTCATCAATCTTATTTTCCAGTTCAAATTGCTGCAACATATGAGAAAAAAAATCTTTATAAATGTCATAATCTGCATGTTTTTGAAACTAATTCAATCCAGTAGCGGATGACCAGATAAGGCCAACAAACTCTCGCTAGGATAGACTTTAAATGGTTCTGATACCATATTGAAAATTGGACTTTAAGTCTAACTCAACCTTATAAAATCAGCTTACAATGAAGGTTTGCACTTTCTTATATACTATGAAATGTCTTAATCTCTAGTTGATGTGAGATTTCCAACAATGTCTGATTGTGTAATAGAAAAGAAAATTGTTGAATGCATGAAACATGTTCTACGTTATTCTTCAGTGACGAGTTTTTGCTGATTTTTCTATTTTTAATTTGCAGGAACTAAAGTTGAATGAATATTGTGACAGTCCACAAATGTTGAGGAAGTAGATCGGCGAGTTCAAGAATTTGAACAAGGTACACATCATTTTCTTAGACATCCTAGCATTCTATTAGTTGGTACAAAAATAAAGTTAATTAGGGCTTCAAACAAAGAGCTAGATAAAATTTGAAGGAAAGGAAATATAGCTTTCATAAATTTTGATTATCCAAAACGACAAAATGCACTTAGTTACAATTTTACAAATAAATGCTTAGCTAATATCTGTTGGGAAAAACGGGTAATTTTCCCACTAAAACAAAACCCTAACAGAGCTACCCGACAAATAATATTGAATAAATAAAGCGGAATAATAAAAGAGATAAAGAGGAAAGAACACACCCGAAAA
>Ga0123342_1004569_pt1 | contig 20951 bp, 8 predicted proteins | sample Turbeawhitnodule_FD_89960 | JGI IMG/M metagenome (GOLD analysis project Ga0123342, IMG submission 89960) | Root nodule microbial communities of legume samples collected from Mexico - Turtle bean Mexico white nodule | ecosystem: Host-associated > Plants > Roots > Nodule | place: Mexico: Nepantla...
CCAACACACCCCCTCACGCCGAGGCTACCAACTCGTGCGTGGAGATATATGTTATGGGTGGTCCGATAATGGCCCGATGGCGGGTGGCCTGATAAACCCAACAAATGCTCGCTAGGATAGGCTTGAAAATGGCTCTGATACCATGTTAAGAAGTGGGTTTTAAGCCTAACTCAACCTCATAAAACCGGCTCATGGGGGTGAGGTTTGCACTCATTTATATATTATGAAATGTCCTTATCTCTAGTCGATGTGGGATTTCCAACAAATCTTCTAAAAGAATTCAATTTTCTCACTACTATCATTTTTTCTTTTATTTTCAGCAGTTTTATTCTAGATGAATTCACTGTCTAATTGTGAACGTATGAGGATTGATGTGAAAAGATAGTAGATGTTGGTGTTACATGCAAATGAAAAACCCTAAACAATAACAATATCAGTATAATAGAGCATTGAAGTATTGTTTAGTTGAGGAGAAAAGTGAAGATTGAAGAGTATGGTTGTGGTGAGGAAGGACAAGTAAGCGTGGGTGATGAGGTCATAGAGAAGCAAGAAAATGATGATGATGCCGTTTGGATAACTGAGTTTGTGTTTAGTTTGTATCCTGATATGAGGAAAAGATGGCATTGGAGTGCATGGAAGCACATGATGGATAGGGATATGAAGTTAGAGCAGAAGACAAAACACAGTGGTACAATGGGGACTCATGAGAGAGACAAGTGGTCCTCTATATGCAAGTAAAAACAGCAATCTCATTCTCACCTTTCAAACATTTTCATTATTTACTGTCACTCTTTCTTCATCTTAAACTTCCATTCCTCCTTGCAATTGCTTTCTTCTGCAGATCTGCTTACTCAACAAAAAATGCTTTAAACATAGCTCAAATCATGGAATATTGATGACCTAGCTCTACCAATTTACATGTCACCTGTTATTTTAAAGAGAACAACCATACTTTTACAACTTCATAATCTTTCAAAATCTTTCCATCCCCTCACAAAAACTCAGAAAAAATTATTTCTCCATTTACTTAAGTAATTTTTATATTATTCAGAATTGTTTTGGAAATTGGACTAACGACACTACAATAAAATCATGAAATAGAAACCAAATTTTAGAGACCAAAATAATGAGTTGCAAGACTATCTTAGAAACTAAAACAAAATTTGATTTCTAAATTAGTTTATATTTTTGTTAAAGTTAAATAGTTTCTAAATTGGTATCTAATTAGCAACCAATGTTTTTGCTACCAAATTTAGAAACTAAATAATTGGTAGTTAAAACTTGATTACTAATTAGATACCAATTTAGAAATTATTTAACAATAATAGAAATCAATTTTTTTTAGTTTCTAAAATGGTCTCTAATTTAGTTACTATTGCAGCTAATTATTTTGGTCTATAGAAATTGGTTTCTATATCATTATTTTTCTTGTAGTGGGAATATATATTAGTAACTCATTTTCTTTAATATATTCCTCTATTATTATTGTCTAAATTTTGTTAAGATTAATGAAGTTTGGAAGATGTCAAGGACATAATTTTGTGAATCTAAATAAATTTTAACCAATATTTAATAAACATGTGGAAACTCTTCTTAATCAATACCTAAAATACTCGCTAACGAATTAATAATAGAAAAAAATGGTAAGGACTTGCCTGTATTTTTTCTTGATTAAAATTGTGCAGTAATTTAAAAATAATGATTAAATTTATATTATATTTAGTCTTTAATTTATTTAATGGTGTGTTGATATAAGTACATGTGTTATATGGGTGATGTAGATAGAATATGATTTCAAGCCTAGTTACACTTTAATTGGGTTGAGAATAAGAATAGTTAATGATAAATACATAAAAGAAGACTGTGATACGATGACAATTTTCATATTATATAATCATTCAATATTATAAAATTTTGTTTTTTTATATTTACTATTTAAATATAATATTTTATTTTTAAAAAGGTTTTGTAATAATATATATAGTTGTAGTAGATGTATAATAATATACATTATACTTGGATAATGGTAGTTGTCAAATATATCATGGTTATAAAAAAAGTGGGGGTTGGACTTTTATTATATTTTAGTCAAAAGTAGTAGAAAACAGAAAAAATATAAAATAAAAGAGGGTGAGATTGGGAAGTGGAAGGTGCAAAGAGTAAATTTTCATATAAGAACACATTAGTTTTTTTTTTTCCTTTTTCTTTTCTCTGTTCTCATTCTTTTTCTTTTTGTTCCAAAACCTTAAAAATAAAAAAGAAGAAGAAGAGAGAACCTCCCATCCTTCCACGGGATAAATATAATTTCAAGATAGTTAGGAGTTTTATAGAAGATTTATCTTGGGTGTTATTTTACTTACAATTTGTTTGTTGTTGAAATATGATTGTGAAATTGAACTAATTTTAGGTTAGGGTATGAGTAGATAATGTTTGACAAAATTTTAGTTTTGTAAAATATGATGTTTTGGTTAAAAAATTTGGTCATGTAGAAGATAAATGTTGAATGTACCTCACTGAATTCATAACTTGTCATTTTAGCGAGGGCAACGTGAAATGTAACTTTGGTTTTATAGGAAACTATTAAACAAAAATAGTTCACTTAAAACATATACTCTTGTATTTTTATAACTTGATTATTTTAAGTTAGTATTTTATAAAGGTTAGTTATATGATCATTATAAAATTTTCATATTATATGATTTTACAATTACTTATATAGATGAATAAATTATGTTGATATAAGAATATTTGATTTTATCATTTTGTTTAACTTTTATCTTTAGAGATATGTTGATAAAAAAGAAGAGTATGATTTTGGAAGTAAGATGATTATTTATAATATGTTTGGAAGTAATATTCAGTATACTATTTTAAAAGTTATGAAGTTTTAATATTACTTTATTTGAGTTCTTTGTGTATTTAGACAGATAAAGAATATATTTAATTTATTATTCTTATATAAAACTTTATAAAATTCTGATTGACATTTTATATAATTTATTTATTGTTTTATTAGCTTACATGGTTTTGTTTGGCGTGATTTTGTAACAGTGATGATAATGTATTAATACTCATATTTAAATTAACATCTCTAAAATATTCTTAACTATAATACTATTGAAAGGAAAAAACTTACCTATCACGGCAACGATAATGCTACTTATTAATTTCTTTTTGCCTTCGGATCTCTTTGTTTGTGATAAAAAAAATTGTAAAAAAGTGAATTATTTTTAGTTGATTTTTATATATAAAAAAATAAAATATATTTATATATACGGTAAAATAATGTACTTTTTTTAAGTTTTTCCAATTTCTATCATATTTGTTTTTCTATAACAAACAATTTCAAGTTTCTAAAGAAAAAAAAATTATTTTTTCCTATATTTTTAAATAATTTTACTCAAATGTGTTAAAATTATAATAAATAAATAATTTTTTAGAAAACCTTTTTTCTAATTTTGTTGAACAAGCAGACCCAAAATAAGCTTCCTAGATAGTGTTTCAACAAACTTCTTTACAAATACTTCAAATAAAAAAATAGAAAAAAAAAACGAAAGAATACATTCTTTGGTTAAAATTACTTTTGTTTAAGTTAATTTAAAGAGATTATATTTTATAATGTTATATATATATATATAAATTAATTTTAACTTTTTAACTTATTTTACTTTTTCTTTTAAAAATGTTTAAGGAGAAGTGGTCCAAACATATATTGAAAGTGATGATGCCCTATTATCTTGTAACCATTTTTTTGAAGGCATTTTGGGGAGAGTTTTGGGTCCAAAAAGCCCAACCAGGAACCTCCTATCCTCTGAAATACCATAAAAGCCTATCTTGCAGCCATGTCAGCACACTATCCAGAAGAAAAGAAACGAGTGGTTCTGCTGCAACTCCAACACTCATTTTCAAATTATGAAACACTAATGAAATTAACACACCAAAAAATTTAGAAACAGAAGAAACATATCAATAACTTAAGCCACTTTCTGACACCAGAAAAAGGGAAAGGAACTTGATCCATTTTCTGTCCCTGGTGGACTTCAGAGTCTTTCATAGGACAGTAAATTGTAACCAGAAAAAGGTTCACTACCAAACACACCAATGGCCTCAACCTCTTCTGCTCTCACTATATCCTCTTCTTCCACACTTTTTGATGGCAAGGCTCCAAGACAGTCACCACCAGCTTCTCCACAATGTGTGAGCCTTCCCCTTCCCCATTTGCACTCTCAAAACCGTTCATGGAAGACCACTGCTTATAGTAAGTCAATCATTCTATATTGCACACTGCACACTGCTCACACCCTTTTACCAAAATCATGCCTTATCAATAATATGTTCCAGATCCCACATTTTGGTTAGTAATATAGCAAAGTTAGTTAGTATAAGTTGGAGATAACATAAACCTCCTTTTATAATATAATTTTTAAAGTTAATTTGGATTTCAAATTCTAAGATGGTGTCAGAAATTATCATAGTAGATAATTATTGAATGTTAAATTCGAATTCAAGTTCTGAAATGGTATCAGAACTCATCTTGGTAGACAATTTTTAAGGTTAAGTTCAAGATGGTAGCAGAACTTATTTTAGTGAGGATTGCTTTTCAGATGGCAAGATTGCTCGAAATGTTATGGCAATGGCCACAGGAGAGGCACCAGCTGAAGCTTCCTCAACTGAGGTGCCAGAGATTGTCAAGACTCTTCAAGAAACTGTAAGAGTCTCTAGTTCCTTTAATGCGTATTGAGTTGGAGTTTTTTTTTTCTGTGTTTCTGACTTGAATTACCTGATGTTTGTTGCACAGTGGGACAAAGTTGATGATAAGTATGCAGTGAGTTCGCTGGTTCTGGCTGGTGTGGTTGCATTGTGGGGCTCAGTTGGGTTGATCTCAGTAGGTTATTTAAATGTTTATATTTTATTCTTTGATTGATTATCACAGCCTGCTAGTTACAAATAACAATTCTTTATGATCATATATGTTTGAAACTGTCCTAAGCAGTAACTGAATCACTTGTAACAGGCAATTGATAGGCTTCCTTTGATTCCTGGGATTCTTGAGATTGTAGGCATTGGCTACACTGGGGTAAGTGAAATATATTGCTGCCATGGTTACACTATTAATGCTTATAAGAATTGTATAAGAACCTCAAACGATTTCGTATTAATTTCTTAGAATGAACTCATAGAAGAAAAAAGAAGACTTGTGACAAATTCATGTAACTTAACTTTTTCATAAGCTCTCTCGTCTTGTAGGGATATCAGAGAAACCACATAAGTTAGAAGAGTAAGAACCCACATACACAAGGAGAGCCTAAGGAATATATAGGCTAGTGTACATGCATGCATATCGAAAAACAGAAAACACAAGGAGTTAGGAAATACTGCTAACACATCTAATATTGTTCATAAGTATATGTAAACTCTTAAAAGTACTTTTTCCTTGAATTAGGAATCAAATACTTATCCCAATTGAAAACTTTATAAGCTAATTTTTGTTTAGAGATTACATATATACTAGTGATAACAACATTTAATAGTATATAAGTTTAATAGTATATAAGTGGATCCTAAACTTCACTTTTCTTTTTTTTATGCCTTGGTTTCTACTATCTCCTTCTAAATGGTTTAAGAAAACCAGAGGGGGTTAACAATTGCAAGTACATATCAAGGCTTGCAAGTTGTAGTACAAGATTCCATCTGCATGAAAATCTATTATTCATCTTCTCTGTTTTTCTCTGCAGTGGTTCGTATATAAGAACATAGTTTTCAAGCCAGACAGGTGAGCACAATTATTCTTGAATAATTTACTATAGTTTGGTACAATGCATCATTGAGCTGATGATTAATGTTTATCAACACTTCCCCCATGAATAGAAGTTATGTCTTTAAACCTGTTTAATGGAATACCAGGGAAGCTTTGGTTCAACAAGTAAAAGACACTTACAATGAAATACTCGGGAGCAACTGAAAGAGGTAGGAAATGCTGAGAAGTTGTAGGCATGAAAAAGTCATATCTTGCAGCTTCCTGTTGAAGAGTTCATCATGCTTCATTTTATCGCCATAAGCTTCTGACCATACTTTATCCCAAGCAATGTGTGTATGAAAAAATTGTACCATTTTAGATATCTTAATCCACTTTTAAGACAATCTCATTTCCTCAATTATCTGCAGTGGTTGGTTACAGGGACAAGAAAAAGCAATTGAGTTCATTAAGCTGAATTCAATGACTTTGAAAGAGCATTTTATGACCATATTTGTTATCTATCTGCATGCAACATGCTTGCATACAACCCTGATAGCATATTTCCATTTCATTTGATGTTAAAGTGCAAATAGATCTCAGAATTTGATTCCTACAATTTTTTCTACATTTAGGAGAGAAATGGGATGAGAAAAGAAAGACGTGTTAGATAATACAGTTGATGTAACGAATACATTGAAAATGTATTAGATAATACAGTTGATGTAATCTCAGAATCTAATTATATTAAATTGTAAAACAATATTCTATATAAACTTTCTATCAATCAATAAACATCCTAAAAAATATGCAATTTTGGAAGGTAGGGTTCATTTTATTAGCTGAGTGGGCATTTAGTTAACTTAACATTGACCTTCTCCTTTTTTATCCCTTCCATTTCCATTATCAAACATAAGGTGCAGAAAGAGAATTTGGTTTTGCAGTTCTTAAGCACAAATATTTGACTTTAAGTAAACTGAGGAACCCTTACAACCAATTGTTGTTAGAAGAGAACAAATTGAGGAACAATTGTTTATTCTATTACTCATTTAATTTCCACATTTTGAGGAATCAAAACGTTGTTTGGTTAATGAATCATTTTATTGACTTTGAATGGGATTATTCAATTCCAAAAACATCAATATTCTGAAATTAAGTTTAGTTTATGGTTTGGTTTGGTTTGAATTATCCAACTAGTTCCCCTCTTCTCCAACCACCCCTATAATTTACTAGGTTTGAGATGTCATTAGATTCCAATAGTTTTTTTTTTCTTCAAAAGAATTCATTACAAATAAGTAAAATTTTCCAACTAGCAAAAAGCATTGAGAAAGTCAATAGCAGACACTTTTCTTTCTTTGAACAACATTGTCTTCTTCCACGCGATTTCATCAAATAAAGTGTCGCAATCATCATAGAAAAAACACCATTTTTTTATACCCGAATGATTTTGATTCTACCTTATTATTTTTGTCGTTACTGATAAATTAAAGGGTAGAACTTACCAGGCCAATAATATAAACTATGAGAAGACCTCAAGAGTGAGGTATGGAAGTTATTCCAATATCTTTTAAGTTTTTTTCACTGCTCTTGCACTAATTCTTTGGAGAATGCTAGCAATTATAGTCGGCATAAGGGAAGAAAAATAATTATACAAAAATTGCAAGCATAATTTTCAGTATTTTTATTTATATATTTACTTCTTATACCATTTCAATACAAATTTCACAACTCCATTATATTAAAATATATTAAATTTGAAGTGATTTTACACTACAAAATCAAAAATCAATTTTAGAGACAAAAAATAATTAGTTGTTATAGTGACTAAATTATAGATATTTTAGAAAAAAAAATGGTTTCTAAATTCGTTTATATTATTGTGAATTAGTTTTTAAATTGGTATCTAATTAACAACTAAGATTTTTGCTACTAAATTTATAATCTGAATAATTGGTAGTTAAACATGGATAGCTAATTAAATACCAATTTAGAAACTATTTCACAATAATAAAAATTAATTTAAAAACTAATTTTTTTTAGTTTCTAATTTAGTTACTATTCCAACTAATTATTTTGGTCTTTAAATATTGATTTCTATTTTATGATTTTCTTGTAGTGTTATTTGAATTTTTTTATTTTAAAATGTTATTAAAGTAATTCAACTTTATTATATTTTAATTAATTTATTTAGATAAACTATTTTAATTATCATCAAATAAAAAAAATATTTTAAAACTATACCAAGCTTAATCGTTCCAAAATATTAAAATTGATGTTATATTTTAATTCATCTAAATTGATTTTTTTTTAAGTTTGTTAAGATTTTATCAACTAATATGAACAATACTTTTTTTAATTTCGAGTAACCGATATCATTTTTAGTTCATGTGATTATAGTATTTTTATGATGTTGATTTTTATTTTTATTTTTGCTGACTTTTCGACTGATGTTGACCGAAAGTTTGGTAAAATATTTATGGATGAATGTTGCACAAAATTATTTTCAGTTAATATTAAGAACAATTATTTATGACGTTGTTAGTTGAATTTTTTTTATTAATCTTGACTGAAAAATTCTCCTTAGTTGATCATGCATTTATTATAAGAGTGAATCGTTTTAATTAAATTGTTTTAAAATTAAGATATTTATTATTATTATTACATTATTTATATATAAAGGAAATTATATCTTTTAAACTCAAGTAAAAAAAATCTAACTATGAAATTAATCTAATGTTCTAAAAGGAGGAAAAGTCAAAATAACTTGTGATAATAATAAAAAAAGATCAACAGCAATATATGGTATAATTATGTGGAAAATTGAGTACAACATGATATCATGCAACAAGAGAGAATAGTAGAAGAAACAGTTGCAGACACAGTAGGTAAAAAGAAGGTTTCTACTTGAAAAACTCCATAATCCAGAAGCCAGAGACAGAACAAACGAATCTGATGCCACTGAATCCAGAAGATAATGCCAATTCCATGAACTCATTTTGGGTTCTCTCTTTGCCTCCTGGGTTTGAAACCATCATCAAGATGTCAGCTTGGAAACCACTCCTCGCACTAACTGTGTTATCTGGCAAATCAGGAATAATCAAATCCACAACAATCACTTTTCCATCACTCGGAATAGCTTTGTAGCAGTTCTTCAGCAACTTCACACACTGTTCATCACCCCAATCGTGAAGTATCCACTGAAAATTTTTATACACCAAACCTCTCATGTTAAAAAAATACATTTACTTACAATTTCTTTTACATTATCTTTCAATCACGTATTTACATGTATAATTAGGATTCATTTAGGTAACAGTTAAACCAATTATGTTCAACACCACATATTTATTATTTAAGCACTCCACTATCACATGTTGGTAGGTGTAGTTTTTTTGTTTTTCATAAGCATGTTGGTAGGTGTAGATAGTTTTTCTTTTGACTAATATTTGCACGTTTCACTTTTTAAAGTCCCATTACCATAGTATTTATCTCTTACAATACAAAAAAGTGGGAAAAAAAATTGAAAGCTTGGACCCATATATAGTTTTTGAAGAGATTGAAATCTACCTTCATAAAAATGGCGTCTCCATTGGGAACACTCTCAAACATATCTCCTGCTACATGTTCCACACCTGCAACATTAAAATAAAGTTAAACATTACATATTAATTAATCTTAGTTTTCTTTGTATCAGAAGATGCAGGAAAGAAATTAGATGAGTAGAAGATACCAGGGTAGGTAGGGGCATGTTCTATGACATGTGGCAAGTCAAAATTAAGACCTTCAACGTTGGGATATTTAGAAGTGATTAGTTTGAGATTGCTCCCAAGACCACCACCAACATCCACAAGCCTCTTAATGTTCTTGAAACCATCGTAGACCTCAAGAACCCTGTTTATCATTATGGTGGTAATGTTGAACATAGCTTTGTTGAAAACATCATTGTACTTAGGATCAACAGCTGAATACTCAAATGCGTTCATCCCATGAACCCTGTCGAATGCTACGCCACCTTCCACGATGGATCCTTTCAGTTCGGTCCTATGTATTATTCAACACAAACAAAAACACAAGCACGCATCATGTCATTATTTTTATGAAAGAGTCATTGTCGTGATATGCACACATGTCATACGTAAAAAAAAAAACCACCACCTCTAACATTTTTTTTCCAAAAGATATGATATGTTCGGTGGACTAGAAGTATAGAATAAAAGCTTTTAAGTTGCCTATTCAAAACAAAAAGGTGCCTATTTGATAATTCCTACCACTAATAATAAAAAATCAAATAATGATATTGAAAGAAACCTAATTTCTTTTGTGAAAATTTCAAATAAATAAAAAACGTAAAAAGATTATAAGACTGTGGATTATATATATTCACCATGTTGAGAAAAGACATAGGAAGCAGAAATCACACACCCCATCTTCAAAATGAAGATTAAAAGTAATAAAATTTGGAGCAAAATATACTTGAAACACATGATTTAGATGAAAAGGAATAGAAGTAAAAACTGACCAGCTTTGCAAGAAGACCTTGCCAAGAATCAAGTTCAAGGAAGCTCCAAACGAGACACCATCAGCATCAGGAACAAAACACTTGGATGCATAGGTGAGGCTATAGAGCCTCTTGCCATCTTCACCAAGACATGAAGATAGCATGGAGTGACTAGCCAATAGCCTCAGAATCCGATCCACCATAGTTGGTGCTTCTGGATTCTTTATGTCAATTCTTTCTGCAATCTCTTCTGCTGAGAGCTTCGCACCTTCACCTGCTTTGGCCATGATCTCAAAGATACCGAGCTCATTCGCGGTCTTAACAGCAAGAGGGTACACCACAGTAGAAGCCATGTTCATGGCAAAGAGGAAGCCATCGTGGTCTTCTTCAACGTGTTTAAGTTGCAGGGCTTCACCATTATTGGTTTTCTCTGATGTAGCCATGATGGTGTTATCTTGATTAGTTGCAGTCTTATTGAAGTATGTATGCTTACAGGGGTATATATAGAAATTTGTTTTTTTAACTAATGAAATTTTATAATTATATATTGTGTTATTATACAAACTATATTTCACAAGCTTAATCAACTTTCCAGTGACAGTAAAATACATTCACTTCACACTCCAATAAATTATTATTTTAATTATATATTTTTTAATTAAAAATATTATTATATTATTATAATTGATTGTCACATGACGTTTACTATTTGATGTCAAAATAAACTTTTCCTAAACTTTCTTCATAGACTTATATGACATGACTATACATGGACGAGGTGTGTATGATACACTATTCAAAATAGTAGTTATATTGCGTCTTATGCTCAACGTGCATATTTATTTATACAAATGAAGGGAAGAAAACACCGAAAGAGGTGGGGGCTGCTTCTTCCTGCACCTCCATACCTTCTTTTGCCACCCCCATAAATTTTTCGTATTCTAAAAATATCCTTTTAATATTTTGGATTACATAATTCGAAAGTTTTTTTTTAGATTTAGAATTAGTTTTTGGATTATGTAATCCGAAAGTCTTTTGTGATTAACTTCTGGATTACATAATCTGGAAGTTTTTTCTATACATAAGATTAGCTTTCGAATTATGTAATCTGGAAGCCTTTTTTCAGATGTGTTATTAGCTTCCAGATTACATAATCCGAAAGTCTTTTCTAAATATGAAATTGACTTCCGGATTATGTAATCCTGAATATATTCGGATTACATAATCCATAGGCTTATTATTTCAAATTCAAGGGGATGAAAAAAAAAGAATAAAATGGTATTTTCATATTTAGTATGGAGGTGACACAAGAAGGTATGGAGGTATAGGAAGAAAGAGTCAGAGGTGGGTCTATAACCCATAACATATTAAAGGCCCAAAAAAGAGAAAAAAAAGAAGCAATAACAACAACTTTAATATGGCAGTTTCTTCTTGCATCCCTACATTTTTCTTCCTGGACCCCCATAACTTTTTAATCCTAAAATTGATCTTCACCTTTTATTTGAAATCAGAATCTTCATCAAGTGAATCATATTCTTTTTCGGATGAGGAGGTGTTCCAGAAGTAAAGTTTACATAAATTGTTGATTTCTGGATTATTGAATCCGAAAGCCTAATTTCTATTATGGATTGGTGGATCTTGAATGATTTTTTTCAATTATGGATTTATGAATCCAGAATGCATATTTTGACTTACGGATTGGCGGATCCAAAAAGATTTTTTTAATTATGGATGTCCTGCATTTTTTTTATTTTTGATTAACACTGTCATTCATGTACTACCATAAGCACTAATTCAAAAATTTACGAGATTTTGTAATCCAGAATGAAAAAAAATAAATGTACATCTTTTATATAGAGATGATTTTGTCTTTACACAACATTGTGGGTGTGGAGGAAGAAACTGTCCTTTAATATTACACCAAAAGTAAAAGGCTTTTGATTAGTGCACCCAATCAATTGTAACCTAACCTAGGGTTTTGTTTCTGCACCCCATCAAAGTTCTTCCTGCATCCCCATTAAATAGATGAAATGACTAAATGCTCTATCTAATTTCTTTCATTCCAGGAAGTTATTTCCGTACCACATTTTGGAAAATATATTCTGAAACTTATTATATATATGTTCTGGAAGTTTATTCTGAAAATCTTTTTCAGAATTCTGGAAAGTATGTTTCAGTAATTTTTTCTTTTAAAATAACATAAAATAATTTTTTCCAAAACTGATGGGGTGAGTAAGAATTTTGATAGGGTGGAGGAAGAAACACCCTCTAATCTATACTCTATCAATTTTTGAAATTTTCTAATTATCTTTGCACTGTTTATTACATTTTGGAATTGAAAATCCAAAATTTAAAAATATATTTTAGAAAAAAATTGAAATATTTTAGTTTGCGTTCTGAAAATGAAAATTCAATATAAAATTGGAAAATCAAAACCTTATTCTGAAAAGATAAATCTGGAATAAAAAATAATATATTAAAAAAATTAGAAAAAGAAAATCCAAAAAAATATAAAAAAAGTTGATTCTAGAAAACAAACTCCAGAAATATATTTCAGAAAATAGATTTAAAAAACAAATCCAAAAAATATTCTGCAAAGATGTTATAAAAACTCAAATTTAAAATTGTATTCCATAATATATTATAACTTGCAACCCCTATCTATTTAAAAATTAAAAAGGATATTTTTGTCATTTTACATATAAATATTTGACCTATTAAAATATTATTAAATAAAAATCAAATTTAAATATCATAAATAATTAGTCATTATATTTTAATTAGTCATTATATTCACTAAATCAAATATTAAACTTAGTAATATCTAAAATAATTTTTATTATTAATAAAATTTATAAAGTATTTTTTAAATTGGTATCTAAATCACTATGAGATTTTTAACTACCAATTTAAAAATTAATTTAATTTTTTTATTAATAATAAAAACTATTTTAAATATTAATAATTTTTTTAATCATTAAAATAATATTTAATTTAATTAATATATTGATTAATTAATTTTTAATTAATAATGTTCGCATAGTGATCTATTTTACTAAAATTTTCATATGAATAAATTTCCAAGAAAAATATTTACTTGTATAAATTTTTCCTCGTCAAATGTAAAAGATATATGTGGTTACGTGTCAAATATTAAATATACATAAAAAATTGTATAAAGTAAATAAAATTTTCAAATACTTATTTATACATAAATTTTAATTAGAAACTTATATGTCAAACACTCATTTTTCCACACCCATATTTACTCAAATTTAGTACCAATCAATTTAATCAAACTATACAAATTAAAAAAATACTTTTTATATTTTTATTATTTCTCCTCTATCAAATAACTTAACACTTAATTTTATTTCTATATTTTTTTTATTAAGATTTGCCTTTAATATTGCTATGTGAAGTTTAATCTCATCACTTGGTTTGTGTAAACCGTGTTTAAAAAAAAACATTCGTACCCGAATTTATCTCCGACAAAGTAGTAATTTTAATCTTTTATATTATATTTATTGGATCCCTGTATATTTGTACTCATATATGATACTTACATTTTATTTATGTATACATTTTATAAATTAATAAAATTATTAATTAAAAAATTATTCTAAAATTTCACTCTTATATTTGAAAATATAGTTTATTGTCCACACTGTGTAACAAACAAATATTTAACATAATAGTGTCACGGAAGCCGCGAAAATAAAATCTTATGTTATACAATATCTGTAAATTAACCAAAATAATGACACAAGCATTACAATAAACAAATACATTATTAACTTGATTAATATGGATATCACATATGGTATTGGGGGAGTATTGAAAATAATCTAATTTTCTTCTTATAATTTTAGAAGGAAAATTTACATGTATTTGTAGTGGAACCTTTTTTTAAAAAATATGTAAATATTTTTTAAGAAAAATATTTTACTTAAAAAAAGTGTATCTCTTTTCAGCCAACAAATTTTAACAGAAAAATTTGTATGTAATAAATGATTTTCTACTAGCTAGTGATCTTTTCCTTGATTAATAAATGTTTTGCGTGAAAATATGAAAACAATTATTTATATTTTGGTTATACAGTAATTTTTTACTCAATTTGGTTAAAAATTATTTTTTACTTGAAAATGTGAAAATAATTATTTATATTTTTAATTATAAATATGAATTCTTTTAAGGTAATTAAATTATTTTGACTGGTTCTATTTTTTATTATATTACTTTCATTTTAAATTTAATCATTGTTCAAAGGAAAGAAGATGAGAAAGATTATTATAATTATGAAAAAATGAAAAATAAAATTCTTCAAAGACTACCTTCAATATTATTGAAATGAAAAATCAGCAATAATAACACAAACAATAGTTAATTACTATAATTTTTTAATAGTTTAAATATTTTTTTTATATTTTCTTATTTAAAAAAGATTTAACTTCACACATTTATTTTATGTAAATATTAATTTTATATTTGTTTAATTTTTTAAAATTTTATTGAAAAAAGTAAACAAAGATTTAAAATACTAAAATAAAACTATATATTACAACATTTATACCTATATTTGGGTTATGGTGTGGTAAAACCATATAAAAAAGATAAAAAACTGAGTGTAATATTGCAAAATGAAAAATAGAGTTGCGCACAAACCTCTAAAACCCTCTTTCGCAGATGATGAACATCCGAAATCCTTGTTTGCAGCGGTTGAACGTGGGAATAGAGTTCAACGTTACACAATCTAAGGGGATATCTAGAAACGGCTCCTACCTTGAATGAGTCACTCTGAATGTGCGTATTCTCAACGAATCCATATATACTATGCACTCTTCGTGAAGACGCATTCTTCTTCTTCGCAATAGCTCGAAACCGCCTTGACCGTGGGAAGCAGTTTGCTCACGTAGTGGGATGCAATTATTTTTTCCTTCAATAAATATAACATTCCCCTTTGCTTAGATCATCAATCACAGTGCTCATTTCTCCATTTCTCCTCTCACGCTTCATCCTTCTCTCTTTCTCTCTTCACCATTTTTAATTTATTTTATTTTATAATTATTTGGGTTCATACGAGTAACTTGCTAGTTTTGATCATTGAAAATTTTTGAAAAGTTCATGTTGTATCTTGGAAAACTTGCACAATACACCACGAATAAATCATTATAAACAATGATCGCTCACGTCTTAAAAAATTAATTTTAATCGTGTTTAATGTCTCATTTACTCCAATAATTTCGTATATTTTGCCTATAGACTAACCCTGCAACCTATTAGTTAATATGTAGGAGTGAGCGACCCCATTGCCATCAATAGTTTCCATTTCAGCCTAAGGTTGGATCCATATTTTTTAGTAAAAACATTTCACGTGTGAATAAATTAATATTTTATTTATTTTTGTTTTATTTTTTAAATTAAAATATTATTATATTGTTATAAAGCAATTGTTAAAGGTATATATGCTATTTAGACGGTATCAAAAGAACTTTTCTCCCTTTATTACCGTCCTTTGAAGGACCCAACATGTCGTCATCTATTGGTGATTCTTGATGACGGCTCCGTCACCACCTTTAGTGGTAGATTTATTAAATTATAATTTTATTTTTTAAAATATTCATAAACTTCCATTAAGTCTTCAAATACAAAACAAACTCGCACATCATTTTTTAACAGATATGACCAATATTTGTACCAATCCATTCCATTGCGATAAGTGATTTTTTATTTTATTTTTTTCAGCAAAAAAACAAATTAAAAATTATCATGAGCACTAATAATCAATACGTGCACATCACATGACGACTTTTTTATACTTGAATATAAAAAGTCAACCTAAAAATTCAAAAATCTTGAGAGCTTTTCACCTAAATTCAAAGGGAGATATGTTTGGTGAGCACGAGGGGGCTAATCTTTGATTTCAAGCCTTGAACATGTCGACGCAGGTTTCTTTTGAAAGTCCTCTGTTCCAGAACTTGTCATAGTATTCTCTGTATGTGAAGCTTTTGTACTGCGCAGGATGATCATCGTCCACGAGTTGAGGTGCTGGTTTTATGGTTGCGTCAGGTGAAGGACAGTAGAATGTGGGAATGGACATTCTTTCCTTCTCACAATTCACCAATGCTCGATGCAACACACTCTTGTACCTGTCGTTGCTTATCACCTTTTCCAAACCAGCAGCAACGTATAATATAAGTATTTATACATTATAATTACATAAAATGTCTACTTTTAAAACCATGAAAATTTCATCAGTCTTTAACATACAATTATAACATGACTCTTCATTTATGTTTAATCACAATACTAATAACTGTGATAATAACTGAGGAAGGTTTGATACAGTGATCATTATATAATTAACAAAACATGATGGGGTTTGTAGCTACCAATGTACATAAAATATTAGTCAAAGAGTATTTTTCTGTGCTATCAGTCCACTAGTATTAACAAATAGGTTAGAGAAGTAATGGTATTCAATTTGAAATTTCATGCTAAAGAGTGCAAGACAAACTAGAAGTTGAAAACCTAACAGTGAATCTCATTAATTACTACTATTTTATGCAGAATAGTTAAAAAATCTTTCATCTGATTTTTGAAGTTAGAGTGAAATGAGTACCTGAATTTGGTCACCAATGTTGACTATGAAGGTGTTGGGAACAGGATTAACGGATAACCAGTGGCCGTCATAGAGGACTTGCAAGCCAGGCACATCATTCTGGAGCAGAATAGTGATGGCATTTGGATCAGCATGTGGTGGCAATCCATATGTTAACTCTGGCTCAGGACATGGAGGGTAGTAGTTCATAGCCATGTGCTGTCCATGTTTCCCCAGTGCTTTCTCTATGTAATCTCTCTCCAACCCCAAACTCTCTGATATTCCCTCAAGCAGCTTCACTGATAAACCCCTCATTTTTCTACTGTACTCCGCAACATCTTCCCTGAAATAACATCCATTCATCTTTCAAATCACAGTTTTTCAGTACTGTTCACCTGATTAATTTTACAGATTAAGTCCACATTCAATCATGATCAAATCAGCATTAGCAGGGAGACTCATTTTTCACCTCTACAAGTGGACACTACAAAATCTTCTCTTAATCAAGCACTATACACCAAGATCAATCTATTATTTCTATGCTATTTTTTATTAGTCAAGCATATATAAAAAAAAAAACTCATCACGTGACAGTGTATAAAACTCAGCGACAACAATATATTATTATATCTTTTGTTGGTTAAGAGTCTAAATCAGTGGTGAGTTGTTCTAAACTTTTGTGTGTGTAAAAAACAAGAAGAATATATATTGTAGTTTTTGACCTGAAAGATGGAGGGTTGGCAGGCCATTCCAGAATGTAATCCTCAAGGGGGTGGCAGTGAAGTCTCAAGAAGTCTCTCCAGTTGGAAACTTTCTCAGTCTTGACATTGAAACTGGTGGAAAGCCTTGTGGTCTTGCAAGGGTCGTCGGAGTAATTCTTCAGCCTCTCACTCTCCGGCAACCCAAAGAACTCCTTCGACACGTTCACCATCTTACTCACCACCTCCTCCGGAATTCCATGGTTCACAATCTTCAAAACAATTAGTTAATCAAAGATCAGCTATATTTCTACTTTTGTCCGGTGGCAGTATTATTAAATTTCATCAAATCAAAGTGATAAATTAATAAACTAGAATAACAACAGTGTATATAACATGTAGTTTGGTATATATACTTGAAAGAAGCCATAGTGTTGGCAAGCATGTGCAATGTTTTGGATGATTTTGGGGCGATTTGGACCGTCAAAGTCATGAAGGTCGATGATGGGAATGGAAGCTGAGAAAGAGTGAAGTTGGTGAAGGTTTGGACGGTCAGAAAGGGGTCTGATGAAGTTGGAGGGAACGCGATCGATGATGGAAGCTAGGTCGGTTAAGAGTGGCTTTGTGGCGGTGGCGGTGGCGGTGGCGGTGGTGGCGGTGGTGGCGGTGGCGGCGGTGGCGGTGGCCATTGTTATGAATGTTCGGTGTGGCACTGTTGCTTTAGGATATGACAATTGATGAGGTTGGGACCTGAATTTATAATGTGCATTGGGCCAAGCAAACCTGATTCATGCCTACGTAGTATGCATGACTCCATCTTCAAACCTTTTAATGGCGTCATATACTTTTCTGTGATTTTTTTTAGTACGGAAGATAAAGAAACTTAATAATTAATAGGGTATCTACTGAATATTATTATTTATTTTTACTGTTTTATATAATGCAGATTTTATTCTATACATATCCCACTTAAGCAGGTATTTCCCTTTGTGAATTATTATGATTAATATTCTCTACATTATTAAAATTATTAAAACTTTTTATATTCTTAATATTCTTAATATTGTTAATAAAAATATTTATATTAATATTAATATTTAATTTATTTATGGGTATAGATTTCTGGATAAAATTTGTAGATATTGTAAAATTTATCTACGAATAGAGATATGTGAGTAATAATACGTAGATAATGTTGAATTTACATCTGGATTCAAATCTGTAATAATATTTCGTAAATAATATTAAATTTACCTATGGATTCATATCTCTGAAATATCTGTAGGTAATACTGAATTTATCTATGAATTAACATCGATAAATAAAAATTTGTCGATAAATCTGATTTTTTTTAGTGTTAATTTGTGAAAATATATATTTAATATTTTAATTTTAAATATATTTGCCTCTTAACTCAATAAATTTATAGTAAAAATATTTAAAAATTTATCAAATTACTCTTGTTCATATAATTACTCTATCTTTTTGTTTGGAATAGATCAAAAGGATATTAATCATTCTCAAGGAGAGAAAATATATTTTCTTCACACCGAAAAAGAAGTATTTGTGTGGAGTGGAAATGGAAGCCATAAAAAAAACATTTCTTGTCAAATTGGAGAGGGTAAAAAAATAAATTTTGTAGAAAAAATATTCTAATTTTATGATATTTAAATATGTTTATATCAATATCGTATATTTTTCTTTTAACTTTTTTTTTCTATCAAATAACCTAAAAAAATCCCACTTTATCATATTTTTGTTTTACTTTATTTCTTTTCTTAATAAAAAAAAAAGCCATATACATATATATTTTCTCTTTTGAAAAAATTTAAGGATTTATTTAATTGGATGGAAACTATATAGAACAATTTAAAGAAGACCAAATTAAACAAAAAAAGATAAAGTTATGTTTCATTCCTTGACTAATTCTAGCTATTAAAGTTTTTAATTTATATTATATTTTGTAAGTTAATACGATTAACCCGCATGTTGAAGAGGTAACAATCACCCAAAGCACCAACCAATTAACAGGGGATGAAACCCTAAACAGGGAAAGGGAGAGAGAACAGAGAGAAACTAAGGGAGTCTGAATTGTAAAACTGAATGGCACAGCAAAAATAATCTTATTGAATTCAAAAGAGTATATATATATGTACAGTGCAAACAGCAAAAACACAAATTACAGATAGAAAAACAAAAGCCCAAATAAAAGGTCTAAAATAAAGAGTACAGTTATTTTATCAGCCCCCCTCAAGCTGGGAATATATGTTTCTCATTCTCAGCTTGGACTGAAGCTCTTTGTATACTGTTGGAGCAAGGGGTTTAGTAAGGATATCCGCAATCTGCATAGAAGAAGAAATAGGAAGCAACTTGAGAAGCCCAGAGGTGATCTTATTTCGGACGATGTGACAATCAATTTCGATGTGCTTGGTACGCTCATGAAACACTTGATTTGAGGCAATGTGTATTGCAGATTGGTTATCACAGAAGATAGTTGCTGGTTGAATATAGGGAAGTCCAAGGTCTTGCAAGATATAGGTTAGCCATTGAATCTCGCAGGTGGTTGTGGCTAATGCTCTATATTCGGCTTCAGAAGAGCTTTTGGAAAGGGTTTGTTGTTTCTTAGATTTCCATGAAACAAGAGAATCACCCAAGAAAATGCAGTAACCGGTTACAGATTTTCGGGTTTCAGAACATGTAGCCCAATCTGAATCACTGAAACCGCGAAGTTGGAGAGTGCTATTGCTGGGAAAGAAGATTTCGTTGCCAAGATTGCCTTTCAAGTACCGAAGAAGACGAAAAGCAGCTTGCTGATGAAGGTTGGTGGGAGATGAAATAAATTGGCTGAGGTTGTTGACAGCAAATGCAATGTCAGGTCGTGTGTTTGTAAGGTATATGAGCTTGCCAATTAGTCTTCTATATGCAGAAGTTTCAATGTCAGTGAGTTGTGTGCCAGCGGAGGAGGAAAGCCGAGATGAGTGAACCATGGGTGTAGGCATAGGAGCAGAGTTGATCATACCAGTGTCATGAAGAAGGTCTAGCACGTATTTTCATTGACAGATGTGGAGCCCTTGGCTGTTTCTGGCCACCTCCAGGCCCAAAAAATTATGTGAGGTCTCCTAGATTCTTGATCTTGAATTGAGTGTCCAACAGAAAAGTGATATGGGCAATTTCTTCATGATTGATTCCAGTAAGCACCAGATCATCAACATACACAAGAATAATGGTGATGTTAGGACCGTTACGGTGTAAAAATAGAGAGTGATCAACGGAGGATGAAGTGTATTTATGTGAAATTAAAAATTGAGACAGTTTTGCATACCATTGGCGGCTGGCCTGGCGAAGTCCATAGAGTGATCTTTGTAATTTGCAAACATGTTGAGGAGATGGAAGTTTGAGGCCTGGCGGTGGTTGCATGTA
>Ga0123342_1004570_pt1 | contig 20946 bp, 10 predicted proteins | sample Turbeawhitnodule_FD_89960 | JGI IMG/M metagenome (GOLD analysis project Ga0123342, IMG submission 89960) | Root nodule microbial communities of legume samples collected from Mexico - Turtle bean Mexico white nodule | ecosystem: Host-associated > Plants > Roots > Nodule | place: Mexico: Nepantla...
CATCTAGTCTGTTCTTAGAATTCTTTATGAATAGGTATAGTCTACCTATGTATCGTTTTTGTTAACATGTGGGTTTTGGTCTAGTCCCCCATATTTTTGTATTTTCTTTCTTTTTCTTTTTTTAATAATATTTTTTTATGTGATGACAAATGATTGTTGTTAATTGAGGTGTCAGCCTTGCTGAGATGTCAAGTTGCATAGTGATGCCTAACATGAAAACTTTTATAAAAAAAATAATATTTAATTTAGTCAATATAACAACTAATTATTGTGTCTTTAAAATTAATTTGTATTTTATGAATTATTTTCTTATACTTTCACATAATACATAATATTTGATGACATAAATTCATTACAAACTTAAATAAATTAATTACAAACTTAAATAAATTAATTACAAACTTAAATATATATATATATATATATTTAATCTAAAAATTAATGATTTTTTATTTTAGTTTCAGTAAAAAATGTTTTCATCTTTCTATAATTAAAATTCATTATTTTTGGGCTTAAACCCACTTTTATTTTTTTTATTTTTGCGAATGTATAATCTTAATTGATAATAATTTAATTGTAACCCTGGTCTTTCAATTTTCTAATTTTAAAAAAGTTATAATCCGTTGTTAATATATTATTTAATTTTAAATTAATGTAAATACTAGTAGTACAAGTATAGTTAATAAGAGATCCTAGTACTAAAAATAACATTTTAATATAAATATCACAAATATAAGTTTCTTAAAAAATTCATATTTATAGTACCATGTTATTTACTTTTATTCATAAGAAAAACTATAAACAATTTTAGGTAGATATACTCTTATCTGTAGACTTTGTTGCTCCAATTTCCCCTCGTCATTTTTTATACCAAGAAAATAAATTTCTGTTATTATGGTCATAATAAGCCTTAAACGTTGGCCAAACCTCCAAAGTCAACACCTAATTAATAAGTTTCATCTAACTCTAATAATAACTAATAAATTATATTATATAGTGAATCAAGGGTTAATATTTTGCAATAATAATCAACTTTATTGAGTGTACTTTAAACATTCCTTTCACTTGAAGTTCAATTAAAGTTAAACTATTTTTAATATATTTTATGCTAAAAAAATGCTTGATAGACATGTAATCCAAACGAAGGATGACTAAATTAATCCGTGCTAAAACAATTTAATCCATTGTATTTAAATTACTGAAACGGTTGTAAAATAATAAAATAAATTTTAATAATTAAAACGTTAAATATTTTTCATCCAATTTTTGTTTTTAATTCAAATTTTAGATTTCATATATACTTCACAAAAAAAAAATTACTGAAATAGTTTCTTATTATTTTTTTAAGTTAACAAACAAGTAGGATTAAATATATTATAATAGTATAATATCTATATCAATAATAAATTAACATAAAATATTTTAATATCCTAATTCATACTAAAAAAAATTCAGTTTGTCAGATAAAAAAATTGATAATAATTAATTTTAATAATTTTCTTATTAAAAATATCTAAAGTTTGAATTAGAAATAAAAGTTGGTCTTAAAGTAATGAAAGAAAAATATATTTAACCTAGAAAATATAATATTTTTTATTCTCCATTAATTTTACAAAACCAAATCGTATTATTTAACATTGCTTTTTTCGTAAAAAATTATTAGGTAAATACAACTGAATTGAATTATTTGTTGAAATGGAATGGTGGAAGGACCACACAAAATCATCAATGGTGGAAAGCATTCAAAACAATGCGTATGTAAGACAAAATTGATAAATATATAATTTTTGTCCTTAAATTGATGCACGTTTCAAAACAATGCTCCGTTTTCAAGTAAGATTTTGGATCTTGTGTTGAACTTCTTTATATTTAATATAATTATATTGATTTTGCATTTTTATATTACTTTGACTTCTATCAATTACTTAAAATAGCAGAAAGTGTTTGCAATTATCAGAAATATATAATACAGTGTTCGTAGCTAAATTAAAAGGGATTTACATAATAAGCTAAAAGCAAAAGAAATAAAATAAAATTTTATGAATTTTGAAAAACGTGAAAGTGTAATTTAACCTATTCATTATGTATATAAATAGGTGAATGAGTTAGTAAATAATTGTTTCAATTTTTTATTAAAGCAAACATTATTTTCGGGACACACATTAAATTTATCCTCTTATAAGGAAATTAATAGAAAGTTAAAATTGTGTCACTCTTTCACGATTTCAGTGTAAAATAAAATTATTGAAGTCGTTGGGACCATGAACGATTTCAGTTGAAGAAAAGAAATTAAGAAAACTCTATGAAATTCTCCTTTTCTTGAAGCTCGTGTCATTTTATAAGTTTTTCTGCTTTAAAGATCTTGTAAAAATATTATAGTTTAGATTTTGTTAACCGTTCCTCAGTTTCCAATTTTTTAAAATTCTTTATATTTTGTATAAAATTTGCTTCTATATCTATTTATGAGATATTGTAAATTTTATTTTCTCCTTCTTCTCCTCGGGATTTGTTTACTCTTTTGGTTCAAATAACAATTTGAACTTTTGCATATTTGACTCATTCACAAAGGTAGACACTTCCTTCAGATCATTTACTTTTAAAAACACAAAATTAACAAAAATAATATTTAAGACCCAAATAAACTAAATTATATGAAAATTAATTAAAACGATGAATTTAGTTATTATTATAGTCTAATAATCTATGATTAAAACTATTGAGTATGAATAAATATATGCCTATAAGTTGGCTGTTCACATTGACTTACCATTTGCACCTTCTATGCATTTATATCCTTGCTTTATGTATAGTTTTGTGCATGTGAGACCACTTTTTTTTTTGTTATTTTTTTTTTATTAAATATCGTTGCATTGCATTTGCATGTACCAACTTTGGTTTTTGCACCATTTGCAGTCTCATGATAACCAACAAATTAATAGGAAGTTGAAAATGTGTTATCCTTGCATGATTTCAGTGTAAATTTAAATAATTAAAGTCATGTACAATTTCTGTTGATTTATGTTTATGTTAGAATGGTGTTATCTATGCACGACTTTCATTAACCTAATAATTTTTTTAATGAAAGTCATGTGAATATTATCTTATCATAATATGATTTTGGTGTACATCCAAATTTAAATTGAAGTTGTGTCACAAACACGACTTATTCAAAACAAAGTCGTGTTAATGAAATACGACTTACCAGAAATCGTAAATAATTTTTTTTACCATTCTTGTACTAAATAGAAAAAAAAATATTTACTTTTGCATGTTAAAAATACATTTTTTATTAAAACTTTTATGTTAGACATTATTATGCAACTTGACATCTTAGTTAAGCTAATACTTCAAACAACAACAATCATCTGTCATCATAAAAAATATATTATTAAAAGAAGTACAAAAATATGAAAAGACTAGACTAAAATCCATATAATAACAAAAACCATATGCATGTTAAAAATACATTTATATATACTTAATTCTTCCAAATACAACGTAATTATTTTGAAAACACATAAAATACAAAAAAAAAAAGTTACAATAATTTTATATTCATTGTATAGTTTGTTATTTACATGTATATAACTCTATTCATTAATTAAAAATTCTTTTAGATAAAAAATTTTAAACTAATTATTACAACATTGAATATAACTATAACTATGTACGACAATGATAGCTCTTAAAAAAAGGCCATATTATTAATATAGTTCAATTAAATTCCCAATATTTTTTTATTATATCACAGAATAAACACTTGTAATTAAGTAAAATAAACACTTGTCATCATGAGGATAAAAAAAAGCACGTGCACTCTCTCGCTCTCTCTCTCTCTCTCTTTCTTTATGTGTAACACACAAAAAAGGCACTTGAACTTAGACATGGGAATTACAACCCAACAGCGATGTTTTTATTTTCGAGAATCAGATTCAGTGGGAATAATGTGAATTTTCCATTTCTAATGCAATGGCAGTTGCGAAAGGGAAACTGAAGCAGAGTGGTTCGGTCTAACTAACCGAAACAGCACGCTTCAAATTCAAACAAACAAAGCCCCAAACGCACAACATAACGGTTTTCTCAGATCCAGAGCCGAACTTCCATTCCCGGGAAAATGAATCGGTTCATAGAAAACTTGCCGCCAATGGATCTGATGCGCTCGGAGAAGATGACCTTCGTTCAGCTCATCATCCCCGCAGAGTCCTCGCACCGCGCCATCACCTATTTAGGCGAACTCGGCCTTATCCAATTCCGAGACGTAACTCTCTCTCAGATCCAACCTTCGTTCATTTCTTTCAATTCCATTTTTCTCGTTTTTCTCTGCGTTAGTTTTGGTGTTTGTGGCGTTGTTCCAGTCGAATGCGTGAAGGTTTGGCGTTTCTGTCAAGAAACGGTTAACGCGCGGCATTGTTTGGATTTGAATTCGTGTATTCAGTTTAGAAATTTGGTGCTAGTGCGCGGATTTGTTTGAACGCTTTGTTCTCTTTTTGTTTGTTGTGTGGTTGATATGGCTTTAGATACTTCGCACGAATAGTTTAAACGAAATACGATTTAACATTGTAGTGTAGATTTTGTATTTTATCAAATCAAATTATGGTTTTAGAGATTAGTTGATGAAAAGTTCGGTTGCATTGTTGATTGTGTTTAATTTTGTGTTTAAAATTTAGACATGTAGGATCGAGCTCCTCTAAGGATAAATTGAGTTACGTAAGTAATGGAAAATAGTTTAGGCGCGGGACTTCAACTTTTCCAGTGCTTGTCTTGTATTGGTGAGGATGGTGGTTTCTTTTGAGTTCTTCCTTCCAAATGAGATTTTTTTTCTCTATTCACTGTCTTGCATTGTTCTGTGCTGCATATAAATTTAGGTTCAGAAGGCTAATTTTAGAAACTTGATTATGTGGTTTTCTTTTTACTTTTTTTTTTATATTGTATGACCATGTATGCCGCCACTGTTGTTAATGGTGAATTGTATGGTAATCAAGGACAAAATGACACTGATGAATGGTTCACTATGCCCCTAGTAGTGTTAGATAACTATAAAAGAGTGATCTAGTGCACGAGGCTCTCACCTAATAGGGTTCAGGGTAGATGCAGGCAGATCATAAACTGAGAGGCTGATCCCGTGATCTCCAAGTCACAGGCTTAAATCTTACTGTTGCACCGAGGCTTACCCTTGTGTTATAGAGAACCATATTGTTTAAAATTATTCATGATTACTATAGATTTAAGTTTGTTTTTTTTTTTTTTTTGTAAAAGAGGGCTCTCCTTAGAAGATGTTTCTTTATGTGTGATCTTATGAGTAAAAATTAATCTCTGTATGTGTAGATAATTTTTGCTCTTTCAGGTCTAGACTCCTGGTGGATATGATCTGAGTACTCATGAATATGTGAAAACTTTGATATTAATGTTCAATTATGGTCTATTTTCCCATACATTTTCACAGGGGCAAACTAAAAGTGGTGAAGTTATTAAATTTTCTATAATGTATCTTCTTCGCAATATGATATGTATTGCTGTATCCTATTATAAATTATATTTTGGGTGGCAACTTTCAGGTGTGTGTGTGCGTGCTAGGAAATCTTCGAAGTTTGTTTTAACTTTTTCCTTTGCTTCCATATATTCTAAAATTTCTGGTTTAGAATTCTTCTGATACTAATAATTGCATTTCTTATGGATTTTATTTTCTCATCCGTAGTTAAATGCTGAAAAAAGCCCCTTCCAGAGAACATTTGTTAACCAGGTAATCTACACTGCGCTAATTATTAGAAATCATGTTGCATTTTGAATTCCCTTAATTTTGTCACCTTTTGGAGTGATAATTCATTAGTATAATTTTTTGATGTGGTTCTCCTATTGGACCAGATATTATGACGCTATGTTCTCAATTTTCTAGTTAGAAAAGAAACGAAACGATTTCTATTAATTACATAGTTTATTTCATGTTGATCAGATTCTTATTTCCAAAATATCCAGACTTCATATTAAAATAAGGAAGAAACTGGTTCAAACTTTTGGAAATATATATATATATTTTTTTTTATTGTTTTTCCTATATTTTTCTAGAACTAAACTGAATTTGGCTTATAAAATATTGTCATTATTTAAATTATTGGGATTAGGATACGGAATATGTTGTCCAATGTATATTGATGTGATATGTGACTCAAAAGACAAACTACTAACCTTTATATACTTGACCCATAATCCTTATTAAATAAGGAAACAAATAATGAAATATGGAACTAACTCATAAGAGATCATCAATGATATTTTAAAATACTTGAAGGTATTTAAAAGGATATTATGAGATTTGTAGATATTCCAACAGACATATTAGCTTTTCATAGATTCTTTGAATATTCTTATCTATCTTCAGAAGGTCTGATTGTGGTAATATTCCCCAAATATATATTTTTTATTTACCAATATTAACTGCATTTTGCTTGACAGGTAAAGCGATGTGCAGAAATGTCAAGAAAACTACGATTCTTCAAGGATCAAATCAATAAAGCTGGTCTAATGTCTTCTCCTTCAGTCTTGCAATCAGATATTCATCTGGAGGATTTAGAGGTCCTTCTCTATTTCACTGGTTTTCCCCCGTCATATGTGATCATTGTCCTAGGGTGTTATCGATACATACATGTTGTCTGGCTGCCAGCAATAGCATGATGAAATCTAAGTTGGTTGTCTGCAATTTTAAAACTTCAGATGGGCGGTCATCACTTATCACTATTGAATCTGACATTGTGAGTTTGGTTGGATTTCTCTTTAAACAGATACAACTTGCTGAGCATGAATATGAGCTAATTGAAATGAACTCTAACAGTGAGAAACTTCGGAAATCATATAATGAGCTCCTGGAGTTCAAGATTGTATTAGAAAAGGTATTTTCATGGATATTTCTATAAGCACATTCTCTTTTTAAAGTACTGGAAGTTTTGATACGCTCATTGTTATTTTTGGTTACAATAGTTTTTCCTGCTTGAATGTAACTCAGAATTAGTTGTTGGAGATATTTTTTATTGATCTTCTTTTCTATTATACTTCTGATTATAATGTATTGCGTCAAATATAGATGATATTTTACTTTTAACTATGAATGTAATTCTGTTCTTTTTTATTAGCGAATTCCTACATACTGTCTCATTTTTATAAGATATATAATATTGTGCACATATTTTAGGCATGTAGTTTTCTTGTTTCAAGCCGTGGTGCTGTTGTTCCAGAAGAGCGAGAACTGGAGGAGAATGTTTTCTCACATGGAAACTATGTTGAGACACCATTTTTGTTTGAACAGGTTCCTTGTGACATTTCTTATTACTGTTGATATTTTTCTACTCTATAAAGTGTAAATTCTGTTACTAGTTTCTTATTTCTTTTTCAATTTTGTCTTGTGATGTAAGTGAGCTGTTATAAATGGTTTATTTCACAGGAAATTACGCCTGCTCCATCAAATCAATCTGGTTTAAGATTTATCAGTGGGATAATTTGTAAATCCAAGGTTCTTAGATTTGAAAGGATGTTGTTTCGAGCTACAAGAGGGAATATGCTTTTCAATCAGGCACCAGCTGATGAACACATCATTGATCCTATTTCAACTGAGATGGTTATCTTCCTTATCAATTTAAAGAATATTGATCATTAGGCTGTAGTTTTGTTAATCTGTATTTAACATGCTATTACTTTCACCAATCCCTTGCCCAGTTTGTTTATTTTCCTAATAATTTATTATTGCTCTTCCTGATGACCACCGATTCCTGTTTTTATTTTCAGGTTGAGAAAACTGTCTTTGTTGTGTTCTTCTCTGGGGAGCAAGCAAGAATAAAGATCCTGAAAATTTGTGATGCATTTGGTGCAAACTGTTACCCTGTCCCTGAAGATATAAGTAAGCAGAGGCAAATAACATCAGAGGTATGTATGCCCAGATTAAGAACATTTTTTCCTCTTTGAATTATTCATACTAATGTATCATAGCATAGGAGCCGGGTGTACTCTAGTTTCTAGGCAAAACTTTTTTCTGTTACAGTTTCTGTGGGGGGAAATTGTCTGAAATTCAATATTATAATATTGTTCAGATCCCAAATCAGCTACAAATATATCATGTATTATAACTAATGTAGTCATTATAAGGCTTGGACACTCCTTACCATCTTACCATATAAGCCAATTTTGTGTGGTGAGTTAACCCCTAATTACGAATTCTGAAATTGTATTTGAGTCCATCTTAGATCCATTATATCACTCATGTTAGTCTACAATAGATGTTTACTTCTAGGCATGGGGAAATGTTGTTATTGGGTGACCCATATTTGTCCATGGTTTTGATATACAGTGTTGGGCATGAGGGGATGTGTTTAAGTCTCACATTAAACTAGAGATATGACTAATGTAGTTCTTATAAAGCTTGGGCAGTTTCTCCTTGCAAAATGGTTTTGTGGATAAAGATAGCCCATAAGCCAAATTTCTAAGAAGAAATATCAAACTTTATCCTAATATCTATCTTGTTTCCCAATCCAAGAGGATTTCTTTTGGTGCTCTTTAATTGTCCTTCCGGTTCTTAATGTTGCTTTATAGAATTGCATGTTATTATTGTTGACTGAAAAATGGGAAGTTGGAAACCGTTCAAATTATTGGGTTTAGGTGTAGAGAGAAGAGAAAAAAGACTAAATAATGTGAAGTTGATGGATTTGATGTGATACTATTTGATAAAACGGTAACCCAAATTTAATGATTACTAGATTTCATATACTAATTAAATAAGGAAAGAAATCATGAAACATAAGAAGTATGGAAACCATTCTTAAGTGATATGTAGAACACTCCAATTTAGTTTGAGATATGATAATATGATATTTTTAGATATTCTAACTCTTCAAACTTAAGTATATCTGACTTTAAGATACAAGTGTATAAAGATGGACTTAAACCAAGAGAGACAAATAGTCAAGTGTATAAAGAGATAGCAGTAGAACATGGCAAGAGATATGACAAGTTGAAAGAAAAAAATAATCCTGGAAATAAAGTGGAGCTCCATATTTAAGGAAATGCAGCAGCTGAACAGTGTTATGGTTGGTGATGCTACTTCTTCAGTTTATTTAGATTATTAGGTTTTAGATAGGGTAAAAAAGGAAAGGTGAAAAAGGAGGTTGAATAATCTGAATTTAATATTGTGATAGAGAAAGCAGTAACAAATATTAAGATGAATGCTAGATTCCTTAGTTTAATTGAATAAAGAATCAATATATAAGAGATATACAAGATATTCTGATAGGGACCTGGGTATTATAGGACGCATAAGGTCTCACATCAAGTAGTAGGATGGAGTATTTAAGTGTTTGGTTTTCAAATCATATTCTAAACTATTATCAGATGCAATAGTTACCAAGGATATTTTTTTAGATATTATAATGGAGATTGTATGATTCTAATAGAAAATATAGTTTATGGTTACAGGTTTCAGCACGTCTTGCTGACTTAGAGGCAACTCTGGAAGCTGGAATTAGGCATCGGAACAAGGCTCTAGCTTCTGTAGGAGGCCCTTTAACAATATGGATGGACATGGTAAGAATTAGCTTCTAAATACAGTCTTGTTCCTTGTGACGTATCTGTAAGGCATTTCTAATACCTTATCAGCCTTTGCAAGGGATGGACATTTATTATGAACCAACAGCTCTCATTCTTATCATCTTGTGTTAGGTAAGAAGAGAGAAGTCTGTGTATGATACACTGAATATGTTAAATTTTGATGTCACCAAAAAATGTCTTGTTGGAGAGGGCTGGTGCCCAGTATTTGCAAAAACACAGGTATCCCCCTCCCTCAATTTTGTTGGATCCTCACTAATTCCTTCACCCTTTGACTTTTGAGGAGTTGAAAACATCTTTTCTTTATATTATCTATTAAAGAGATTGCATCTTTCAATTTTCCAGATTCAGGAGGCACTGCAACGTGCAACTTTTGACAGCAATTCTGAGGTTGGCATAATATTTCATTCAATGGATGCACTGGAATCACCACCTACATATTTTAGGACCAACAGTTTCACAGGTCCATATCAGGAAATTGTTGATGCATATGGGTAAGCCTAATATTTAATATGTTTATTGTGGCAACACAATATGTTAATGGATTGAATGAGATTACCTTCTTCGAAGTAAGAAATGCTGGCGATGTGCTAGGTCATGTAAATAGATCAATGAATGTCTTATTAATGTATGTTTAATGTAATGGGCTTAGCTCATAGTTTCTATTATTCCTGTTATGTTATCCTGTTATTTTTTCTATCTATAAATAAACAACCATATGTGTGTATTTTATACAAGAGATATTAATCCTATATTTATTTTCTTTATTTTTAAGAGGATATCAAAGATATTTAGAATTTATCATAACGAGAGTTTGTTGGGTCTATCGGGTCATTATCGGACCACGCATAAATATCTAGTCTCATGTATAAGTTGGCAGCCTCTGCATAAGGGGTATGTGTTGGAGATTTCACATCGACTAGAGATAAAGCCAATTTATAGTATATAAGTGGGTGCAAACCTCACCTTACAAGTCGGTCTTGTAAGATTGAGTTAGACTTGAAGTTTACTTCTTAAGATAGTATCAGAGTCATTTAGAGTCTATCCTAACGTGAGTTTGTTGGGTCAATCGTGCCTCCTTATTCTAGCCAGAGTTTATATTAGTCTAAATAAATAATATAAAACTGAAAAGACTCCTAGTCCTAATGATTCCTTGTACTGGACAGTGTTGCAAGATATCAAGAAGCAAATCCAGCAGTTTATACAACTATTATATTCCCTTTTCTTTTCGCGGTGATGTTTGGCGATTGGGGTCATGGAATTTGCCTGTTGCTGGGAGCATTGGTTCTTATAGCACGTGAGAACAAGCTTAGCACCCAGGTAATATGATTCTAACTTTGGCATATAAATAAAGTGGCAAAATGGGAGGATTATGCAAAAATTTGATCAATAATCTTTTCAATTTGATTATAGTAGGATCATCATATTGATATTCAGAGTTGAGTATCCAGTGTCTTCTAAGATTTAGTTGATTGACACAACAATAATTAAGTAACTTTTTTATAGTTACTGTGATTATCTTGAAATGCAGTATGGCAATAATGCTATTGTACTGCATACAAGTGCAATAGAATTGCACAATTTCCTTTACTTTTTGTTCTGATCTTGCTATTGGAGTTAAAGTGCGTAACAGTTCTTCCATTTGATTACTGCCAGCGACTTGGAAGCTTTATGGAGATGCTATTTGGTGGGCGCTATGTGCTACTTTTGATGTCACTATTTTCTATTTATTGTGGGTTAATATACAATGAATTCTTCTCTGTTCCTTATCACATATTTGGTGCCTCTGCTTACAAATGCCGGGATAATACATGCAGGTATCTTTTATTTCGCACACTTATGCCGGTTTCAATTCTTTCTCTTTTTTTGGGTGCCATAATGTGGATGCACAATGCATTAGTTGCTGGTGTTTTAGGTTGCCTTTTTAAAAAAAAAATTGAAACATACAATCAGCCATTCAATTCCTGGTAATGACAACTTGATTACAAAGATTCTATTTTTGCTAATTTACAAATGTTGGTTCAAATCTTTCTGCTACTTAAAAGTCATGTACCACAACTTACATCCTAGTTCTAAGATGTTATCTTCAAATCTACATCATGACTGATATTGTGACTCTTCAATTGAAAAATCAAGTTCTTAAATTGATTCACATATTTTACTTAAAATTGTTTCCTTCAAATTTGCATCACTGGGAATAATTTGATTGATATCCACTTCCACAATTGCCCTCTTCATTTATGCTCCTGGTTACTCCATTCTCCTTCAAAAATTTATATTGTCAGAGCTTGCAAAATATTGCAAAGATGTTTTTAAGCAGGCTTTTACGTGATGTGTATTTTTTTTTATCAATCTCCACCGCAGGGATGCACATACTACTGGCTTAGTAAAATATCGAGAACCATATCCATTTGGTGTGGATCCCAGCTGGCGGGGAAGTCGTTCAGAACTGCCTTTTCTAAACTCTCTCAAGATGAAGATGTCCATTCTGTTTGGTGTGGTGCACATGAACTTGGGAATTATATTAAGTTATTTCAATGCTCATTTCTTTGGCAGCTTACTGGATATAAGGTTCTCACTTTTCTTTTAACTTCTTCCGGCAGTTATGTTTTGCTTTCCTTTGAGTATAATGCTGTAACTTGCTCTTCGTGATGTTTTTAGGTACCAGTTTGTGCCACAGATGATTTTCCTTAATTGTTTATTTGGGTATCTTTCCCTTCTCATCATTGTTAAGTGGTGCACTGGCTCTCAGGCAGATCTTTATCATGTAATGATATACATGTTTTTAAGCCCTTTTGAGAATCTTGGTGATAATCAATTGTTTTGGGGCCAAAGGCCACTTCAAGTATGATTCATTTCTTTGCTTCTTTGCTGCTTAATAATTGTTCTTTTTCCTATTTTACCTCATTCTGAGTTATTGTTCATGATATGCAGGTTCTGTTGTTGCTTTTGTCTGTAATTGCAGTGCCGTGGATGCTCTTTCCGAAACCCTTTATGCTAAAGAAGCTTCATAATGAGGTGCCCCTTTCGCATCCCATGTGTGTGATTTTATTTCTTGAAATTTGAGAACGTTGTTTACCAATTTTTTTGTTTACGTGTGAATATTTTTAGATTATATACATATCCTTGTTGGTTTGATTTTCCCCTTTTGACTAAATTTTTGCTCATGTTGTCAATTTAATTCTCTCTGATGAGGTCCATCATACGATCATTTTTCTATAGACTAAAATATGCAAGTTTCAAATCACTTAATCCTCTGATGGCTATACAGACAATTTTTAGCTATACAGTTGCCCGTCCTTTACTTCTGTTGGCAGCTACTTATTAAAGAAGTTCCAGGAGTTTATGAAGATTATTAATCTTTTATGTTTATGATAATCTAGAGATTTCAAGGACGCACTTACGGTGTGCTACATACCTCTGAGGTTGATCTAGAGTTGGAACCAGGTTCTGCCAGGCAACATGACGATGACTTCAATTTCACAGAGGTCTTCGTTCACCAAATGATTCATTCCATTGAGTTTGTTCTAGGTTCAGTTTCAAATACGGCCTCATATCTACGACTTTGGGCATTAAGGTTTGGTCAGCTATGATTGACTCATTGTCTTGGGTCCTTATTTTATAAAAAATATTAATCCTTGGTTGATATTTTTTACCACGATGCAGCTTGGCTCACTCAGAACTTTCTACTGTTTTTTATGAGAAAGTCCTGTTACTTGCTTGGGGGTGAGTTTGATTCATAATATTTAGTATGACATACTATTTCCTTTATTATTTTCGATCCCCCTCCCCAACCAATGTGCATCCTGTTACTGAAAACAATATAATTTATAATTAAAGTTGTCTGAATGGTTATCATGAAAAGCAAATAAAGGAAGGTTTTCATAGTCCACAAAACCGAACTTTATCTTTGAGCAGAGAAAACTCTAGATACAACATTAGGAAGAGGTGATATTTTTTTTTGTGTGAACACAGAGGAAGGGTGCCTGCAATAAATAGGATCATTTATATTTATCAAAAAATTGTTTCATTTTTTTATTTATTTTGAAGTACTGTTTTATGTTTGATCTATGATGGCAATAGCAAACATTAGTTTTGATGTATTTTCTTGATAGCTTGCAAGTAACCTTTACAGATTTTAAATATTATTCCTAGATTGAGATCATGGTATGGAATGGCAACATTTTTGCTGACAGTTAGAAACTTTTTAATAAGGGGATAAGTCAGTAAGGTATTTTAATGGTGCAGAGTAATTTTGAACAGATCATGTGAATATGGCTGACAAATTTATCTTAATTAAACCAGTTTAGCCTTCAATGTATTTTGCACGAGCCACTTGCAAATTTAAATTAGTGTAACTTCTGATGAGCCTCTGATTAGGAGTTGTGAAGATATAACATGTGCTTGTTTGCATTCCCTTTGGCATTTATCATTTTTAGTATCAGTTTTTAATATTTAATAGTTGATGTCATCGCTGGTTGCAATTATAACAGGTATGACAATCTTGTCGTTCGGTTAGTGGGGCTAGCTGTCTTTTCCTTTGCAACTGCCTTTATACTATTAATGATGGAGAGTCTCAGTGCTTTTCTTCACGCCTTGCGTCTTCACTGGGTGGAATTTCAGAATAAATTTTACCATGGTGATGGATGCAAGTTCAGGCCTTTTTCCTTTGCTTCCTTAACAGAGGATGAAAATTGATCCATTCTTGTCTGTCTTGGACTGTTGGCAAATATGTGCAAAGGATATATACAAAAGTAGAAGAAGGAACACAATGACAAATTGTGGGATCCAATTTAGTGGCTATAACTGCTGGATTTGCTTGATAATTTGACCCAGCAACAATATTCTGGCTCATTTTCCCATGGCTATGCTGGTGTGACAGATTTAGACCAACAGTAATGGGAGACGGCATCTGTAACAGAATATTCACTTTCTAATTTTTCTTTTTCTTTCTTAGAGTAGGAAAATGGGAAGAGATTAGGGAAGGGAATGATTAGACTAATTTTGTAAAAAGAAATCCATCATAGTTTATCTATTGGTTATTTGGGGTTACACATACACACATAATATAGCTCTGGCTTCCTAGGATGCAGTCATGTAGGCATTTACTCTGATTTTTTTTGTAATGATTAATCATTAATCACAAGTTATAGAACCATCTTTGTGATCTGGTTTGGTATCTGTGCACTTCTCTGGTAATAAAATAAAGTGATGTTACGAATATCTTTTTTTATGTGTACCAGTCGACAGGTTTAATTTTTTTATTCAGCATGCTTTATTTTTTTTCAAAAAAAATATGCAAACGGTTGACTCATTACTTTAATTCGCAGTTTTGTCCGGTTTGGTATTATCTGAGTAATTCATATATTAATTTCTGAAAATTAGTTATCAGTTTAGTCTTTTACATTATGGAGAGAGAAAAATAAAACACACCGAAACTAAAAAAACTAGCATTTGGATCATTTATGCTTATTTGAGGTAAAAGATTGAAATCTATGTAACACAGCACTATAACTATGATAAATTATATAAATAAATAATAAATATTTATCATATAAATTAATAATAAATATTTATATACACAAGTATGTTGTTTCAGATTTTTTTAGGAGCAAGAAGGTGTTTTTCATGATTGGTTTAAAAGAATTTTTTTATTATTTTTATAATTATAATGAAAATTTATACAATAAATTTGAGTTTTTAAAAAATTGTTGTATTTATATTTTTAAAATTGTATTAGAATCGTGTTAGAATTGTCAAAAATCCAACAAATATTTTTTGAATTCAACACTTCACCGATAAGTGTTATACGAGTGTTCTCGGACACGTTATTTAAAATAAATGTTTGAATCTCGTAGGTTGAAATACGTGTGTCCGTAAATTAGCGTATTTCGAATAACTTTTTTTTAAGTATATTTTGTAAGAATATAATTGTATTTTAAAGATTTAAAAATATTTTTATTATTAAGACTTTGTAATTTAGATTTAAAAAATATAAAATATGTGTTTATAAGACTAGATTTGAAAGGATTTTATAGATGTAAAATAGTTTAAAGGATTTCATGTATTTAAAAAATAAATCATTAGTATTTTATATTTTTGCAGTAAAACTCATCTATATCCATTATCTTGTTCTAGAAAATTATATGAATTAAAGAAATTGCATTTTAGTTGTAGACTTATATTATGATAAACCATCCAAGATATAAAAGACATTTAGGTCATATTTAAAAATGGTAAATAATCTTATTATTTATCATTCATTGCTCTAAGTAAATAAATGTTTAATATTTAGCGAATAAATAATAGAATAAATAGAAGGGGTATGTTCTCAATCATTCATTACTTCAAACAAAAATAAATTGAATTTGTGAACACTAATTTTCAAAACAACTATCACAATTAATGAGAAAGATAACAAATAAATAATAAGTTTAGATTAAAAAATAATAACTAATTCACCTTAGTTTATTATCCTTTCTATATATACACGTATCCAAAGTTATAGCAGTTTTTCATTGTTATTATTTTCCTCTTTCTACCATTAGGTTTGAAGAATAAATTCAAATTCATGATCTTCATTAACCAGTAATTTTAAACTTGAAAATTTGTTCACTAACTATCATATAATGATAGCTTTATACAAGCTAATATACATAAATATAAAATTTTAAAAAAAATAGTAGTAATTAAAAGACATAAATAAATAAGAGAAACATAAACTAGTAAATAAAAAGAAAAGACACGTATTTAAAGAGTTTTCTAAAATGTTACTACTTTCTCACTTTATTTTTCTTTTTTTTAAAAAAAAATAAAGAAAGGAAATTCATCTTAGTATATTTTGGATTACATAGAAATTAAATTTTATTCTTTCAAATTGATTAATACAGAATTAACTTTTTTTCAATTTTAAATTGTTAAATTCGAAAGTTTTTTTTTTTTTGATTTAAAAGGGTGAAAAGATGAAGGCGTGATATATTTGTTATGACAATAAGTTGTCATATTTTAATACCCATACCTACATCTATCACCACTTCACAAGAGGCAAAATAGGTATTTTAAAAACAATGAGTGTAGGAAGAAAATATGGAGTTTCAAAAAGTAATTGCCCAAACAAAATCCATGGGGCCCAATCACATTTATTATTACCCACCCGACCGTTGGATGGTTCTTCGTAAATTCGTAACACTCCCGCTCTCTGTAGTTTGAAATTGCTAGCAAATTTGCAGAAGCAGACACAGTAATCGATTCGTTCCAAATCCAATTACCATTTCATGATACCACAAAACTAAAAGTAATAGATAAGGAGTGATAATATCGTATTATCATGGATTCCCTTAGTAACACTGCGCTTCTAGACGAAGACGATTCGTTGCTCTTCGATGATTCTGCACCGGCCACCGCCGATGGCTTTTCTTGCTCTCCTCTCATACCTCTCAGATCTAATCCTCCTCAAACCGGTTAGTTTTTGGCTATTTAGTTCTCTCTTTTTGTTTTCAATTTGTGGATGATTTTTTTATTAATAATTGTCGATTTATTACTGATTTACCTAATGCACCTGCAGAAGGTGGTGCTGCGGATTCTGAAAATCGAAGTTCCTCGGTTAATAACAGTGCGAACAAAGAGAACGCCGATTGGAACAAACCGCAGAAGCTTAACCTGGAGCCTCATCAAATGAAGAGGAAGAAGAAAGGAGGCGGTTACAATTTGCGCAAGAGCTTGGCGTGGAATCGAGCTTTCTTTACTGAAGAAGGCATTTTCTTCTCTCCATTATCCATTAGTTAACGATGAAAATTGACGACTCCAATTGTTTTATTATTTCAGGTGTTTGATTTGTTCTGAATCTTACGTTTCAGGTGTTTTGAATTCGGAGGAGCTTTCTTTGATTAGTGGCAATGCCTCTGCTAAGGCAGGGTTGGATTTGGAAGTAATCCACGAAGAAGAGTGCGGAGGTACTTCGATACAGTTGCAGGAGATTGAAGAAAATTTGTTTATGCATTCATCCGGTGCTGTTACCGTTGAAGATAGAAAGATTGGTGCAACATCTCGGTTTTCTCCACGGCCTCCTACGGCATTAGCCAAAGCTTCTCCAGCTCCCGTTTCCTTGGTCAGTTATACTCTTTGCGCGAATGATGATAGGTTATAGAAATTGAACTCTTTCTAATTTCTGTTACTTGTTATTTGTATACTTCTTTGTTAGGCCAAGAGGAAAATACTTAATGTCAATGACTCCGTTGGCAACAGACCTAAACGCAATGCTTGTCCTCCACGTCCACCTGTAGCATCGTCATCATATCCTTCACATCGCTTGTTTAGAATAGATATTAAGTGGAGTGTCTTATATACTGTGCCTCTGCTATGGAATTGAGTTGTCTTTTCTTTCTTTATCTGTCGAATTATGGAAGTGTTTACCTTGACCTCTTTGCAAACTTAAAAGACCTAACACGGTGAAAGCGCCGAGTAAAGAAGTGAAAGTCGCTAGGACACCTGGTCCTAAATTGGATGTTTCTGCAAGTACAACAACTGCTAGGAGTGGAATCTTGACCGCAGGTTTCTCCAAGAGAAATCAGAATGCACATCCTGGTAAAGTCTGCAACTTGCGTTTGTTTCTTCCTTTTTATCCTAGGAACTTTTACAAGACTAAATAGGAGAGATACAATGCAACTGCAAGTACTTCTATTCTACTGTTGCATAATACAGTGTGAAAATAGATCATCTAATAAATTTAATTTTCATAGAGGTTTGTCATCTCAACGAACTTCACAAATACAGGTTTCTCTTGAGTAACCAAACGTCAAATTCTAACTTTAACATGACATGAATTTATTGGTGATGTTTAGTTAATTTTGTTTCTCTTCGACAGCCACTAATCTTCAGAAGCATGCTGGAGTAAAAGCCTTGTCAAAAGATCCTAAAACTATCCCACGTAACCCAAAAGATCCTAAAACTATCCCACGTTCAGTTACTAGAACACTAGCCAAGCGAGCTGGGAAACATTTGGTAGGAACTTTAAAGTTCTAGCGGCTGCGCTTTTTTTACATTTATCAAGTTTTCAATTCCTTTTACTTAACTAATAGTCACATGATTCGTCTCTTGAAACTGTTTGACTGCACAGGATAACTCAGTTGAAACACATCCACCACCCATAATGCTTCAATCAGAAACTGAAGCAAATAAGGTGTCAGAAACTTGTCTCCCACGCGTCGTCTCTAACATTAGTGAGAAAAAGCAAGAGACACTGCTTCAAACAACAAAATTATCAGGCCTACGGATGCCATCTCCCTCATTGGGATTCTTTTCTATGGTATGTGATTTGATTTGGTTCTTTTTTTATTTTTGGGTACATGTATCATCAGTAATATAATGCTCATGTGACGATTCCATATTCATGTTTATTACTTATTTGTAGGCAAAAGCTCCCAGTTCACATAGCCAAGTACATAAAATTTCTAAACCTTGCAAGCCAGCTAAGAGTAACATTCCTAAATTACAGAATTTAGAAACAAATTCTGATAATGAGGCAAGAGTACAACATTTATTGAATGGTGGAGGAGATGCACAAAAGCATTTATTGAATGAGAATTTCTCAGTCAATTGTAGTGAAATCACTGGAAGTAATTTAGAGGCAGTTAATCAGCAGTTAAAGGGGGAACAACTCAAGACTACAAGTGCTAGTATGGTGGGAGAAATTATGTCAACAAAAGAAAGTGAATCTCATTTAGATAGTTGTCAGTTAGTTCATATGACAACGTTATCCTCCAAAGGTTCTCCTCAGAAGTCTACATCAGAAATCAAATGTGCTGCTGCAACTGAACCAAAAACAGCTAAAATTGAAGGTTTCATTCAGACAATACCAGTGTTGGAACAATGTGATAAGGTTATTTACTCAAAAGCAATGGATCACAGTACTCAAGTCTTTGAATTAGATAGGATGAGGGAAGATTGCATAACCGTTTCTGAAACAGCTTGCAACACTGAGGTAAGCCATGTTTCACAGGAAAACAGATCTTTTCATGAGGATAATGTACAGAATCTCCTACTTACATCCCAAGAATGTCCAACGGTAAAAGCTGATTTTGTTTCCAGTGATAATAAAATGTCGACCAGTAAATACTGTAGAGTTTCTGAGTTGCAGCTTAGGGTTGAGGATTCTTCTAGGGATGCTTCTATCCACTATGATGTTCCGTGTGATGTCCCTGGAAACTTTGAGCAACCAACTAGCAAGTTTACATATTCTAAAGCTAACAAAATGCTTCGTGAAGATGAGAGTTTAGTGCTAAATCCTGGTCACTTGCTTGATCAGAGTGAATTTTCTGAAGTATCTGCAGATATCATTTCAAACACCAAAGATTTTATTGGTTCTGGAGCTGAAAAATCCTCTAGCTGCTTACGACATACACTATTGACTCGGTTAGTCCTAGAAGTTGATCACGTTAACAGAGAGATTAAAGAATCACATGTGGAAGATTCACAAATGCAGTTGCTCAATGAAAATCCAGCGCCGTACAAAAGCTACAGTAAGCATTTTTTTACTACTGATAAGTTTCCATTGGCAGATAACAATAGTATAAATGAAAATTCTTGTCTTTCTGATATTCGAAGCCCCGGTGCTGTTGTTCGTGCAGATCCTGAGAATGGTAATAACATACTGCACTCTGACGGTGACTGGCTGCCCACAAATATTGGTTCTTCTGAAGAAATCGATAAAGCAGTGGAAGATGTGCATGCGCGTTCGTTTAATGAAAACCCAGTGCCAATCAACTGCAACTCTAGACACTGCCTTGTTACAAATGGTACTGATTTTCATAGGTCTGGTGCTGCGGATTCAGATAATGTAAATAGCATACAACTACACTTGAATGGTGATAGTTTGTCCACACATGTTGCTCCTTCTGAAGAGATAAAGAAAACAAATTTATTTGAGGGTGCATTATGTGATATCTATACAAGTGAGCACAATGCTTCCAATAATCATATTCAGGCTATGCCTGAAAACAAGGATGGAAATATTAGTATGGATGATTTGCTTGTCGATGATGCAAAAGAAGGTTATTCTGACACATTGCCTTTAGTTGAATTTCAACTCAATGACAACATTCAGACAATGTCTGAAAACAAAGATGGAAATCTTGATATGGATGATTTCGAAGAAGGTTCTTCTGATATACTGCCTCTAGATGAAGTTGTACTCGATGACAGCATTCAGGCCATGCCAGAAAACAATGGAAGAAATCTTGATATGGATTATTTGCAGGTCAATGATTCAAACGAAGGTTCTTCTGACATGTTCCCTTTAGTAGAAGTTGAAGTCAGTGACAACATTCAGACAATGTCTGAAAACAAAGATGGAAATCTTGATATGGA
>Ga0123342_1004571_pt1 | contig 20943 bp, 9 predicted proteins | sample Turbeawhitnodule_FD_89960 | JGI IMG/M metagenome (GOLD analysis project Ga0123342, IMG submission 89960) | Root nodule microbial communities of legume samples collected from Mexico - Turtle bean Mexico white nodule | ecosystem: Host-associated > Plants > Roots > Nodule | place: Mexico: Nepantla...
GAAATACACTTGAAAAAGTAAATAAATCCTAAAATCTGAGTCCATGAAATACTAAAGAAAGAAAACAAAGAATTATTTTGAGTGCAGAGGTTATTGTTTCTCATCATGTTTCTTGTAATTCTCGTAAAACCCATCCTGTTCCTTTTCTTGTTGATTTATGCACTAATCAAGTTGACTAGTCTCCATTTTAAAAACTGAGAAGCAGAGCTACTAGTTGAACTTTAACCAAACTGAATGATGTTATGTGATCTATGTAGAGAAACTGGGAAACTATTGTGCAATATTATAAGCCACTTAGGTTGTCTATGTCCTTTTAGTTTGATACAAATGCTTTAGTAAGTTATAAACTAAAAGTTCTTTTCCTTAACTATAGTCTAAGAGTCCTCCTGCATATTGAGTATCACTTAACTGTAACAATATAGGAATTTATGAAATTTTGAAACAAGGATTTTATTAGTCAAATTGTGAAATTGCCAAACTAAAGAAGTTCTTTTCCTTAACTATAGTCCAAGAGTCCTGCATATTGAGTATCACTTAACTAAAACAATATAGGAATTTATGGAATTTTGAAACAAGGATTTGATTAGTCAAATTGTGAAATTGCCAAATTTAATGATCCTGTATACTTACCAAGTTACTTTCTATGCATGAACTACTTTTTTTGTGCAATTGTGTAATTGTGTTTTTGTTTTCTACTAAGTAGCGAAACTTTTCCAAAACATTCAAGAAATGGTAAAAGAAGAAAGCAATGTGCAGAACCTAAAATAAAAATTAGGAAATCCAACAGAGAACCTAAAATGCAGAAAATCCAACAGAGAACCTAAAGTACAGAGAGAACCTAAAATGCAGGAAATCCAACAGAGAACCTAAAAGGCAGGAAATCCAACAGAGAACAAACAATACAGAAAATCAATCCAACAAAGAACCTAAAATGAAGGAAATCCAACAGAGAACAAACAATGCAGGAAATAAATCCAACACAGAAGCAAAACATAGCACAATGAAGAAATCTACATCACGCTATTGAACGAAACATTTAAAAAAAATTCCAAAAAATAAATATCGAATCCGGTGAAGTTCATCCCTAAACCCTAAAATTGATTTTTAATCCTATTTTTGACACTAAAAATCCTACCACATGCGAAAATGGAAAGATGAAAACTTAAACTTGTCTCTTCACATTATTTTGCTTCCGGCAACGTCATTGTGGTGAATGAATTTGAAGAACGAAGAGTTTACCTTACTCGCACAATGCCACTCCTGCTTTGTAGCGAACAGCTTAGGGTTCCAGAGCAATCTTGGTTTTGGCTTCGACTTAGACTTGTGTACATCTAAGAGTCTTCGTTCGTGATGGCACAAGGTTTAGGGTTTACTCACTCAATGCCAGCTCAATGACAAGGTACGTTCGTGACAAAGCTGAATCTTAATTATCACAATTTAAAAACTTAATTATCACAATTTAAAAAATTAATTAATCACAATTTAATTATCACAATTTAAAAACTAAGCCTATATGTTATTTAATCACTTTAAAAACGTTATCTAAAATATTAGTTAAACACCACATTTTAAAAAATGTTTCCGAAAATACTATTTAACATATCTACAATTTTAAAAGTATTCTTTAAAGTACTCACAATCTGATCCACATTTTATAAAATGTTGCTTAAAATAAATAGGCAACGCTTTTCCTAAATACTTTGAGATAAAGGTAAATAAATCTTACTAAGTGGGCAACAATAAAAAAAGTGTTACTTATACTCACTTTAGGCAACACTTTTCTACCCGTTGATATGTCAGCGTTGTCTAAAGTAAAAAATGGTGTAGTGAGAGGAAGTGAAGAGGGTAGTGTGGAGTTGTGATAGTGATAAAAGCCCGAGCCCTGATGGCTTCAACTTCGGGTTCATTAATTTTTGCTGGGATGAGATTAAGGTTGACTTTATAAGAGCAATCCACAATTTTGAGGAAGATGGAAGATGGCCAAGGGGGATGAATGCCTCTTTTATATCTTTGATTCCTAAAGTCGATAACCCACAACAGCTGAATGATTTTAGACCAATCTCCCTGGTTGGATGTTTATACAAGATTATGGCAAAAATATTGTCTTTGAGGTTGAAGAAAGTGTTACATAGGGTCATAAATGCTAGACAATCTGCATTTTTGGAAGGTAGGGGATTATGGATAGTGTACTAGTAGTAAATGAAGTTTTGGAAGAAGTCCAAAGAAGAAAGAGCATTTGTGTGTTTTTCAAGGTTGATCATGAGAATATGTACTACTCTGCTGTTTGGGAGTTTATTTATTATATGCTGGAAAGGCTAAAATCATATTTAAAAATCTAGAATAGAGATTCTTTTGGGAATGTAAATCTGGTGGGAGAGGCACTTCAAAAGAAAATTCAAGATCTGGATAGTCGTGATGATGAGGGTACTTTAGATGCAGCAGGTAGGGAGGAGAGGAACCTCTTACTGACTGAACAATAGGAACTTATTTAAACAAGAAGTTGTTTTTCATTAGAAAGCACGCCTCAAATGGTTGAAACAAGGCGATCTAAACACAAAGTACTTCCATTCAGTTGTAAACTGGAGAAGGGTGAAGAATAGTTTTAACGGTCTCTTTGTTAATAGTGCTTGGTGTGAGGATAAGGAAGTATTTAAGGACCAGATTAGAGATTTTTTCATGACCAAATTTGACCGAATCGAAGGGCCTCAAGTTAGGCTAGATAATGTTCAGTTTAATTCTATTTTTGGGGCTAATAATGATACGTTGGTAGGATCTTTTTCTGAAGAAGAAATTAAGAATGCGGTTTGGAGCTGTGATAACCCGAAAAGCCCTGGTTCGGACGGATTTAATTTCGAGTTCATTAAATTTAGTTGGGATGTTATTAAGAAGGATATCATCTTGGCTGTGAACGATTTTGCGAAATACGGTAAATAGCTTAGGGGTACAAATGCTTCTTTTATCTACTTGGTTCCTAATTCAGATTACCTTCAACAACTTGGTGATTTTAGACCCATTTCTCTGGTCGAAAGCTTATATAAAGTTATTGCAAAGCTTTTTTTATCTTTAAGGTTGAAAAAGGTGATAAGTAAAGTTGTTGACTTAAGACAATTTGCTTTTCTTGAAGGTCGAAGGTTAATGGATAGTGTTCTTGTGGCCAATGAGGTACTTGAGGAAGTAAAGAGGGAAGAAAAGTCTTGCATTTTTTTCAAGGTGGACTATGAGAAGGCGTATGATTATGTGAAGTGGGAGTTTATTTATTACATGTTAGGCAGGTTGGGTTTTTGTGATAAGTGGATTCGGTGGATTAAAGTTTGTCTGGATTCTGCTATAGTTTTGTTATAGTTAATGGGAGTCATATTAAGGAATTCTCTCCTCTGAACGGCTTGAGACAAGGTGATCCTCTTGCCCCATTTTTTGTTTCTTATAACGGCTAAAGGATTGGCTAGAGTTTCTAGAAGAGCTTATGAGACTAAGTATTTAGAGGGTTTAGAGATTGGGAGCAAGAAGGTCAGGGTTCATATGCTTCAATATGCAGATGATACACTTTTTTTTTGTCAGGCGAATATTAAAAGTGTGTTAATCATTAAGGTTATTCTAAGTTGTTTTGAGTTGGCTTCTAGTTTAAAGGTGAATTTCTTGAAAAGTAGCATTGGAGGAGTGGGGGTTGATTTGTTTGCGATTCAGGGTTTTACAACTATACTTAATTGTGACGTGATGAAAAAACCTTTCAAGTATCTGGGTATGCCGATAGGGCATCATAAGAGGGAAGTCTTTTGGGATGGCGTGATTGAAAGAATTAAATCTAGATTGGGAAAATGAAAAGGTCGTTTCATTTCTTTGACTAGGAGAATCTGCTTGATAAAGTTTGTTCTCTCATCTATCTCGTTTTTTTATTTGTCCATGTTTAAGGTACCTTCAGTAGTGTTGAAAAGATTGTGAATCTTCAGAGGAATTTCTTATGGGGTTGGGGTTTGGAAGGAAGGAAGATCGCGTGGGCCTCTTAGGATAAAGTGTGGGAGCCTCGAGAAGCTGGCAGACTTGGTATTATTAACATCAAGCTTTTTAATTTGGCCTTATTAAGTAAATGGATTTGGCAGTTGGGTTCTAACAAGGGTGGTTTGTGGAAGGAGGTCTTAGAGTCTAAATACGGGAGGATGGAGAAGCTTGAAAAAGGTTGGGTTAAACAACAAAGATTCCCTTTCGTGGACAGATTTGAAGGCAATCTAGAAGTTGGAGGACTGGGAAGGAGTTTTGAAGATCGCTTTGTTTGGGAAGTTGGTAATGGGAAATCTATTAAGTTTTGGGAGGACTGATGGGTGGGTAATGAAGAACTAAAGAGAAAATTCTCAAGGCTTTTCTCTCTTAGTGTTTCTAAAGAAGCTTTGTTGGATTGTTACGAAACTTGGGTTAACAGTGGGTGGGAGTGGGATTTGGTTTGGAGAAGGATCATTTTTGTTTGGGAGAAGAATCAAGTCAATCAGCTCTTAGAGGTGGTGCAAGGCTCTATGCTTGATTTAGAAAAGGTTGATAAGTGGGCTTCGAAAGATGTCACAAGTTTAGAGTTTTCGGTTAAGTTTGCCTATGTTGCTTTAAAAGGAGTTATGTTGCTTTAAAAGGAGTATCTGAAGGGGAACATATGCAATTATTTAAGGCTTTTTGGAGGATTAAAGTTCTGACTTCGACCTATTTTGTTGCGTGGAGGCTATTGGAAAACAAGATCGCAACCAAAGCTAATTTGGTCAGTCGTGGGACTGCGGTTGGAAATATTATGCGTAGCTTGTGCGTGGGAAAAGAGGAAACTTCTTCTCATCTATTTTTTTGGTTGTCGATTCGCTTGGTTAGTGTGGAGTCTCTGTTATGTGTGGCTAGGGCTGAATTCGACTTATCCTTTTTAACCTTCATTCCCATTTCTTGCAGTTTAACTTGTGTAATGCACCTAATTCTGTTGATTTGGTCTTGGAGAATGTTTGGATTGCAATGGTTAGCAAGATCTGGTGTGTTAGGAACAAGGTCATCTTTAGAGGTGGAATGGTGGATCATTCAGAGACTTTCTCCTTGGGTCAATTGAATGTTTGGTCTTGGATTTCCTCTAAAATTCCATCTACTTGTTTTTCTTATTCAAATTGGTATCTTGAACCTATAGTTTGCCTAAATTCGATTTAGATTTGGTTCAAGCTTATTGGTTTTCTAATATTAGGGATTCTTGCTCTAGAGTAGTTTGGTTAGTGTTAGAGTAGTTTAGTTAGTATTCAGTTGGCTGGTTGTATTTGGTGAGTTGTACAAAGATTGGTTTATCCCTAAAATTATCCATATTTATTTATTATTGCTGATAAAAAAAGTTATAAAAAAGAAGAAAACAAGATTTCAACTTCTACCTCTTTTTCTTAATAGATCATCAACATGTAAACTATATTAAGTATAATTCTAACATTAGCCTTCTCTTTCCTTCCCATAAAAGTGCTTTAAAATGTCATCCTCCATTCCTTAAAATTTTTATAAATTAAGATTAAAAAATAAATTGTGCTCCAATCACTAAAAACTTATTAAATAATAAATAATTTAAAAATAAAAGATAATTAATCATTTATTGATTAAATTATGTACTATTTTATAAATTAAAAAATTATAAATATTTAAAATAGTTTCTAAATTGGTATCCAATTTTAACTACCAATATTTTAACTACTAACTATTTTAGATTATAAATTAATCAATAACTTAATTAAAAAATATCTTTTTTTTTGTGATACAATAATAATCTGATAATTAAAAACTAATTTATAATATAAAGTGTTAGTAACTAAAATTTTGATAACTAATATTAGATATCAATTTAAAAATTATTTTATAATTTTTAATTAATAATAGAAAATATTTTAAATACCAATAATTTTAAATTTATAAAATAATATTTAATTTAATTAATATAATGATTAATTTTTTTTTCAAGATATTTTTTTTTAAATATTAAAAGAAGTTATAGAAGTTTTGATGGCAATCTCATTGTATTATTATAAGTTGAATTTCTTATGCATGGCTAAATTTTTTTCAACTCAACTATGTATAGGTAGTAGATTTGATCGCAGCATAAAATAAAGTCAACTAATAATAAATAGCCACCATAACTATTTTAGAAAATTAAGAACCACCCATGAGCCCTAAGTTTTAGTGAGATATTTGTAAAATGTAAAAAATTCAATGCATAATTAAAATATGGTCCTTGATAGGTGGTGAGGAAGAGTAAAACAAATTTCAGCAAAGATGTTGTGATAATATATATATATATATATAACATTTGGAAGTTCACTTTATGGATGGAAGAATAACTCAATTCTGAGTCTGCACTTTCTCTGCACAAGATGAACAAAACACCTAAAGAAGAAGCTGAGATCAAAAGAAAAGAATACAACGATAACTTTGCAGGAAGTTCTGAGGAACGTGCCAAAAAGGTGAGTATTATTAACACAGGTGCAACTTTTAATGGTGATGGTAATGGCTCTCACTACGAAAATTGTTGTATTGATATGAAGTCGGATTTTAGGTCGTCACCCTCTCCTATGAAGGTGCAAAGGTCCCCAAGTTGAAGTTGAAGCAATAGATTTATCAGAATCTGTGTGCATGGTGGCTTACATAGTACATCTTACACAATTTTATATAGTCAAATGCTGTTTAGGCTCAGACCTGATTTTATATATATTTGTGAAAGTTAACACAATATATCTATTTTATAGTTTCTAATTGATGAATAAGGGTTGAAACACCAAGTGTTACTATATTTATTTATTTATTTTTCCAATAAAAAAAAATCTGAAAAAAAATGTAACTTTAATTCATTTATTAAAAAAAATTATTAAATAGAAATCAATTTTAGAGACAAAAATAATTAGTTGTTAATGTTGGTAGCAATAATAAAAACTAATTTAGATACCAATAATTTTTTTAGTATCTAATTTTTTAATACGCAAATAATTATTTTTTTTCACCAAAATTTGTTTTTATTTGATGATTTTCTAGTACTGATTTAAAACATCAATATAGCAATGATAATCATAATTATAAATAATGTTGGGCATAATCCTAAATACATAAAAGATATAACACTAGTTACAAATGACTATTGTCAGGAGTAATAAATTTGTCCTCGACGAATATTGAACCCACAAGGAAAAGTTCAATTCTCCACTATAAGATTTACTAAATCGAAAACAATATGTAAAAGTTTGTTGGAAAGTTTGTTGTGCATGATCAAATTGCAAGAATGTAAATAAAGCAGAGTAAAAGATTTGTGTGATTTAATTTGGAAAATTGGGATTTGGGTTCATCATTCTCACTCATGTCTTTTTACAAAAAAAAATTATAATATTCAATTTTGATTGATATTGATGCACATATAAAAATCATTCATATCGATTTCTTACATACAAATATCGATTCCTCGCATATTTATAAAGTTTCATTTCATTACGAAATGATGTTATAAAGCAATTAGCATTTCAAATATATTCCTAGCATTGAAATATGTTAAGCACTATCATTTAGGTGAAATGGTTAGAAATACTTTTCGTCATATCTAAGGATCAAAATCATGAATAATTTAAGCTTTGAGAATAAAATGATAATATCAATCATCAATCAAGAATATTATAGATAAGTATCATCTCAATACATAAGAGTTTGAATAGATTACTCCTAATCTCGAAGGAAAAAAATAGTTACTCGTGTTGGGCATTACAACCATGGAAAGCAAGAAAAGAAAATCCAAGATGTTTCTATCTCTTTCTATTATCCAAATGATGTTTAGGGTTATGCATCACGCCTCATATTTACAAAGGAATCAACCAAAAAGCCTTCCATGCGGAGACAAAAAAACAAAGATAAAAATGAAGACAAATAAACAAAGGAAACAACTTTACACTGAGAGATATTATAAAAATGAAGTGTTTTCTGTATGTGTTCCTAACTCTCCTTAAATATGCATGCTCTATACAACCTCCTCCACTTTCCATGCTAGAGGCATCACTTTTGGTGAAGATTGTGGAGAAAAAATTGGAGGAGATCCAGCTCCTACTAAGATGGAGAAAATCTCTCATACTTTGCCTAAAATCCTTTCATATATATTTTTTTTCTATTTTGATTAAAGAAGTAACTTGAACTTTTACATATTTGTCTCATTCACAGAGGTAGACACTTCTTTCAAACCATTACTCTAAAACATACAAAATTAACAAAAATAATAATTAAAGCCTAAATAAACTCAATTACATGAATCTTAATTAAAACAATGAATTTGTGTATTATTATAATTTAATAATTTATTATTAAAATTATTGAGTGTGAATAAAAATATTTTTATCAAGTACACAGTAATATTAAGTACAAAATTTAATAAAATAATAATGTTGTATATGTTTCAAAAATATGTTCATACAAAACACTAAGTTTATTCAATTATTATTTTTCAAATTTTTTATTTATTTCTTAACATTTTGAAATAATTTTAATATTAAAACTTCTTATTTAATTATATCAAAAAATAATCCCACGTCAATTTACTTTTAGCACTTTAATCAATTCAACAATTAAATTGTTATAATTATATTAATTAATTTAACTTTATCATCAATAAAAATTTAATTTTATTCCTAAAAAAATATTTAGAAATAAATTTTACAATAAAAAAGTGACAAAAGCAAACAAAGTATGTTTACTCATCCGTGTCGATTAAACCAACGCCATGACTAATCTATCACACACATAAATTTCACCTATAATAATTATTTATTGGCTTAGCTGACACGTCTGTTCAAATTAAAAAAATTCCAATCTATCCCAAACTTTAAAAACAAAATATTATTTCTTACCTTGCACAAGCCTACACATTACATTCTTTAAAAAAAAAATTACATTTGTTTTTCGTTCGTTTTAATTAATGTTTTTTCTTGTAGTATTATTGTACGATTCGATGTTGAAGTATTTGTTATTATCATTCTATATTTTAATTTTTATTGCAAAGATCCAACTCTTAAAAGGAAGGAATTGAACATTTTTACGTTAAATAAAAATGAAAAAGTTTAATGAGATATAAATAAAATAAAGTTGCATAAACATATGCTCTTAAAGATTTTAGTTAAAGGTTATATCATTTTATTTTATATAGTTTGCTCTAGTTCGTTCTCTCCAATGTTTTCCGAAGAAAAAAAAAAAGTCGGACGGTGATCATCTTTTCTAATCAAAATTGACTTGAATCCAAATTTTGTTATATGCACATATTTTTCTTTTTCTTTTCTTTCCTTAATAAATTATTTTTCCTATAACTTATTTTATCTTAATTTGTGTCCCATCATAATCTGAAATATTGCAATAATACATATGATAAATATTATATATATATATATATATATATATATATATATATATATATTAGAAACACAACAAAGCAAAAAAAAAAAAAAATTCTATATATTAATCATCCTTTTGTCCACAAAAATAGTTGCAACCTTTTGAAAAATATCTAGAGTATTAATTGAATTAATTAAAGTAGATACAATAGGAGAGGTGAGGATGAAAAATGGAAGAAAATAAATAGAGGATATCCTAATCACGACAGAGTATATATTTTGCTCTTCACATCTGTAAATAGTATAAGGCATGTTTATGTAAAAAAAAATTAATCATAAATAACTTCGGTAATAAGTCAAACACAATTTGCATGAATTTATTGTTTTTTTATCAGCAATAAAAAATAAATAAATGGGGACCACTTCAGGGGTGGTCCAACCCTTTTACAAGAACACATAGAATCTAACTCCTAACTTGGCACCCAAAATCGTCCGACAAAGGACCAACCAAACCAAGCGCTAACTAGCTTTACCGAATCAGCCGTATACATGCCAAAGGATCCATAACCCAACAGGGGTAAAAAAAGTAAACTTCGCAGAACTTTGCAGCAATCCAAGACCATACCTTTACTTGCGCAAAGGCAAAAACTTCTAACACATCTGCCACTCCTCCATTAAAGACATAAAATATCTCCTTGGTTGGGGAGGTAGAGCAGAAAATTCTTCCTAAAACCTCTTAATTATGATAATCACATACTCCAACAACCATGGCAACATCTTATATTATATTATATTATATTATATTATATTGCATTATATTATATTGTATTATATTGCATTATATTATATTGTATTATATTATATTATATACACAACAACAACATCACATGCAGGTGATAGCTATCCGTAGAAAAATCTTCATTCACTTCATTATGACAATTACCTAATCCAACGTTAATAACTCAATTAATCAGGACTTCAAAATGGAATTTTTCTTCCTCTCTATTAAATGCTGTGTAAATGAATTTGATGGAGGAATAGGAACCCTAGGTAAGAAATTATGTATATTAATTTCTGATGTGAGAAATATATATCTGATGATATACCTAATGGAAAACCTACATCTGATGGAGATTGGATACTAAAGGAGGCTATAGGGTTCTGTCTCTGCAAATAATAGTTGTCTCACTGTTAACTATCACGAAAGTGTGTGACAAGTACAGGATTGCTAAGAGATAGATTGGGATAAAAGAGATAAAGTATGAATCAAGGTAAGTGCCTATTCCTTCTTCATTGTATGTTTTGTGTGAGAATCATGATATGATAAGATCTATTTGTGAACATAATTGTATTACGTATATTCATGTTTTGACTTACAACCCTCCCTTCAGTCTTTTATGAAAACCTCCTATTTAATACACAAACATTAGAAACATATGCATAACTTAAGATAACATGGGTAATGAATTTAGCATGGAGCTTCACAAATGGTCAAGTGCTGCATTTCCTGAAGAGTATGCTCTTGTATGCACTTCCCCCTTTGACAAATCCAAGCGTAGCATATTCCGTTTGAGAGTGAATCCAGAAAGGGTGCTGTTGAGACTGGCAGAGTCTGTGTGTGATCATCCTCCAGTTCGCTTATTTCACATGGAGCTCTCTGCTCAAAGAGACAACATGGACTGTTTCAACCTTGGGAAAGTGAGAGTGGTCGTAGATGGCACTTCTCAGCAGACTCAGTCCAAAGGTGAGTGAAAACTCAAGAAAATTTTAAGAGATTTTTTCAAAACGAAAAAACCATGTTTGTTTTGTCAGTAAACCTAAAACTAGGGTTTTAAAGAGACTAATGGAACCCTTTACAACACTTCTCCTTTTCTTTCTGTTATATATGTATAGAATGCTTAAAAAGCATACTGAAGAAATTATCAATAGCTTTGACTATGTAAATAATGGTATGTTCTGCTGAAAACTGCATAATGGTGCTAAAACTAATTAGTATCAATAAATTTATCAGAAAAGTTATTATAATATGTTGTTCCTCGTATAAATATAGAGTATAAATATACAGAAATTACACAGTCAATTCTTTCAATTGAATTTTTGTGAGGAAAACACTAAAAGGATTTTGCACCAATGAAAATTAACAATAAATTATATAAGAGATTAAGACATTATTTTTAACTCAAAACCTTTATACATGTTGTTTCTTATATATTGGTGATCTTATTCATTCTTAATTAATTTGAAACTCAAACTCAGATTTGGAATCTTAATCTGAAACTAAACCATGTTTTTCTTTTGTGACTCCCAGGAACTAAATTTCTGACTCTGGGTGCATGTTCACCTTCTGCTTCTGAATGTGCAGGTAAGGACTCTCTGAGCGATCTTTGTGGAAGCGAAAGTTGTTTTTATGAAGTGATGCGCAAAGTTGAAAGCAGTGGTTCTGTGGAGAGGGTTTCTTGGGAGTTTTTTCACTCATATAAAGTGACTCTTAGAAGCCATATCAGATACCATGTGATCATTGAGTGTGACAAAGAGACAGGACTTAGGGCAAACATTAGAGGCCCTTTCCAATGTGACGGTCCAGTGCTGAGAGCAGAATGTGTACCAAGGTCACTGATTCAGCCTGTGCTAACACAAGAGCCATCAAAAGCTATAAGAGCCTTTGCTGAGAGTGAGTTTGAAGGAAAAGAGTATATTCTCTTCCATGGTGCTTCTGATAAGCAAAGTGTCATTATTGATAACACACGTGCACTTTTTCATGGTCATGGTAATGCCTCACAGTACAAAGATTGTAACATTATTATGCAAACGGTTGTAGGGAAATCACTTTCACCATGATCTGCCATATATTGCAGATATTATCCATTTTGAAACTTTAGAATTTCCTAAAACAACATTAAACCACCTTAAAGCTCCATGAGACTTTATAAGTCGTATGGTTCTTCCTGTTCTACAAAGTTTGCTATTTTCTATGAAATAATGCAACTCTAAGTTGCACCATGCAGAATAAAATTCATCCATGATAAGTTTTTACTTTGATACGAATTATTTAAAAAATATTAGTAAAAGAGAAAGTTAGAAAAAAGGTAAAGGGTGATCATTAAATCCTTGGCATTAGTTAGATTTGGAGAGCAACTGTATCTTCTTAAAATAACTTGATATCATTAATTTTTTTTATCGACAAAAAAAATAAATAATTGAAATATTTCAGGGATACTCAATTCTTATACAAAAGACTCAAATTACACTCCCAGGTTTTCAAAAACATGAATTTGTCTAACCTGAATTTTTAGAAACCTAAATTTTTAGAAATGAACCTCGTGCAAACTAGTGATTACAGACACCAATCATAATAAGAAAAACATGATAGTTTAACATTTACAGTTACCTACGACCAAACATTCAGCTGGACCATTGAGAAGATTTCAGTATGATCTATAGTTTAGCTCCTAAAAATCTTTTTGTTCCTTTGTTTTCACAATTCTCCAACTACTGTTACCCATACACAAAACCAAATGTTGTTGACTGCTTCACTTTCCTTGGTCAATCTGAACTAGATAAAGTGCTTTTTAGGGTCATAATGCGTGATGGATGTCACCCACATCTAGTCAAAGCATTTTGTCCAACCAACCAAGTTACCCTGCACTTACAAAACATATGTGACGTTGTTTCCTCTTCCTCCCCACATATACTGCAAAGACTATTCTTGACTAATATCACTTTCTTCTCTAAATTTGCTTTAGTTACTATTTTGTCCTCCAGACCCGTCATATAATCAGATAAGTGGATGACTGAACTTAATCCTCCAAAACCCCTCGTCGATCTGTTCACCTCCATATATCATACATCGGTGCACCTCCAACTTGATACCATTAATGACAGTGATGCAGTTGCAACAGTCATATAAGATAAATGGAAATAACGGGAGAAGTAGTCAAGGCATGACCATATCTTTAATTTATTTATATTGTTAGCGTGATATAAAATATTTATCAGTCTTTTAATAATTAATATCAGAAACCTACCCGACTATATAATAGACTCACATAATTCATTTTCTAATACTTGACTATACTTTTGCCTTCATTTTGCTTCTTGGCTTTTTTGTATTATCTTATATAAAACCGTCAAATCAACCATTAAAAGTTGAATATTTCAGAGAATTAAGATTCATAATAATTAATTTGATATGCATCACAACTAACTTTAAAGGCAGAGAGTGACTGGGCCTTAGTATAAGAGATAACAGGATAAGTAATCAAATCTTGACAATAACTTCTTTCATTTAAATTGGAATACAGCAGATATGTGGTTATGTGTCTTATAAAAAGCAAGATAAGAAATGTGATTATTTTTATATTATCGTGCAATAAAAATGATGATTTATAAGTTTCACCCAACCATAAAATAAAAACTAATTTTATATATTAAAAATAATTAGTTACTATATTAATTAAATTAAAAATTATTTAAAAAATAAAAATTTATTGATATTTAAAATAATTTTTATTATTAATAAATTTATAAATTAGTTTTTAAATTAGTATTGATTTTTAACTTTTACTTACTTTAGATTTTAAAGTTGGTAGCTAAAAGTTTGATATCTAAGTAGATACCAATTTAAAAACTAATTTATAAATTTTATTCATAATAGAAACTATTTTAGATACCAATAATTTTTTTAATATATAAAATAGTATCTAATTTAGTTAATTATTTTTCGTGTGTAAAATTAGTTTTCATTTAATGATATTTTTCAATGTTTATTAACTTTGATAATATTTATTTAAAAATTATATAAAAATTATTTATAATTAAATAATAATGTTTTATCTCAATCAATTTTTTATGTGATGACAAATGATCGGTATTACTTGAGGTGTTAGTGTAGCTGAAATGTCAAGTTGCATATTGATGTCTAATATGAAAGCTTTTATAATAATAATAATAATAATAATAATAATAATAATAATAATAATAATAATAATAATAACAATAATGTAAAATTTGTATAATAATAACATTTAAATGATAAATTCAATAGCATGTTACTGATTATACGTAGCACATATTTATAATTTTACTATAAATTGAAAATATTTAACATGTGCTTTATTTATTTATTTTAAGCTTATTTTATTTTATTTATTTTAATTTTGTATTTTCAGTTTATCTCTTATTTACTGGTTTGGCTGTAACCCTTTTTGTAGATATTATTTTTTATTGATTATAGTTGCATTCCATTTTATATTTCTATGATTTCAAAATGGGCTTAAATATAATTGGAGTTTATAGTATTTTCTATATTTTTTTAAGTTGAGATAAAATTGTTTAATTTTTGTAAAAGAATCATGTGGATCCATTTTCAAACTTGTTTTTTTTTATAACTTTTGTAAAAACCTAGTTAGAGTTCACATTGAGATCCATCTTTACTTCAAAATTGAGAGCATATATATAGTGCTAATTCAGAAAGAATTTATTTATTTAATTTTTAGTTTTAAAAATTATCTCTTAATCTTCTTTTCTCTCAAATCTCATTTTGACTCTTTCTCTTCTTCTCTTGATTTCGTGTTGTATTTTTCATTCATGAAAACCTAATTATTGATAATCAATTCACATAATCAATATCAAACAAGTTGAATTAAGTTTTCTATTGATCTTTGAATGCTTGGAGATTGTTCTTCTCTTTTCTATTTCAGTTTTGCACTTGGTGATTACTATTTACAATTTATTTAAGAAATTAAATTAATAATCAACTAAATCTTGATTTGATAATTAAATATAGATTAAATTGAATGATATTTTAATTTGATTTGTATAATTGATTACTTGAATCGATTAGTTGTTGCAACTTAAATATAAATATAAATAATTGTGATATGAATAACTCTTTAGTTTTTTAATATATGAATTCACTTTTTCATCTTCTTGATTTTTGTTTTTCGATCTATTTTTAATTCAATTTTTTGTATATTTCTATTTCTACATCCCTAAACTCTATAATCCTTACTTTCAATCATTGAAAATCAATTACCAAAATAAATTTGATCAATTTATTAAAAACTCTAATTGGATGGATTGATTCAACCAGTCGGATACTTAAAAAAATTGGAACATTTGAATTCAATGAAGAAAAGTTGATTTTTATATTTATTTTTTATTTTATACACGTATAATTCAGTCATTTATATTAATTTAAAAAAATTTATATTTTTTTCATAATTTGTGTTATTTTATTCCTAAAATCTTATATATATAATATTAGAAATAGAAATTAATTCCATGATTTGAACCATGGTTGAAGTTGGTTGGATAATTATTTATCATTTTAATTAATTGTCTAGTTTAAAAACATTGATTTGATCAATTAACCATTAATTTATGTAAAAAAAATATTGTTACAAAAAATGAGATAGAAAAAAAAAAGATAAAAACAAAATATGAGATAGAAAAAAAGGAAAATACTTTTTATCAGAGCCAGGTTTCGATCCTGGGACCTGTGGGTTATGGGCCCACCATGCTTCCGCTGCGCCACTCTGATTGTTGATTAAAATCTTACAATATATTTTTAAACAATTATATTTTGTCTTTTTTTTTAAGTTTATATCCTAAATTCCTATTGATTTTTATGGAATCTTATACTACATTTTTTTATAAATAAATTTATGGACTATTAATCTTTAATTTAGATTATTTAACTTTGAATATGTTAGAAAAACACTATTTATGTTGATAAAAAAATTCACTATTTATAAAAAAAAATCATTTTAAAAATTTGCGTAAAACTAAATTAAAATTTTAGATTTTTATTTAAAAATAGTAAAACTTGAAGATAAATTTTAATGAAATTAAAATTCAAAAATACCTATCATATATATACCTATATAAATCAATATTTTATTTTACTATTTTGAAATATATAAGAGACTTTTTGTCATTTTATTGTTATCTTGGACATTCTCATCATTTTCTTTTTTTGGTTTTTATTTTTATTTTTCTAATTTTATTCTCTTCACAATCAAATGTAGCTTCTTTAACAACTTCTCACTCCCTCGTTATAAAAAATCTCAAGCCTCACTCCCTCCTCTCACATCCTGATCTCTGCTTCTATAAACTTATTCGTTTACCAATTACAAACTTATCCGTTTACAAGTTTCAAACTTATTCGTTTACCAGTTAGATTGCTAACGTATCTCAAGTCTCACTTCCTTCTCTCACATTCTTTTATGCTTTCATTCTCACATTTTTTTCTTTTCACTTTTCTTATGCTCTTTTTTTCTATTTTTTATGGTTTTTGTTCTAATTTTTCTATCTTCTTTACATGCATTGTGTTTTTGTATATAAGATTCAAAATCGACTCAGGACTATGACAAAAATAGGAGAACTCAAAACTCACCACATTGCAAACCCACAAAAAACATATGCAATGCATGAATTTGGACTGTTTGGCCTATGTGATAAGACTCTTACCTTTTGTATTTGTAGGTGACTTCACCGTTTCAACACCCAACTAGTAAATATGTATTCAGAAACCTAAAATTCTAGAATAAGCAAAAGTGAAACCTAAAATTCTAAAGTAAGCAAAAGTGTCCGGAATAATGGCAAAACACCTTCTTCTTTCTTTTTCTTTTTCTATTTTACCAATCTTCAATTAATTTATTTTTATTATTATTAATAGTTTGACATAAAATGCATAATTGTATTGGATTAATCTAGAGGGAAATTGTTATCGTTATCAAGCGCATGAAGTTTGGTCTCTTAGTTGAATTGGGACAAGTGGCTCTTCCTCCAATGCGCTCTCTTCTCCAATTCTCCTCAATCTTCTCAAACGAGTAAGTTTCTCAATTTATTTTTCATAAAACACTACAACCGTAAATCTAACCACGTTTCGTTTCTTACAAATCAGATTTGCAACGATCTGGACATAAATTTAAGCTTATTTACATGTTTTTTGTTTGTTCCCAGGCTTCTTGGATATGAAGGTGTAGAAGTCATTAATCCATATGGTAAAAAAGAGGTAAAGGAGGAAGCACAAAAAGGAAGATGGAAAAATGTGTTTATTTATTTATTCTCTTTGGTTCTTTAATGTAAAGGAAAGAGATGGTTACTAGAATATGATGCAAAGATATATTGGCTCGGATGTATTTTTCTACATAAATTATTTAAAATTTGATCACATTATTAAAAAATTCTTTCTCATTTTGTATATTTAATGGATGAATTTAGTTTTAATAGAATAAATTTTGTTTGCTTATAAATCCTATTAAATTTATTAAATAAATAAAATGTAAAATAGTTAAAGTTATAATAGATACATATTTATTTAATTAATTTTATTAAATTCATTATTTAGTGTTATTTTATTCTTGGAAAAAGTAAAAATTTAAGATAAAAATGACATGTCTAAGTATATAGCAAAGGCTTTCCATTTTAAATTTTATTTCAAAAAATTATTTTATATTATTTAGAAAATGTTAAATATACATTAATATACGATATATTAAATGAAGTTTTGTTTCAAAATGATTTTAAATAAAATATAATTATTTAATTCAAAATTAATTTGTTAGAAAAATATTCTTTTTTGTAATTATTATAGTTCATAAAACATATTTTAGAGGAATACAATTTAAATAAATATAGTTTTAAAATTATTTAAAACTCAGCATTCCTAGAGATGTCCACTATATAGCAGGAGACTTTGCAGAGAGCGGATGTTCAAACTTAACAAGAAAGAAACACCTTAGAGCCAATCAGTTGATCCACTCTACGCCAGTCTGACCGCGACCACGTATGCCCCCAATCACATTCACGGATGATGACTTCAACGCAATAGATCCAACACAAGACGACCCTATGGTAATAACTATAAACATAGATAAATTTGCAATTACCAAAATGTTGATCGACCAGGGCAGCTTGGTGGACATTCTATATTGGAAGACTTTCCAAAAGATGCGGATCTCTGAAACTGAAATTCAACCCTATGACGAGTAGATTGTCGGGTTTTCGGACGAACGAGTGGACTCCAGAGGATATATTGATCTGTACACCACGTTTGGCGAGGAAGGATGTCTTAGGAAATCCATTAAGGTCAAGTATTTGTTGGTCAATGCGAACACCTCATATAATATACTACTCGGAGGTCCCTCTATTAACCATCTAGGAGCAATAGTCTCCACCCCACACTTAGCAATGAAATTTCCATCTGCGACCGGCGACATTGCAACAATCCACAAAAAGTTGCTCGGGAATGATATGTACCAAGTTTGAAGGTGGAACCTACCAGGCGTTTAAAAAGATCACCGCCACGCGGTCGGTCGCCGAGAAGACGGGGCAGTCAGCGGAGAAATACTTCCAAGATGAACAATCAAGAAAACACATGATTGCACTTGTAGACCTAGACCCCCCAACTAGATGACGCCCGAATGGAAGCAAGTGAGGACCTTCAACCATTATCTCTCTACGATGATGAACATAAGACATACATTGGAGCGTCTTTAAAGTCGGACAACCGCAAGACCATTAGCGCAACCTTAAAGGATAACGCTGACCTTTTTGCCTGAACCGTCACCGACATGTCTGGCGTGATTTCAGAAATCATCACACATCGTCTATCTGTTTATGGATAAGCACGACCATTCGCACAAAAAAACAGAAATTAGGGGAGGAAAGACGCAAAGTCGCTTGACAAGAAACATAAAAATTGATTAAAGCCGGCTTTATTAAAACAACACACTACACTACATAGTTGGCTAACGTAGTCATGGTTCAGAAATCTAGTGGCAAATGGCAGATGGGTGTGGAATACACCGACCTTAATAAAGCGTGTCCCAAATATTCCTATCATTTGCCAACCATTGACTGAGTAGTTGATGGTGCAGTAGACCACTATATCCTTAGTTTCTTCGATGCATACTCATGATACAATCAAATCCAGATGCACCCAAGAGAAAGAGAGAAGACGACTTTCACGAACGACTTGGGCAACTTTTATTACCAGACCATGTCATTCGGCATTAAGAACGCATGGGCCACGTACCAATGGATGATGGATTACATTTTTCACGACATGATCGAACAAAATGTGTAGATGACATTGATGTCAAATTCAATTCATGTGTCAATGCGTACATTTGATTTTTACATTAACTTTGTGAGCCAATTTTTCAAAAAGAAAGATTATTTCATCCTTTACCTTGGAGTTTGAAATTTGACAGGTAAAAAATACAATTTATTTAAATTTCTTTTTGGTATTTAAATACCACAAAGTTAAAGTTTCTTGATTAAAATTTTAATTTTGTTGAGACCTCATATTATTTTTGTTTCAATTGTTTTTATCAAACTTTAAATTAGTTTACTATTTTATAGATACTTTTATAATACAAAAGAAAGTAATTTGACAGCAAAATAGAGTTGAGAATCAATCATATTTTGTTACCATGCATAAATGAAATAAAATGAAAACAAAAGTAGAATTGCTTAGCAGGAAGCAATTTTTTGTTTTTGTAAGATAAATGTTACCGTTGAAAAGCAAATTAATACATGACGTTTCTATCTTTGGGGCTGCCCCTTAAAATATCCTTTTTGTAGATTTAGCATCCTTGGAAGATGAACCAATTCCAAAAATGTTTCTGGTTTTCCTGACACTTGATGAACTACATGACACAGAGAAACAAGATGACAATTGTATTCGATTCAAAATACTAACCAACCATCAAAACTAACTAAGTTCCTATGATATCTATAAGTCTTCTAATTTTCAGTTCATCAATAAACATAACTAAGATGATTAAAATATCTCTTTATTAACTTTAGTTTTGTAATTGGAGATTACTATTTAGATCTTTTATTTTAGAAATCAAATTAATAATCAACTAAATCTTGTTTGATAATTAAATGTAGATTAGATTCAATGGTAGATTTAATTGATTGATTGTTGCAACTCCAATATGAATCTTTAAATTATTTAATTCAAAATTAATTTGTTAGAAAAAATATGCACTGGCTGATTATTTACATCCTTTATTTTAGAAATCAAATTAATAACTAACTATTGATTTGATAATTAAATATGGATTATAGATTGAATGATAGATTTAATTTATTAATTGATTGTTGTTGCAACTTCAATATGAATCTTTAAATAATTGTGATATCAGTAATTCTTTGATTTTTAATATAATTCTGATAATTTATTTATTTAATTTTGTTAACAAAATAATTGTATTAATTTTTTTTTATAAATATTAGTTATCATTTTTCAACTATGTTTATTTCTATTTAGTCTCTAATTCTTCTCTTACTATAAATAATAATGATAATAGTAACACGTTATGTTTTTAAAATTTCACTCCAATTGTAGTTGAAACAGTATTGTTAAAATTATTAGAATAACTAAATAACACATAAAAAAATTAAACATAATATCAAAATTTTATATACTGAAAACTAAAATAAAACATAAATTTTAGAGGTTCTTATCATTTAAAATACATCAAATTAATAATCAACTAAATCTTTATTTGATAATTAAATATTCCGGATTAAATTGAATGATAGATTTAATTGATTAATTGATTGATTGCTGCAATTTTAATATGAA
>Ga0123342_1004572_pt1 | contig 20942 bp, 5 predicted proteins | sample Turbeawhitnodule_FD_89960 | JGI IMG/M metagenome (GOLD analysis project Ga0123342, IMG submission 89960) | Root nodule microbial communities of legume samples collected from Mexico - Turtle bean Mexico white nodule | ecosystem: Host-associated > Plants > Roots > Nodule | place: Mexico: Nepantla...
AAGAGGGCAATCTCAAGAGCAAATTGGCCAATACAGGAACCACTTCCTGAAACCACTTCCTAGATTCCTCTCCAGACATAACCTGAAACAAAACCATGTAATGCAGGCAATTGAAATGGTGAAATTGAAAAGTGAGGGAGAAAAGTAGCGTTACCTCGTCGAAAAAGTGTGCGTAACCAAGCGAAGTGGAAGGGGATAAGGGTTTGGAAGAGAGAGAAAGAGCGTTTCTGAGGTGAGAAATTTCCTGGAACAAGAGGTGGCCGGAGTGAACTCGGCCTCCGCCGAGTTCTCTGAGCGTTTCCACCGCTTGGGAGGGCCAAAACAGAGAAGAAGAACGCATGTGCAGTGGTAGGTATGGCAGAATCGATCGCAACTCTTCACTTTCTTCCATTTTCTGCACTCAAAACCAAACCAAACAAACAAAACAACACCGTCTTTCAAATCAAAACAACACCGTCTTTCAAATCAAAACAAACTTACAAATTCTGAATGAACACTCTAGTCCCACACGTTTACAAAACAAACGTATAAATTCTGAATGAACACTCTACTCTGAATATTTTATATTTAGTTTTCTTTGGGGGGAAAGTAGTACCCAGATAGTAATAAGAACCCGTATATATATATATATATATATATATATATATATATATATATATATATATATATATATATATATATATATAAATTAAAAAGACTTAAGGAGATAAAGTTTTTGTTATTCTTTCTTCTTTCGAAAGTTTTAGTGTAGCAGGTGTTTATTTAGGCTTGGTAGTAAAGCCTAGTAAGGTAATAAATCCGTTGGTCAGAGGTGTGCCGTAACATGAAAATTAGAGAAAGAAGTAGAATACCAAATTTTCTTAGGTCCTGAGTGATTTAGGGTTAAAAAATAAAGATAAACCGATTGTAATAACGACTCAACAACAAGAAGCCTCATCTTCTAATAAAAAAAAAATAAAGAAAAATAATTGCAAATAGTAGAAAATTCATTACATAACTAGTCAATACCGGTAGTTAAAAAGTGTCAAGTATATAAACAACATAAATTTTGATCTGCAAATCAAGATGAAATATATATAATAGAATATAGCTACCCAGGAAAAAAAAAATTAAATTTAAATGTATTAGAACAATCCTTTTAGATCAACACATAAAGGACTAATATAATTTGGCAGTTTTTTCCTGCACTCCTACATTTTTCTTCCTGCACCCCCACAATTTTGGGATATGGGAGTGTGTTACGGATTCATCAATCCGGAAATGAATCATGTTGCATTCCAGATGAGGGGGTGTTCTGGAAGCAAAGTTTGCATAAAATATTGATTTCCGGATTGCTGAATCTGGAAGCATAATTTCTATTATGGATTGGTGTATCCATAATGATTTTTTCAATTATGGATTTCTGAATCCAAAATGCATATTTTGAATTACGGATTGACGAATCCGGAATGGTTTTTTCAATTATGGATGTTTTGCATTTGTTTATTTTGGATTAACATTATCATTCATGTACTACTGGAAGCATCAATCCGGAATATTACTGGATGCGCTAATGCAAAAATTTACCGGAAGCGCCAATCCGAAAATTTACTGAATTTCATAATCCAGAATACAAAAAAATAAATGTAAAATTTATATAGGGACACTTTTGTCTTTGCGCAACTTTGTGGGGCTGCAGGAAGAAAAATGTAGGGGTGCAGGAAAAAACTGCCATATAATTTTATTCACTTAGGACTTATTCAAGTTGCGGCAAAGCCCAACTATAGAATAGGAATAAACAGCCCAATACTAATAATGTTAAGAGATATCAAACTTAAAAAATTTAAGGTAATTGCTTCTTGCACCCAATCAATTTTGACTTGTACCCAACAAAAATTTTAAAATCCCATTCTGCCCTTTTCACATATTTGCTTACGGATTTCAATATCTGGAAGTCATTTTTATACATTTGGATTTCGAAATCCAGAAGGACATTTTCATATTTCATTTAAGCTTCCGGATGGTCCTATCCAGAAGTGAATAATGAGTTCCGAATTTTCATATCCGGAATGGTGTGTTATAAATGGTGTTGAGGATTGAGATCCAGAACTCATTTATGTTTGCTTATGGATCTTGATATCCAGAAGGTCATTTATGTTGTCCAAATAAGCTTCCAGGTGATGAAATTCGAAGTGACATATTAGTTCCGGATTTGTATATCTGGAACTTTGTAATTTGACTTACGGATATGAATATCCGAAAGGCAAAAATTTAAAATCATTAAGGACAAAATGGACATTTTACGTGAGTGTGTTGGGTGCAAATAATAAATGATATGGTGCCGGGAGAATCAGCCAAAATTTAATGACTCAGTAATTGCGATATTGGAAAGTAATTTACATGATGGCCCAGCCTTCTTTAATTGCTACCCAAATTTTTCTATGAATATTAAAAATGAAAAAACCAGTAACGCAATAAAGTTATGGCAAATGCTCCCTGCACACAATCATTTTGAACCTGCACCCAACATATTTTTTTAATTTCCAAAAATGCCCTTAATTCCGGAAATAAAAATCCAGAATTAAAAATAATATATTTCGGAAAAATAAATCCGGAAGTAATTATTGAGTTTCGGAAATAAAAATCCGGAAACCAAAATTAAAATTCTATTTCGGACAAAAAAATCCGAAATTGAAAAATAATACATTCCGAAAAAAAAAATCCGGAAAAAAATAATTGTGTTTCGGAAATAAAAATCCGGAAATAAAAATAAAAAATCAATTCTGGATAAAAAAATCCGTAATATAAAATTTCGTTCCGGAAAAAAATATCCAGAACACATATTTTGGAAAAAAATTTTAAGGACAGTTTCGTCTTTTCCGCTAAGATCGGGTGGTGCAGGAAGCAATTGCCTAAAGTTATATGTTAAAACTCCAAATGGAATAGTAGATGAAACAGTTGGCCCATACAAATAATTTATAGAATTTATTATAAAGTTACAAAGATAGATAGATTATAACTACAAGGCTTTTTAAGATCCTCTCCAAGATATGAAACTAAGCAAACCTTAAAAAATTTCAATCCAAATTCCTAAAAGATTAACTCATGAAAAAGTTATTAGAAATATCTAAAGAATGGGTACTAATCTACCTTCATGATTTCCCTTGCCTGATGGAAGAGAAGTCTTGTGTTTGTTTCCATGGGGAGGAGGGAAGGGGGAGGATGGATGAAGTGTTTTTTGTATTTGTTTTAAGGGTTTTGAGGGTGAGGGAGTGGATGGGAGAGAGGGTGAGTGATTTATTTTTCATTTTTCACAAAATGAAGAGATTTGTGGGATTTATGTAGGATGGTTGTATTTTACCAAAATACTCTTGGACATGTATTTTATTACAATATCAAAATTAAATATTACATAATTTTTTTTATAATTTCAAAAATATTTAATTATACTATTAATAACAACATACAATTATAAATAATAATAAAAAATTATAATATTAACAAAATATATATAGTTATATAAAATAATAAATGAATATAATAATAAATATTATTTTCATAAATTTTATTATATTTAATAATTTTATTTCAATTTAACACAAAAAATATTTTCTATTATATTTTTTAATTTTTTATTATAAAATATAAGTAATTATGAATATTATATATTAAAAAATTTAATTAATTCAAACCTACATACAAAAATAATCATAATCCATTATTCAAATATTTTTTAATAACAAGGACAAATTTATAAACTTACAATAAATCATCCTTACAAATTCAGTCTACCATCTCTCAATCCAAACAACCTCACATATCCTCAGACATCCTCTCTAATCCTAACAAATTCACTTCCTCCCCTCCTCACAAATCTTCTCCTCAATCCAAAGAGAGCTAATTGGAAGTGAAGTCTTAATGCTTACTTTCAGTTTTTGATACTACAAATTTATTTATATATGAATCCTATTCTTATTGTTCAAAATTTCTGAAACCTCACAGCAGAATTTAGCTAGTAGATTATTTAGTGGAGACTACACGCTTTCATAAAATTGAGAACACAGCTTATTGTTTGCTGTATCCAACGAAACTCATGCATAAAGGGAAATAACTCATTCACCTTTGGCAAGAGTGATGGCCAGCTTTGCCTGAGCTTTAGAATATATTCAGAAACAAATACCATCATAAACTTTTGAAAAAGATGAAAAGAGCATCGAATATTATCGTGTGAAATGGAACCGCACTTCTTTCCATGTTTCAATTCTAAATTTTCTGGTTTGAAAAAACATGTACCTTTTTGAGAAAGTTCACCTTTTTTGAGTTAAATCTGCACCTTTAAAGAGCTGAATGGACTACCATCTTGATTTTGTTGGAAGAGTCAGTGATTAAGCTATCTGAATCGCTTTTGAAGGAATCAAGTAACAAGTTATGCATCTAGAATGGTATTATGCAGTGTCCTGCTGGTGTTTAGTACTTCCATGTATTTTTTTTTTATCAGGGGATTGAGCTATCAGTGAAGCAAACTCCAGTTACTTTCTACTTGATTAAGTAAGCTGATTAGTAGAGTCCCATTTGAATATTTTTCTACACAATTTCATAAGCTTATCCCATTTGAATGTGAATGAGTAGAGTCCAATGCGAGAAAATAAAGAGGAAACAAGTTGATTAACTACTGCTAGGATCAAACCCAACTTCATTTCACAAAAATATGCACATACTCATCACACTCATTTGTGTTATTTTTGTAGTTGTTATTACTCGTGATTTATTTAGTAGGTAACGATTTGACACAAACTTGGTTTTATTGATAATCCTCCAGGGCATTGGCAAACACATTTTAACAGGGGCTTATCTAAAGTATCAAGTTCATAAACAACAAACACCTGTTAAGTAAGACCTGTGCGTTTAAAAATTATAAGGTAGAGATTTTGGTCATATAAATCCCACCTAGCTTCCACAATCCATTTTGTCTAGTTGAAGTTCTAAAAGGAAACTATTACATGTCTTTATTTCACGTTACAGTTTCTCTTCTAGACTGAGGATTGGAATTGAAATTACAACTTTGAAATGAAATTCCAAATATAGCTCATCACAAATTTGACTGCTTCAGCTCTACAACAAAGATAGAACTGCTGTATAAAATAAATGAATAAATTATACTACAATTTTTGAGCAATCTCCAAATATCAGACAAAAAGATATTCCAACATTTGTAAGAAAATATCAATGAACTAGTGCTATATAAGGAGCCTTCCATGAGTAAATCTTTCTAATCATGGTTTTGGTGCCATATTTTTTTAAAGGAAAACTTGACAGAAAAAATAAGTATGAAGTCTTAGGGTACTGCTATAATACCTCTTGCTTATATTTGCACCATACACCTATCTACCTTCATTGTTCATTAGCTGGGAAAACACTTGGCTAGTACTAACATCTGAAGAAAAATTATCATAATCCCTCTCTGCTCTCGTGTTGGTAGAAGGATTTCCAGGAATAACTGTACTACTGGTCACACTCGCAGCTTCACTAGCACTGCTGTTGGCATGTGGTTCCCTTTGTTGTCCACTTTCTTGGAGCTGAAGTGCATACTCCAAATTCCATAAGACATCACCCATAGCTGGTCTGTCAACTCCATACTCAGACAAACATTTCTCTGCAGTTTCACAAAATTTGTTTAAGGAGTCTTGTTGGATCTGTCCAACAAGATGGGGGTCAACAATTTTGTCCAGCATGCCTTTCTTCAGCCATTCAAGTGCCCATTCTGCTAAATTCACCTGTTCTCTTGCTAATTGTGGATCAACAGCAGGTCTGCCACAAAGAACCTCAAAAAGCACGACACCAAATGAATAAACATCTGACTTATCCGTAAGCTGCTGTCTGCGGTAATACTCGGGATCAAGATAACCAAAACTACCTTTCACATTAGTACTCACATGTGTTTCATTGATGCATGGTCCTGACCTTGAAAGACCAAAGTCAGCAACTTTGGCCACATAGTCTTCATCAAGTAATATGTTGGTTGATTTAATGTCACGGTGGATGATTCCTTGAGCAAAGCCAGTGTGAAGATAGTGAAGACCTCTGGCCGCACCAATACATACTTCAAGACGCTGCTTCCAAGAGAGAGGTGGTTGTCGTGATGAGCCATACAAATGCTTCTTCAGCGGACCCTTTTCAACATACTCATAGACCAGTATCATTTCTGAATTTTCTTCACAGAAACCAACTAGTGAAACAAGGTGGCGATGACGAATTTTGGACAAAACTGTTATCTCAGTTTGGAACTCGGGAAGGCCTTGTCTGGACCCTGGCATGCCTCTCTTGACAGCAACCTTCATATTGTCTCTGAACACTCCTTTGTAGACCATACCAAACCCACCAGACCCTATAATCAAATTTCTATTAAAGTTGTTTGTTGCTGATTGTATTTCAGCAAAAGGGATCTTCAAGCCAAGAAGGCCATGAGAACCAGGCTCAGAGCTTCTACTAAGGGAACTCCCTCCAAACATGCTTAAAGGTGTCCATCCAACACTTTCCAATGTTCTTTGTTTAGGTTTTTTGTTCCTGCATTTGGTACCAAGCAGAAAAGCAGCTACAACTAAAAATAAGACGACAATTCCTCCAACAACTGAACCCACCAACACCCACAAATTCTTCCTCCTATGCACAACATTAGTACTGACATCATTGACCATCTCCATTATCTCTGCACCATTCAATATGGCATTCCTCCTTATGGAACTGCTTAGCTCAGAAGGACCAACACTCACTTGAACAAAACCAGAGACATCTGAATTTGTAACAAAATCCACATAGACAGGTGATGCAAGCCTGTTAATGGCAAGCGCTGACAAATCAAGATCCTTGTATGCAATGTACCCATTGATGTACACATCAAAGTAGAGCAAGTTGAGAGCAGGACTGACAATATCACAGAAATGCAACCGAACCAAGTGTGGAACACCACCAGAAGACACAGGGAAGTTCCAGGTTATGTTGAATCTAGATGCCAAACTTGAGTTTTCCCTATTCATCTGCTGAGCAGTCATGTAAACATTTTCAGGTGCAATCTCTCTAGTTGCACCTCCCTTCTGGTAATTCGGTATGTGGGTGCTCACTGCAGGCTTTGCTTCACCCTTAAACACCAAATAATCCTCATCAGGAATCCAAGTCCTCCAAAGGGTGTCATTGAAAGGAGTTATTTTCAAACCCCCAACATTGATCCTATGAACAGTTTCCAAAACCTGAGATGAAAGGTTTCTGTACTCTTCCAACCCAGAAGGACCAGCCAACCTGGCTCCAAAATCTATAACAAAATCCATAGGGGCAGTAAACACCTCCAAAGCATTGACAAAGGCAAAACCTGAGTCACCAACAGGCCTAAACAAAATCTCAAGAAAGTTTGACTCTATGTTTAGAATAAACTCTTTGAGAAGCATATCATTAGGTGGCTGGAAATTGCTCAGCACCGAAACCCCATTAACAAAGACACAAAATTTGGCTGATTTTAGATCAAAACTCTGAGCCTTGAAGGGGGAGAAATGAAAACGCACAAAGTGGGTGCCGTTTTTCTTCATGTTGAACCTGTAGCCCCCAGTGCTGCTGAAAACTCTTGCTGTGTGGTACAAAGTGGGCAAATTCGGAGGTGGCTTTTGATATGCGAGTGAAACAGAATCATCTGAAGAGAGAAAATTGGAACCTGGATTGGTGGAATCGCCCGTGAAGATTCTGCTGAAGAGGGAAGCATTGCTGTGTGATCCACAACTGAGAAGGAAGTTATCCGTGGGAGAGAATGAAACTGAGAAGGGTGTGAGAAGGAGAAGGATTAAGGGTATGAGGAATACGGAGTTCATTGAAGAGGGGTTTGATTTTGGCCTTTGGATTCCTTGAAGAGTGTCAGGGTGAGGAAAACTCATGCCATGAGTAGTTTCTAGTTGAAGGATGCAAAAGGGAAGTGTGATGAACAGAACTGCAACAAGAAGACAACAGAGACAGAGAGACAGTGACTTCAGTCCCAGCGAAGATTTGAGAAGGAATATATAGTACATGAATTTGGTAATACAAGTCAAAGGATTACACCTACTCCTGCATTAGCTTTTTATGGTTTGTTGTCTCGAAACTCAAAATTTTTGGACGTTTCTCACAAATCTGCATTAGTTTTTTCAGCGCTCCACTTCATATAACGGTAGATTTTAACGAATTACAATGTTAGTCGCATGCACATCTACACTAACACTCATACAGATTTTCCATCTAAACTTCTGGGCACAAATTTGAATCTTGATATGGGAACAGAATTACCTGTAGTGGAACATAGCTGTGACCTCGTACCGCAAAACAAAAATCTTACATATCATGAGTGGAAAACGTTTACAGGGGAGATAAACAAGTAACTATTAACGAGTATTTTTAGTAACTTATGAGAGATATTTTAAAAAGGTTACATCTCCCTCAGTTACACGGCAAAAAAAATCTATAAAAACGACAAAAATAAGTGTAGCATTGTCTTTCATCGTTTATATAGCATGCATGTAATCTAAGATTTGTACAGGGCTAACTTTCTGAAAGGAAAAATAAAACATACTTACAATAATCATATATGTTCATTAAATAATGTTTTAATTGTTTAAAGTTGTGATATTATAAAGTATTTTTACTATACATAGAGTGTAGTGAAAGAAATTTTTGATAACAGATCACGCAAATGCTTCTGTTTGGATCAAAGAAGGACACAAGGGTCTGAGACAGGATTTGGATTTCCTTTTCTCAAATAGCTCTTGCGCGTATCCACCTATTTGGTTAACAGATTTTTTGCCATAAAAACCTGCATAAATTATTGTATATCCTTTATTTTTTCAAACATCTTGGGTTGAAAAGATAGGTCACAGTTACATGTTGACAAATTTGTATAGGTTTCAGATTCAAATCTCCAATTGGCAACCACATATGTTTGCAGGACCTTATCTTATAATGTAGTAGAATGCAAATTAAATTCTTAATGTCTTCCAGTGCAAAAAGGCATATGCATAGTGCATGCCAGCTTTACAACACAGTACCCTATTAATGTATTCTTTGCACCTCTCAAATTAGTGGAATTTATAGATCTTCTTTCTCACACATCCCATGCCATTGGTCAACATACTAGATTTTTTTTTCCTCCTATTTTGACAATTGGATAAGCAACACATCATTTTATAACCTTTCACAATCTCTCCACTTTTTAAATTCACGCATATTTTTAATATTGGAAATAAATATTTATTAAAATAGAATAATTTTTAAATTGTATAGTTGTAAATTTGTTTCTTTTAATATGTAGTTGTTAAAATAATATTGTTTAAAGATTACGATTAAATTAGAAATCATTTTGTAAACTAAAAAAATTATTAGTATTTAAAATAATTTTTATTATTAATAAAATTTATAAATAATTTTTAAATTGGTATCTAACTCTTAGTTACCAAGGTTTTAATTACTTACTAGGGTTACTCATATTTTTTTTTGAAGGGAATGTGTCTACTGATAAGTCGATTAATTTATGATTTATTAATAGAGAATCATTTCATTGGTATTATAGGTTTCTATCTAGTTTGTTCTTAAAATTCTTTATGAATAGATATAGTCTACTTTGTATTGTTTTTGTTAACATATGAGTTTTGGCCTGATCCTCCATATTTTTGTATTTTTTATTTTTTTAATAATATTTTTTTCATGTGATGACATGATGATTGTTGTTAATTGAGGTGTCAAAATTAGTCTGTAGTAGTTCGAGATTAATTTATAATCTAAATTAGTAGCTAAAATCTTGGTAGCTAATTTAGATACCGATCTTAAAAGTTTTTAATTTTTTTTATTAATAATAGAAATTACTTCAAATATGAATACATTTTAATATATAAAATAGTATCTAATTTAGTTAATACATTGATTATTTTATTTTTTTTCTAAATTTAATTGTTATTTAATTATTATTATTTTTTAGTAGTTGTAATAGGAAACAAATTTGGTGTTAGATATTATAGATAATATATTTAAGAATTTTATAAGAATTAAGGTTGTTGTGTGATTTGCCAAGGTATTTTTTACATGTCGGCACAAAGAGAAATATGGTTGCTTGAAGCCATGGCTCACCATTACACAAAATGACATCATTATTAGTACAATTATTTGAGAAAGCATTTGCAAATTGCATACAGTGAAAGAGTTAGAAGTTGACAAGTATTAATTAATGAACCCTTTTGGCTTTTAATACTGGGTGTATGCATGCATGTATGGACCATTGTTTTTTTTGTATGGTTCACATTAATGAGTGCAGTGGTTTATGTTGTCGTTTCTTCCAAAAATACCGTTGCGCATATTCTGCCACTACTTTAGCTCTGAGGCACCTCCTTAGTATTCAAAAGGTCACATGCCCACTGCTTTTATGTTCAACTTTTTCTATAATCTCGAACACTCTTTTAAATAGCTTGTTGATATCTGATACTAGTATGATATATGTAGGACACGTATCTACAAAAAATTGTCCAATTCAAAAAATATTTATTAGATTTTTAACAATTCTAGTACGGTTTTAACACAATTTTAAAAAGAAAAAATACATTAATTTTATCAAAAATTCAAATTTTATTATATAAATGTTATTATGATCATAAAAATAAGAAATAAATCATTTTGAATCAGTCTTAAAAAACATCTTTCTATTCCAAAAAATAATCTAAAACATACTTGTGCACATAAATCTTTATTGTCAATTTATATAATTCATAATTATATAATATATATATTTGTGTCTCCGTATTCTACATTTTAGAGATTTTACGTATCTTCGTATTCGTATCAGTGTTTGTACTACATAGACATAATTATTTTTTAAAACAAAATCCTTGTTTTTTTAAAAAACATTTTCAGACGTTTATATATACTTATTCAACAATAATTTTAAATTCTTTGTGTGCTCTTTGACTACATCCATGTGATTAGCTTATCTATACTTGTTTTTTAAGGCAGCCTTTAAGTTTAAGATTACGAAAAGCTTGATATACACTTTATTAAGTTTAACGTGCTTGAAGTTTACTTAAACATTACGAACTCCAAGAAGAAGCAAAAAGTAATTTATCCAAGTCCATAATAAGCACCACAAGCATATCATCTACCACATTCATCTTTATGCACATATATAATTAAATTAATTTTTTAGACTGGTTGTTAAGTGAATTAAATTGACGCTAATATTTGAAATAAATAAAATAAAAATAAAAATTAAATTGAATGTCCAATATGTGATAATAACATCTAAAAACTCTCTTTCAAAAGGAAGATTCGTATTTACAGTACCAGAGATAAAATTTAAGTGATAAATAAAGAAACGGTTTCTCTGAAAGTCTTACGTTTAGCTTTTATTTTAAGAAATAAATTACCTAGTTAACGAGTAGGATGTCAATGTGTGATAATGGATTGAAGAACACTTCAAAAGAAAAAAAAAAGAGTTTAATTGTTAATTGACGGATTATAATAATCAAGATGACGATAAAATAATGTATATGTGGGTTTTAGCCACTAGTGGGTGCAGGGAGCGTATTCAAAAATGTATTAATACTTCAAAATGTATTTCTGAATATGAAAATACATTTTGAAATACACAATTTAAAATACACATTTTTGAAGGATAAAGTTGAAAATTCAATTTTTAAGACCTTGCATGGTAATGTTGCATTTTCATAGATTTTTCTGTCATCCATATACAACGTGAAAATACCTTTTAATCTTTTTTGTGTCACCTCATATAATAGTTTTTGGATTATGTAATTCGAACACGCATTTGAAAAAAGACTTCCGTATTATATAATCCAGAAGTTAAAAAAGACTTCCGGATTACATAATCCATAAACTAATCATGCATATGAAAAAAAACTTCTGGATTATGTAATACTGAAGCTAATTACGAATTTGAAAAAAAACTTTTAGATTACGTAATCCAAAATATTATATAAGGGTATTTTAGCAAATATGAAAATTTATGGAGATGAGAGAAGAATATATGGAGGTGCAGGAAGAAACAGCCATGCCAATATTGAAGGCCGGGCCCAAAAATGGGATCTCTAATTCGTGCCTTGCTAGCATTGGATTTGGTTTCATACTCTTTAAACGGGCCTTGTTATTTCCACATTCCCCTTTTTGCTAAGTTTACGCCGAAGTTTTTCTTAAAAATATTTTCAACGTAAACATATTTTAATCATATATGATAATTAGTATTAATGTCAACTTACAATGCATAACAATAACAATGACATATCTTTTACGAATACTTGTGTGCAATAAAAAACGATCGTAATAGATAGATAAATACTTATAATTCTGAATATAGATAATGTTTTTAAGATATAGTCTTTCACTTATGATATAGGAGAATGATATAAGAAGCTAAGAAAAATATTGAAAAAAATTACGTAAGATCACAAAAAAAAAGATGTTTAGGGTTGACATTGTAATAATATCATGTATTCTGACTTTTGAATTGAATGAAGTAATTTGTGGATTCTCATGTCATAAAGCCTTCATGCTTCATGTTACATATCCTTAATCCATCAAGGCAAGCAATAATAATAGTATATAAGATCGAGTTGTGCACATTTTTAAAAAAGAATAAGCTATAAATAATTTAATTCATTAAAATTGTTTACTTCGCAATTATAAATATATTTAAACGAATCTTAATAGTTAATGAAAAGTATTAAGTATGCTAAACTCACCAATTTCCACCATATATTTATGAGTACTGCATGTAGTACATGATTACTACCCAATCTCAAGTCAACTGTACTATCATTATCATCTATTTATCTACCTATTATATATATTACACAGAAGAAGTTTAAAACTGCAATTGTACATTTACAATGCCTTTTTCCCTAATGCAATTTGTTACATGGCTTGTAGAAGGATAGTACTTATTTTCATAATATTTTTTTATATAAATACGCAATTAAATAAATTGATATTCATAGGAAATTTATTTTAAGAACAGTGTTGGTTAAATTAATTTTTATTTAATATTTTGAATTTTAACCATGAATACATATTTGATATTCTTTCAGTAATAAACCAAATTTTGGAAAAATCAAACATTTATGGTTATATATATATATATATATATTATGCATTTACTTATATTATACGTTAATTTGGAATTGGTTAATGAAATATTATATGTAGAATGAAAGAGAGAAAAAAAAAAAACAGTTACTAGTAGGAAATATTTAGTTGTTATGAATCGAGATAACTCTCGATATAGATTACTAGTAGGATAAAAAGGGGACATTTAAAAAAAAATGAAGTATGCTACCACCATTTCTGATTTATAATCTTATTCATTCATATTCATATTTATATATGCCACATAACTCAGAGTTCTCTTTTATAAACATTAACTATAAATTTAGGTTATACGATTGTTAATTGATAGCTACATTACTCTTTCATATTTCAAATATGATCTAATTGGTTATATTTATAAACTTAATATGTTTTAGTTTTTATAAATAACAGGTTTTGATTTAGGGTTCTAGTTTTTTCATTTATCTAAAATTTTAAATAATTTTTTTAGTCCATATAAAATAACTGAATATTGATTTTAATAATTACAATACATATTTCTATTTTTTTTATCTTTTAATATTTACTTTAAAATAAATAAATAATTTTTATTTTAAAAATCGGAAATTTTCTTTGGCAGTATATGACATTAATGTGATATCCACAAGCGCAATAACCCGTTAATATATAATTACTTAGATAGAAAAAATAATAATTTTAGTGTTTTAGGGATAAAAACTTTTAAAACCTAGTATGAAAATGTTATATATTTAAATCATAAAATTCAGTTTAATAACATCATTCCAAATGTCCATTAATTTCAATTATTTTTTACATATTTGGATTTTATCTCCTTGAAGGGACAGTTTGACATTTATCAATGCACAAGACAAAATTTCTTATTCAAAATGAGTCACGTCCATCTTAGTAAACATGTAAAATGATTAAATTTACTGTAACTTCATCCATGCAACTGTTTCAAAAGGGTGAATTGTGTTGTAAGTTCTTAATCTTCTCTTATTAATAGATAAATTCCTCTCTATATTATTGCGACTTGGGCAACTATTTGGAAAGAGAAAAAGAAATTACGTGAAGTCTGTAAAAAAAGAAGAGGTAAAAGGAGAACCACACCAAATTTAGACTTTATCTAATAAAAATATATAACATTTTTGTACTGTGTAATTGAGACATGCTGGTTCTGTTTGTTTGAATGTACATGCAAAATGTGAACTTATGATAGAAGTAGATAAGTTAAACACATCTAAATAGAAAAGAAATTCATAAACTTAACGTTTGGAGTTAGTGTGATCATTTATTCTCATCGATTCACAATTTATTGGTGTAAAAAAGTGTATATATTATGAGTGATAGAAAAAAAATTAAAGAATAAAATGATAAGTGTTATGTCTGGATATTTAGAAAGAAGGGTGTCCAAAGTATCATTTTTCATGTCTCTTTGTATCAAAGTTATTACCATTAATTAGATTATACAGAATAAATGGTTATTTTTGTAAGGCATAAGTAATAATATACACTGCTAAACAACTGTTACTTACATTCAATGAGAGTAGTACAGAATATTTTGAGCACCACTTCATCATATTTTAATATAAAATCTGGAGAACCAAATCCACTCTATAAATAATTGTCTGAAATTGATGGACACACATGATTCCTGGATATACACAGAAAGGCAAATAAAAACAAATGTAAACTAATTTAAGGCAAAGATTGAATATTTTTCAAAACTTAATAAGATATGCCTTTTAATAATAAAAAATCGGATAATACTCATAATTATATATACTTCCAGAAAAACTTAAATCAATCTATATTTAATTTTTAATGTTAACACTTCACATTACTAAAAATTGAGATATGAAGTGGTTTATAAATATATAGTTTCTTTAACTCACTAATGTACATTTTAATAAATGAGTAGAGTTTTTAACACATATGAAGTTAAAGTGACAGAGTTATTTATATATAATTGTAAGTTGTAACTAGAATCCATAGGGTGTCTGAGTTTCTATATATAGCCCTTGCAAATGAAGAACAAAAGGTCATAATATACAACTCAGTAGTTCAGGATGAGGAACCTCACATTCCTTAAGATAATTTTTGTTTTGGTGTTTGTTGGGTGGATCATGGTTTGGATCTTGTTGCCCACAAAGGTTTACAAGAACACCTGGAACCCCAAACTCGAAAACAAATTAAACTCTACTTACTTTAGAGAACAAGGTGCTTCTCATTTCATTTTAGTTTAATCTCATGCATCTACCTACATTACAACACTATTTACCACAACTTCTCTCTCTCTATGCTCTTCTTTTCCTTTTTTTCTTCTGATTACACCGTTCACTGTTTTAGGGACAAATCTCTTGCTTTTCACATTCCCCGTCGTCTTCATGGGGGCTCTGGGTTGTGTCTATCTCCATCTTCGCCTGCAAAAACCTGAAAATCTATCTTCCAAAAGGTACAACAAAGTAGTCCACGTGGATCTTATAACCTATACAGCATTATATGCTTCTATATATATTGTACAGAAAAAGAAACAAAAGGGTCACCACAATTGGTTACAGATCTCAGTAATTATACGTGTTTCTTTTATTTCTGTAACAAGATTATATAATATTATCCAAGAGCAAAACAAGATCCAAATCCTTTTATATTATGGCTAGCTAGCTAGCTCACTCAGATCTTTGTAAATGTTTGTGAGATTTGTGTGTGTGTTGGTTTTTTTCAGCGGAGGAACTGCAAACAGAAGGTTAAGTTTCTTGAGACGGCCATTTGTTGTGATGTCTCCAATAGGAATTCTGACATCTATGGAGCTTGTTTTTGCACTCATGTTTGCTGCACTCTTGATATGGTCCCTTTCCAATTACTTACACATTAGTTTTGGCCACCTTCATATGCACATGGAGGGTGAAAAAGTGTGAGTATAGTTTCACTTTTATGGTTGAAATCTTAAGAAAAAAAGCTTGAATAATGGAAATCCATTATTGGTTTGTGGCAGGTGGCAAGCAAAGTTGAGGAGTGTGTCTCTGAGAGCTGGGTACATAGGAAACATATGTTGGGCATTTCTATTCTTTCCGGTGACAAGAGCATCTTCTATTCTTCCTCTATTTGGACTCACATCAGAGTCAAGCATCAAGTACCATATTTGGCTAGGACATGTATCCATGGTGCTTTTTGCTGTGCACACTATAGGTTTCTTCATCTACTGGGGCATCACAGATCAAATGAAAGAGGTCATATTTTTCACTTCCCAACCCTAGTTGATCTTATCATAAAATCATATGCATTTCAATAATATGTTAATTATCTCTGTCATTGATTTCATGTTGTTGGATTGGAAGTATCAAAACTGATTTGCCTTCGATCAAACCTAATTTTAATAAGAATTAATATAAATTTTTCTTTATTTTGTGGTACTAATTAAGTTTCATAACAAATTTATTTCCACTCAAAGTTAATTTTATAATTAATATTTACACACTTGAGAGATAGATCTTACCATAAACTTACTTGACATTTACATGTACTTTTACACTAAAGAAAAATGTTTCTCTTTTATTAGACAGAATAACCTAGCTATATCTGTGGATGAGCGTTTTTAAAATTTATTTTAGAATAAAATGATTTTTACTTTAATATATAAATATTATTAGTCTAATTTTTCTGCAAACTATCAAAAATTGATTAACCTAAAATCATATTTTGGAACAGTTTCTCGACCCAAGAAAAACATGTAAATATTTTCTAAACAGTGAATCACATTTAATTACAGAAAAAGTTGTTTTAACACTACTCTTCATAAACTTTTACCTTACAACTGTCTTTTTTAATAAAATATTATAACAAAATAAATATTTTTGTTATACAATTAGATAAGCACAACACAGGTACATAAAGAGGGGCTTTAATATACTATAAAACAAAACAAAGATCACACAATAATTAGTATTTGCTAGACTTGTCAAGGATGAAAACAAATATTCACTACTACAAGAAAAAAATAAAAATCAATTTTTAGAGGCAAAAAATAACTAGTTATTATAGGGACTAAATTAGAGACCATTTTAGAAACTAAAAAAATTTTGGTTTCTAAATTACTTTCTATTATTGTTAAATGGTTTTTAAATTGGTGTCTAATTAACAACCAAGATTTTTTGCTACTTAAATTCTAAATTTGATAGAAAAACCTTGGTTGCTAATTATATACCAATTTAGAAACCATTTAAAAAAAATAGAAACTAATTTAAAAACCAAAATGTTTTTAGTCTCTAATTTAGTCACTATAACAACTAATTATTTTTTGTCTCTAAAAATTGGTTTCTATTTCATGATTTTCTTATAGTGAGTGTATTAGTAGGTTTGATGTAAGTAAATGAGAATAAAAAGACATAGAACAAATTCTAACTTTTTTAAATTATACTTAAAATTCAAAATTCTATGTAATTCCTCTTCTCTTTTTCTATTACCTTACTTATCTACTTTCTTAAGCTTTAAAAAGCATTACTTTATCTTCTTTTTATTTTACATTATATCTGTACTCTTAAATTTCAAAAAATATTACATGCACTCTTGTCAGTTTTAAACAGATGTACCATTTCATTGAAGATATACCTTTAAGAAAGGTCAATATAATGATAAGAAAAAATAGAATTATAAGCAAAATTTAAAAAAACTTCAGTGCACCTTACTCCAAAAGTTAACATGATCATTTGTGTCCCTTAATATTAGCATATAATGATAAAGTTGTATGTACTCTATCAAGTATTAAACCCATATTGTCATACCCTTACTCAATTATTAATTATTGTTGTAATATATATATATATATATATATATATATATATATATAAGTAATTATCTTAAAAGTTAATAAATGTATTATATAAGTTGAGATGAAATTGTATATATTTTTAACAATTCATGAACTTAAAGCTTGTATAAATGAAGACATTTATTTTTAAAAATAACAAATGTAAATAATTTTAAGTATTTTAGATTCATTTTTCAATAAAAAATTCGTGTATATATATAACACTATATTTTATCTAAATATTTCAAGACATGATTTTTTTAGAGATACTACTATAACACCATATTTTATCTAAATCTTTCAAGAAATGAATTTTTGAGAGATACTACTATAACACCATATTTGATCATAATCTTTCAAGACATAAAATTTGTGAGTATTTTTTTTATGTATTATTGAATGTTGTATTTTTGATTAAATGCAAAACTGAAAATAATAATAAAATTTGCAAAATGATGTTGTCCCAGGCACTGGAGTGGAGCAAGACATATGTATCAAATGTAGCTGGGATTATTGCAAGTGTAATTGCATTAGCGATGTGGGTGCCAAGCTTTCCTAAGTTCAGACGTAAAATGTTTGAGGTTTTCTTCTACAGTCACCATCTCTACACTCTCTACATCTTATTTTATGGCATCCACGTCGGAGTTGAATACATGTGCATGATCGCTCCGGGGATTTTCCTCTTCCTCGTTGACAGACACCTCAGATTCTTGCAATCTCGCCAAAATGCACCATTGCTATCAGCTCGCATTTTACCCTGTGCTGCACTTGAACTCAACTTCGCCAAGACTCCAAGTAAGCCTATCAAAATTATTATGATAAAAATCACAAGCAAACTTAAATAATATGTTATCTTTTTATTATCTTTCATTTGATTCTATGTATGTGAATAAGTTTATTACCTAAACCAAGTTTTGGTAACCAAATTATGCTTTGATGATAGGTTTATACTATAACCCCACAAGCATCGTCTACATAAATGTACCCAAAATTTCCAAGCTGCAGTGGCACCCTTTCACGGTGATCTCTAGTTGTAATATGGAGAAAGATATTCTAAGTGTTGCAATTAAAACTGAGGGTAGCTGGACAAACAAACTCTATCAGCAACTTTCTTCATCTGCTTTGGATCATCTCAACGTTTCTGTTGAAGGACCCTATGGACCAAGTACTTCACATTTTTTAAGGTATAGTGCCCTTAATAACTAGAGAAAGGAAAGTGATTCTTTTGCTGAGAATGATTTTGGTTGTGTGTATTTTATATGCAGTGCTTTTTTTCTAATGAAATGATTTTCAATTGTAACAGGCACGACGAGCTTGTCTTGGTGAGTGGTGGAAGTGGCATCACTCCCTTCATATCCATAATCCGCGAGCTCATATTTCAAAACCAACAGGAATCTCATGTTCCAAGAGTCCTACTTGTTTGTTCTTTCAAAAACTCTGTTGATCTAACTATGTTAGATCTTATGCTTTCTGTTTCTGGCTCAAAAACCCAAATCTCAAACCTTCAATTGCAAATCGAGGCCTACGTTACCAGAGAAAAAGAAGAACCTCAAGATTCAGAAAAGCTTATCCAAACCAAATGGTTTAAGCCTGCCCTCTCAGACACTCCTATCTCAGTCGTATTAGGCCCAAACAACTGGCTATGTCTTGCTTCTATAATCTCATCATCCTTTCTCATGTTTCTCCTTCTTTTGGGGATTATCACTCGTTTCTACATATACCCTATTGAAAATAACTCGGGCGAAGTTTATCATTGGACCTTTAAGGTTTTGTGGTTTTTGTTTCTACTTTTTGCAGTCGTATGCATATGTTCTAGTGCAGTTTTTCTCTGGTGGAAGAAACAAAACACCTTCGAAAGCAAGCAAGTCATGAATGTGGAAGTTCCAACACCGACAAGATCACCAGGGTCATGGATATATGGCTCAGAGAGAGAGCTGGAAAGCCTTCCCCATCAGTCTCTAGTGCAAGCAACCAATGTTCATTTTGGTGTAAGGCCTGATCTCAAGAGTAAGTTCTCAGAGTCCTTAACATTGTTTGGTGTGACCATTTTTTGGTTTACTATATCATGGAGGTGATGATATAAACACAATACAATGTGTTAATGTTGCAGAAATTCTGTTTGATTGCAAAGGCAAAGATATTGGAGTCTTGGTCTGTGGCCCAAGGAACATGAGACATGAAGTTGCCAGAATTTGTTCTTCTGGTTTGGCTGATAATCTCCACTTTGAATCCATCAGCTTTGCATGGTGATGTGTATATTATCATGTATGACTATGTATATGTTCTAGGTACATTTGTCAATAACTGTTGTAAGTTCAGATTGTAAAATTATTATGAATGTTTAAGTAGATCGATACACTTTTCTACTAGTAAATAATGGAGTATCGATTGGAGTATCCATTAGCTATGGAATCCTTTTTTTGTGTGTTTTATGTGTAATGTATTGAGTGGAAGTCAGCAACAAATAAACTAGCAAAAATTATATATTAATAGTATATTTTTCAGTTTTACCATTTACATAAAATTTTTTTTGTCAATAATGATGCAAAGTTATTGTTTTATTGGAGAGAAAATTTGCTAATTCTCACTTATAATTCTCACTATTGATGGATTCATATATTACTATGAATATATTATTATTATAAGGGTTGTTGGTGAAAAACATTGTAAAAATAGAAATTATATATATATATATATACACTTAAAAATAGATAAAAATAAAGAGAAAGATAGAAGAATAAAAGAAAAAGTCACATGTATAATAATGACATGATTAGAACATATAATATTCTTTAATTTCTAAAAAAAATAGTTTTTTTTTATACTTTTTCCCTTCTATAATCTAAGGTTGCCTTTGTTTCTTCGTAAAGAAAGATGAAGAATTTCGATTACCAACGAGAAGTGAAGAAAGTCACATAATAAAACGCCAATCAAAAAAGAATTTCCCGCAAAACTTTCTTCGCAACGGTGTGAAGAAAGTTATATATATATATATATATATATATATATATATATATATATATATATATATATATATATATAT
>Ga0123342_1004573_pt1 | contig 20941 bp, 12 predicted proteins | sample Turbeawhitnodule_FD_89960 | JGI IMG/M metagenome (GOLD analysis project Ga0123342, IMG submission 89960) | Root nodule microbial communities of legume samples collected from Mexico - Turtle bean Mexico white nodule | ecosystem: Host-associated > Plants > Roots > Nodule | place: Mexico: Nepantla...
TCAATTTATTTTTTTATATATAAATTTCTTTTATATTAAAATATTTTTATTTTATTTTTTTTTATATATATATATATATATTTATATATATATTTTTTATTTTTTTTTTTTTTCTCACTATTCTTATAAAGTCTCTTTTTTTCATTTTCACCTCTATAAAACAGTAAAAATCTAAAATAAAAAAATTGACTGGACAGAACAATAAAACCTGTGTAAAAAAATATTTTCAATTTAGTTTTTTAATAAAAGCTTCAATTTAATTCACTAAAAAAAATAAAAAAATAACATTTCATTACAAGAAAATCATGAAATAAAAATAAATTTTAAAAACAAAAAATAATTAGTTGCTGGATTGACTAGATTAGATACCATTTTTAAAAATTAAAAAACTTTTGATTTCTAAATTAATTTCTATTATTATTAAATAGTTTCTAAATTTGTATCTAATTAGCAACCAAAGTTTTTCTACCAACTTGAATCTAAATAATTGGTAGTTAAAACTTTATTACTAATTAGATATCAATTTAAAAATTATTTAACAATAATAGAAATCAACATTTTTTTTATTCTCTAAAATTGTCTATAATTTAATCACTATAACAACTGTTATTTTTTATTTTTAGAATTAGTTTCTATTTCATTATTTTTTTTAGTGTTTGTTATAAAATTATAGTGTTTAAAAACCCTTTGATATTTCCTTAAAAAATGGCAATTCAATGTTAAACTATATTTTTTAGAGAAAAAAATCATGAAATAATTTTGTAATCAATAAACAATTATTGTTATTATAACTTTTACTTATTCAAAAAATAAATAAGAATTAGTTTTTCGGAAACTAAATTAGCATGTATTGTTTTTTGACATATTTAAGCACGTCATGAGTTTCCACAGTCATTATTTGACTCAATAACTGGAAAATTGGTATAAACAGGACAAATTGTTGGTTGTTACGATGAGATATTAGTTTTGAAGAAATAGTGCAATGCAACTTTAATAATGACTTGACTTGACTTGGTACCAAAGTGGTCACCCCATCAATTATGTACAAAACAATAAACACACATATTAATAAGGTTAATAATTTATTGTACTAAACAATGACCGACAGAGCTAAGAATAAATTTTAAAATATGATTTAAATCCATCAACCAAAAATTCCATGTACTGGTCATTGATCGCGTGGCAGGAAAAAAAATGTTTGAAGCAAGTTGCTATGGAATATGAACATAAAAGCGAAAACGACAAATTCATATTTGTTGTTACAAAACAGCTTTGTTCAATATTTCTTGTACTCTGTTTCCTCGAAAATTTCCAAAGTCTCCTAGAAAAGGACTTTAAAAACCATGTAATGGGGTTGTTGAACATGGATTTGGAAAACATTGCAGCAAACATAGTTTCCTCCAACCTTCACTTTTTATTTTTCATTTCTTTTCCACAATTGTAATTTCAATATTACTTAAAAGGATGCTTTTTTAAGAGATGAGAGCCAAAATAATCTTTAATTCATCTTCACGCCTGTGGATAAGGAGGACAACTATGGTGGAAAAACTCACGTCTCTTAAAGCTTTTATGGATTTATCTTTTCCTGTTTTTAATTTATTGTCATATTTTATTTTCTACATCTAGGTAAACCTTCCTTTATATGGCTTAATGATGAGAATTTAATGAATATTTATTTTCTTATATTTGTCTTTATATATTATTTTCTTAATGCTTCTTAAAACTTTAATAATATCTTAAGTGGTTTGTGATTAAATTAGACAGGTTAAAATTTGTCTCTTAGCGGTTGGAAAGAGGAAAAATGATGTTAATATCATGGGTTTGCCCATAAATAAGATGTGAGAATTTTCTTCTAGTATATCAATACTTTCTTAGTGTAATTCTATAGATGTGAAAATAGTCCTAATATTTTATGGATAAGAAATATTTTTTGAATTCATCAATCCAAAAATATTTTCTGAATTGTGTAATTTAAAATTTAAAAATATATAATTTAGAAATAATATTTAAATTATACAATTCAGGTTTTTCAAAAATATATTTGAATTATGTAATATGAAAATGTAGAATATATTTCTAAATTATAGAATATATTTTCAGAATGATAAATTCTAAATTATACAGGAGTAAAATATAATTGTAAATTTAATGGCAGTGAATAATACTTTTTTAAGCTTAGTTGATAGAATGGTTATTGTTTTCTGATCATAGGTTGTACTTATAAAGCTGAATAATAGTTATGTGTGTTATATGACTAAAGGTGGATTTGGATAATAAGATACTTAAACCCTTATTAAATACGAAATAGTCATAATAAGCACTTAGATTTAAGTTATTTTTATAAATGAAGAAATCATTTTTTAAAATAGAAACCAATTTTTTTATCAAAATAATTAATTGTAATAGTAAATAAATTAGAGACCATTTTTAAAAACTAAAAAAATGTTAGTTTTTAAATTAGTTTTTATTATGGTTAAATAGTTTCTAAATTGGTATCTAATTAATAACAAATGTTTTAACTACCAATTATTTAGTTTATAAATTTGACAGCAAAAACAGCTAATTACATACAAATTTAGAAACTATTTAACAATAATAGAAACTAATTTAAAAACTATTTTTTTTAGTTTTTAAAAAATTTCTAATTTAATTACTATTATAACTAATTATTTTAGTATTTAAAAATTTATTTTTATTTCATGAGTTGCAGTGAAATATAAGTTGTTTCTATTACTTATCCTAGAAAACTTGTTAAAATAAGTTGAAAAGAGCCATTTCCAAACACTTACAGAAGTGGATATAAGCACAAATAAACTTTAAATAAGCTCTTCCAAATAGACCTAGATTTGAGCATGGAATTCATGGTTCCAGCATGAATTTATTTAAATGCTGAGAAATGTGATTATTTTAGTAGGGAATTGGTGCCAAACCCAATGTGTCCTATATACTAATGATGGTTGAAACCTTATGAGAGCTAACAAAAATTGGTTCTTAAACAGGATGCCTAACATAGTTTGTTCTAATGGCTAAATTCCATGAACTAGCATTTCCTGATACAACTTCAGAGAGTTCACCTCTCAAAGAGGTAAGAATAAAGGGTGTATCAGGGTTAAAGAGAGACACATCAGGGATGTTAAGGTATGTCAAGGAAAGAGGTCGCATTGTACCAAATTTGGTCATGGTATATCTTTGATTTTAAACAGTTCCAAAAGAATTAAAAGAGTAAAAACTATGAAGAATTATGCTATTTTTGTGAGGAAAAATTCACTTTCAATCCGTCTTAATAGACAATATATATTTTTGCAATTGGATGAAATTTGAATAAGGATGCATTAAATGAGATTCCTCAGTTGGTAATATTAGAGGAACTTGTTTTGGATGATCATCATTTATCTCTCAATGCGTTGAAGGGTGGTAATGGTGTGAGATAGTGTTAATAGATGGAGATAGCTCTGATAATTCTTTGAATGGCTTGTCATGCCTTTTGGCCTCACGAACTGAACATGTTTCAAAGCTTAGTGAATGATATTTTTAAATGTCTTGAGGAATCTTGTTCTCTTTTTTCCCCCATGACATTTAATATATAGTTCTTCATTGAATGAGCATATACATCATTTGTAAGTGGTTCTCTAAATCCTTCAACAACAACAATTATATGCTTGGTTATATGGAATACCGAGATCAATTGTTTCCGACAGGGACAAGGTTTTTATCAATTCTTTTTTACAACATCTATTCAAAGTTCAAGGAACAACGTTGGTCATGAGTTCTTCCTATCATCTACAATCAGATGGCAAGATAGAGGTGTTAAACAAAACATTGGAAATGTTTCTCAGATGTTTTGTGTTTGATAATCCAAAAAGTTGGTATTCAATGCTACTGATTCTGTGTCAGTTCAGGAAAACTAGCCATATAGGCAACACTCTGGCTTTGAGAAAGACTCAGAAGTTGAATATTTGCTATTTTGGACCTTTTGAGGGTCTAAAAGAAATTCACCCTATTTTTCACATTAACTTGCTCAAGAAATTCATAGGGAGCCCTTCACAACAATACATACCATTGCCTCTAACCACTACAGGATTCGGTCCTTTAGTTGAACCATTGCAAGTTTTTGGAATCCCATACCATCATAAGGCAATCACAGTTAATTTCTCAAGTTTCAATTCAATGAAATTCCTTAGATTATTCATCTGCTACTTGGGAGGAAGTTAAAGAGATTAAAGAAAACTTTACTATGTCCTGTTTACTGGGAAAGTTATCAGCAAAATTGAATCCACACAACTTTTCCACTTTAGGAAAATTATCAATTCCTCTAAAATCATAATAAATAAAAACTACAAGACCATTCTACTAAGCATAGCTGTTTCCACACCACGCCAGTGCTCCTTAGGTCTCAGTTTGACTCATGATTGTATTAATAATTTGTTACATTCTGGAAATCTTCATTTAAGAAAAGAGCATAGTAATTCTACGCAATCTTTATTTAATAACTGAATTTAAGTTAAAATTGAAATAGTGTTACACGTGCACAAGCTTGACCACTAATAAAAAAAAGAAAGTGAATTGACCCAACCACCCGTGTGTCTGTCTATCATCTACTCTATTTACAAATACAAGCTTCACTATTAATAAAATTCTAAATCTATGGTCTTTTGCTTTTTCTTCCAACTTTCCAATGAACCTTCCCATCAACTTCATCCCTTCTTTTCCAACAACATTATCAAAAAAATCACACAACTTCTCATCACCAAACTTATACCTCCTCACCACTCTCTATCTCTAACACTGCAAACAACTCCTTTGGGGAGAAACTTGATTTGATGCTCCTGCTGTCCACTCCTTCCTCTTTCAACCACTTCAGCCTCTCAACCATTGAATCAATTCCACACTTGGGATGTGCAATTCTCAAATGTGCAATCTTACTTCCTCTATCATGCTTCCTCACAAAAACACCTTCAACATTTGCTTCAGCCTTACAATTTTTCCTCTGCAGCTCTTCTCTGCATCCTTGTAGCCTTACAATCCCCTTTGCTGCTGCTTGAATTACAGAGTTATTATCTGTCTGCCACAAAACATGAAATAGAAAGTGTTGGGTAGATTCAAATTTCAAAATATACATGCATTCTGTTTCGACCACTTTCCATCACTTTTACGTAAAGAAAAGAAAGTTGGGCTTTTCTTAAAATTAATTTACGTATAAGTTCAATTAATTTTATACTTTTATCCTCAAAAGTGTTTATGGGAATACATACATAAATAAACAAAAGATATTCGTAATAATATATATAAAACAATGTCTCTATACTTTAGTTCCATGTGGTAAAATTGAATGCAGGGCCAAGCAACACTGTCTCTGTCTCTGTCTTCTCATTCTCTCGCTGATCATGTGCCTGAAACTGCGATCTCTTTCATTCTCTTCTACATTATTTCTCTCCAGAGGGGAACTTTTCCTCAAGAACGCAAGCATTCTCTTACTCGTGCTCTCTGAATTTGACCCATTTAAAGGGTTATTTCTTCTGGGTAGGTCTGTATATGGAACAAAAGCACTTTGAGTTGCTGGAGGGAAAGCTTCAGCCTTGATGATATGGGAATATTGAACTACATCACTTTGATCAGTGCGCAAAAGGGGTTGATCCCAGAAAATCTCACCCAGAAGTTTCTCAGGAAAAAATGAATCCATGTAGTACTACTGTGCTTAGTGAATTTAGTTAAGAGCATATAAGAGAAAGAGGGTATTTATGCCTTATGTGCAGCAGAGGAAATGGGGTGCGACTAGATAGCACATTGAAAACATGGTCTATTATACTGTGTTTGACCGTTGGTAGGTCAAAGTTTATACACATAATCAAGCTCCAACCAATGATTATTTTGGAGGGTAGCCCCCGATCAAGAACCCACCAAATGATGGACCCACTTCATCACCCACCTTTCGTGAAACTATAGTCAACTTTGTTTCCATTGGATTGGGTATGGTATAAGCAAGAAAAAAAACATAAACTAACGACCCAAATGAATGATGTCAACACTTGGCATTAATTTAGTTCAAGTTAAGAGGTAAAAGTAAAAGCGTCAAAGTTAAAGTTATTTAATGTAATTTTTTGAAGTTAAAAATGATCACGTATAGTGTAGTCTTGGATCTTGGAATTTATAATAAAGACAAAGAAGAAAAGTTTAAAAACTTAGCTTACGGAAAACCTTTTTTATGCAGCTAATTAAGTTGTACTGTAGGTTACTTTCAATAAGATCGTTTATAAATAAAAAAAAAGGATCATATTTGTGTAAGCTTAGTTGGTATTCAACGGCACCCTTATACACATTAACTCGATTATACATTGACTATTTTTTTTTTCTTTAACTAAAAAACCTGAATATGAAGCAGTGAAAGTACTAAAAGATGGGAGAAGAAAGAGAAGATTGAAAGGGTTGGAATGGGGAATTATTTATTGAATTATCTAACTCAGTAGATACAAAATATGGCATTATTTATGAAGTGGTCGCAAGGGACCCAGTTGTGCAGAATCACAAACATGCAAACATAGATATATAGAGAAAAAAAAAACACACTTAGGAATTCAGGTTGGTGTAGTTTCTCGAAAAGAAACTGAGGTTGTAATTGATGAGGTTTAGGCTTGGGTTGTCGGGGAATTGTAGGCGTGGTCAGCGACATTACCACCATGGCAGCACTTGTAATTAACGGAGGTGACCTCCATGACGCGTCCACAAGAGGCATTGGGGCATGTTATGGTTGCGAGCACATCAAGAGTGTTGAATTCGCATGGTTGAGGAGCAGGAAGATGACGCTTGGTCTCATAGTACTCTTGGAAGGCAATGTCGAAGCCTTCTTTGACAAGAACTCTGTCTTTCCACTTTTCGAAGTCAGCCACAGTCTGATACATGGGTTGAGCATGCCCCAAAATCTTGACGTTGGAGCCTTTGCTGAGAATGGCCCATCCCTGCGTGTCCTGCTTCAGGCAAAGCAGAGACTTCACTATCTCTTGGATCTGACAGTCCAACTTCTCCGAGTGCTTCTTCTGCCTCTTCCCTTCCACTCCCATCCAGAACCGTGGAACTATCTTCGGATCATCCTTCCCCAAATGGTAATGCTCTATTATTGCATCTGCCCTCTTTATTGTTTCGTGCCTCTTTATCTTTTCCACTGCCACACTGAATTCTCTGCTCCACTTGTCGCTGCCTCCATATATGAACACATACCTATCACCTTTCACCTGTATGCCGTGAAGATTTGTTTTCTTCACTTCATCCCAGAACCATTTCCATTTCTGCGCAAGTAGGTAAGCATCCGTTTTTCTGAAAGGGAATGCGTCGATCCCCCATTCGAAGATGATGTCCAAGGCATCATCATTGAGCAGCACACCCTGTGGTTTCACCACGGGAAGTATTGGTTTACCCTGGAACTTTAGATCCTCTTCAATCAGCCTTTTCCCCGGCAAGGCTTCAACGTACTCCACCACGTACCATTTTATGTTGCTCTTCAGAGTGTTGAACACCTCCCTCCGCTCATCACCCCATCCACTCTCCATCGGAATCCACAAAATCTTGAACTCCTCTTTCTTGAATCCGCTCCTCTCATTCGGATCCTCCACCAGTCCCTCGTAAATTGAATTCAGAAGCCGAATCTCGTCTTCTATTCTGTCCAACCCCGAAATGAATAGCAGCACGTGCTTCTCCTTGAAAACCTCGACATTCTATTCACCAACAAAAACACAATTCATTAGCTCATGTTCATGATATCTCTATTCCTTTATCCCTATCACACTCTGTTTAATAGATTAATTGTTATTTATAATAAGACGATTTAGAGCTTATAATAATTCAACACAGAATTAAACTAATACGATACGAACCACTATCCTTCTGGCGTTGCCATCGTATATTTGAGCGTTCTGAGAGCCATTTTGAGTGATCAAAAGCTTCAAAAAGTCTACGATGTCTTTAGGCTTGTTAAAGTTCCTCTTACGCCTCCGGTATTCTTCTACACGATCTGCAACAGTCAAAAATGTTAGCGAGTAAATTTCTTTTCATCTCGATCTTAAGTAAAAACTAGATGAAAAGGATGATATTGAAGGAAGCATGAACCTTTTTGCCACTCGCATATCACTAGTTGCCTGGTGAACTCATCCAGAGCGGGGGAAAGTTTGGCACGAAAATCCAGTAACTGGTAGTTCCTGAAACATAAAAAGTTTATGAATTACTTACTCGACAACATTTGACATGAAGAGCATGTAAGACTTACGATACACCCTGGATGTTGCTATTGCAAGCGACAAGGGAAGCGACAACCCAGTAAACGACAAGTGGGATCAGCTCCAATGCATCCGACAAAGCAGGCACATCCTCGGTGTCATAGCTTTCATCAGCAGACAAGGTTCCCCAACGATTGATCTTCTCAACAGCCTCCAGCACCAGCTTCACTGTTGAGTTCAGATCAACTAATGGAAGCTGTCTATGCTGAACCTGATTCAGCACTTTCAACGAGTTCCCTAGAGGGTCTGATGCTTGATAAATGTTCCAGAAGTTTCCATACTCCAAAGCAAAACCGGCTAGAGCTGTCAGCACTTTTGCATCCCACGAGAAGTTTCTCAGTTGTTGAAGAATCCTTAGGGTTGTTTGGTGTGCGTTCTCCAGCCCCGAAGGGGTTGTTATCATCTGTCCGTCACATCAATCAAATCAATTACTAAAAACATTTTCTAATTCATTTTCTTTTATCAACTAAAGTTGATAAAAATTATACTTGCACAAACACTAAACCAAACACATAAAATATTATATATGTATAATATAAGAGAAACTGACAAATCTATATATTATAAATGCATGTTTCAGTTTTTTTTCTTACATAGAGATATTTCTAATGATTCTAAAGAATTTATCTTTCTACATAACAAATTTGAATTTTTAAAAAATTAATATATTTTTGTTAAAATTATATTAAAATTATTAAAAATTTAATAAATACTTTTTAAATTAAATATTTTACTAATACGTCTTCTATGAATATCGTACAAGTCCATATCTGACACATGTGTCCAATCCGAACATAGACATGTAGGAATCTAGGTTAAAAAATAGAGTGATTTCTTTTGCAACAAAATTCACATTAAAACTCGAGACAGAATACCTGGGAGGACATGAGCTTGAGTTTGGCGAATTCTGGTTTGAAAGTGCTTATGGAAATAGCATTTCCTGAAAAACCATTTTGCTCATCGATCTGCATGACACCCAAAATTATAGTGAGGAGTTGAAGATATAATTACTAATGACTAGAAAAAGGGAATCTATAAAACATAAAAAAAGATTTGGCAAGTTATATGAATATGATTTTTGTTAATTTACCTTAAGAATAGCCCCAACAACTCTAGTTGATAGCTTGATAACGCTGGAGACCACGTTGAAAAGTGGCTCACTATCAAACACTTCGTCATCGTAAGTGTGTGATGCGTACACTTTGTCAATGATCTCACTGTCACTCAAATGAAATGGGTTTGGCAGCTGAGGCTTTTGTTCAGGTTTTGCGATCGACATGTTGCTACTTCGTACGTTAATTAGTTTGGTTGGAAATGATGTCTTGTGCTATCATTAAGTTGCTACACCTATTTATAAGTTCAAATTCTTGGAGGCTTTACATTTGGAATAATTATTAACTTTAGGCTCTTTAGAGCAAAAATTTAAAAAAGCATATGAATACACAGCTTCTTTATTCCTGTATAGAAAACGTGAAATGTACCCTCTCATGCAAAGTTCAGGTTTACCCTAATGGATTCTTTGGTCAGTAGCCATATGATAAAGGATATAATTGCCATGTTTTTTTCTGCTATTGAGATTTGATCAAACTTTAGCTTTCTCAAACACTTGTCTAAAGTTTCAAGGCAAGAAGATTACGGTGGACAATAAAAAAAACAAGACCATACAAACCTTATATGACAAAGATTTGTTTCCTTTGTTGGAATGGAATTCCTTCAACTTTTGTTTTCTTGAAGGACGTACGGTTGAAGGTCACTTGTCCCTAGGTTCAAGGCAAGAAGATTTCATAGCTATTCACGGTGAATTTTGTCTTCATCATTACGTTACTTCAATCAAAATGTGTATATTTATACTGTCTAATTTAAATTATATACTTAAATAATTTTTTAGAACTTAATTTTAATCATATTATAACATGCATATGAAATAACACAATTTAAAAATAAAATATTATTATAATTATTAGATTAGCAGTTATATAATGTTGTATCTCTAATTGCATTTACAAGAGCTCGTATTGAATAAACTAATGTTATTATGAATTTGACTTTTTGTGATCCTCAGTCTTATAAATAGTTTGCGCATTTTGACTAATATTTTTGGAAAACAACTAAATATTAGATAAAATAGTTTAATAAAAATATTAGTAGTCATTGAAACATTTTAAGCTATCCTCTCAAATATTCTTTAATACATGTATTCATTACCGGTATATATCCTCTCAAATATAATCTTTGCTTAAGTTTAACAGCTAGATTTTTTTTATATCAGTAAAAAATAAATAAAATAAAATAAAATATTTCAGAAATGTTTTAATCTTTATACAAATATTTTATTTTAATTTTTATATAAAAAGTAGCTAAGACCAACGTACCTAAAATATTATTAAAGGATCCCTCAGGAACAAGTTAATTGCTTGATCTTGAAGCATTAAACAACTAAAAATGTGGTGAAATTAGGCATACTCATTTTTTTGTGATCTTTAAAAGTTTTGTGTTAATTCATAAAAAAATACAGTTAAAATCTGGTGGTCCCTAAAATTTGGTGATTTTATAGTTTGTTAGTTTTATGGGGTTTCCATTTGAATCATAAGATCTGAGCAAAGTGGTTTACTGGGCAAACACTTTCCTTGAGAAGGACCGACCAAAGGTTAAGGCAAGAATATTATATTGGGCAAAGTTATTCGATGAATGTGGTGTGACAAAGAAGCAAATCCTGAAATGCATGGTAAAATTATTATTTTTATAATAACACCATTTAGTGAGAAGCTATGCTTTTATGCTTTTTCTTTTCATAATTGAAAAGTGTGAAGTTTAAACAATTCACAATTGAAAAGTGTAGAGTTATAAATAAATAGATTTTGTTTGGAGTTTTTTTATAAAAAAAAATAAAAAATAAAAATTAAGAGGAGCAAATGTTTACCAGCCTCTAAGCTTACTTACATGTATGAAAAACATGTATATGGGATAGTATCATGCAAGGGATTTTACCTTTATTATTTTTTTTAAAAGCTCAACCTAATAGTTGATACCATTTCAATTATATTATTTTACATCACATTGAGACGATTTTAATTAATATCATATAAAGATTAATCAACCTCGTGCAAGTGACACATGGTAGACAAGCTATGAACATGAACAAAAATTTGTGAAGCATGAGCACAACTTCATCTTTCATCTTTGAGTGCCCTTGAACACGGAAATCCTATGGTAATACCACGACTTCTTCTTTGTTTAAAATCCTCCCAGAGACACCATTTTCGTTTAAAACCATATTCTATAGGTGCCGAAAAATAATATAATATTTAGAAATTATATACAACGCCCAAATAACTGCATGGACTTAAGAATCCTACTTGGTGCCTACATCCATTATTGCCTATTAAGTCTATGAGGTGATATAATAGAAAAGAGGAAACGGGAAGATTACAGCAGTATATATGACACTTTTATTATAATATTATATATAACTGCTATTTTTATGAGGTTGAGTTAGACTTTTAAAATATGATATCAGGTCTGGTTCAAGTTTATCCAACGAATATTTGTTGAGTTTATGATAACACCGCAAGAGTATTATAACTTTCCTTGAGAGAAGTGTCGTGAAATTAATCCCCATATTTTATTGGTTTATGAACAGAAGGTAAGTCAGAGTATGAAAGAGGAAAAAAAATAAAAAGATAAGAGGAGAATGCAGAGTAGTTTGAGAAGTATCTCTTGGATTGAATCAAAACCAATTCAGATAAACAAACAGACGCTGTTTGAAGCCATTATTTTCAACCCACAGAAGGGCACAGAATAGGCTTCATGGCAACAGCTGACACGTATAAAAATGATAATATGACAATAAAGCAGCAGCAAAGATAAATTGGAAACTCGGAACAAAGTCCTCCACAAAACTCATGATGATGATGATGATGAATGAACTAAGAAGCGTACTTCTTCTCAATCATGACATTGCCACTCTCTGGAACTTCAGCCTGGTTATGAGTATGACCGTGGCAGCACTTGTAACTGACAGAAGCAATCTCCATGGATCTGCCACAACCAGCATCAGGGCAGTTAATGGGGTGGAGAATGTCAGCAGGGTAGTTAGCCAACTGCATGTGGGAACATTCCTGAGGGTAACTGCGCCGCTTCTGATCATAGAATTCCTTGAAAGCCACGTCAAATCCTGATTTCTCAAGCACCTTCTCTTTCCATATTTCAAAATCTCCCGCAGTGGACAGCATCGGTTCCCCACTCCCCAGAAGCTTCACGTTCGACCCTTTGCTCAGCAGAACCCACCCCGGTTGCTGCTGTTTCAGGCACAGCAAGCTCTTTATCTCGTCAATGGTGGGGTCCTTGTGCGTCTTCTGAATCATGTTCGCAAACAAGCTCTCTATGCCAATCCAGAAGCGAGGAACGATCCTCGGATCTTCCCTTCCAAATGCGTAGTGCTCTATCACTGCGTCTGCCCTCTTGATGATATCATGCCTTTTGATTTTTTCCACTGCCTGAGTGAACTCTTGCATCCACTTCCTGTCACTGCCTCCGTAGATGAAGATGAAACTGTCTGCTTTGATCTGATTCACAAGTTCTCAACAGTCAAACAACAGCAACAATGCTAACAATTTTAAGGCTCAAGTTTTGTATAGTTTTGGAAGCACTTACAAGGTCTTGAAGTTTGGGATTGACTTTTTTCATTTCGGCCCAGAACCAGTTCCATTTCTGCGTAAGGACGTCATCATCAGAAGGTCTGAAGGGGAAGGCATCGATGCCCCACACGAAAATCATGTGCATGGCATTGTAGTTCACCACTCTTCCTTGAGGGTTCAGCACAGGGATGATGGGTTTGTTCTTGTAGTTCAAGTCCTCTCTTATGAGTCTGATTCCTGCTAAGGGGTAGAAGTATTCCACCACGTACCATGGCATTTCTAGCTTCAGATTATCGTACTCTGCCTTGTGCAGAAGATTCCAGTCTTCCACCACGGGCACCCACAAGATCCTGAAGTCCTCTTTCCTGTATCCTTTCACTTCCTTAGGATCTTCTTGCAATCCCTCGTAGATTGATTGCAGCAGCCGAATCTCATCTCTGATGCTGTCCAACCCAGAAATAAACAGCAACACATGTTTCTTCCTAAAAGCTTCAATGTTCACCTGTTTTTTTTTCAAAAATAAAATAATCAGCTCATGTTCATGTTCATGTTCTTGTAAAAAATATATATCTTAGAAATAGTTGGTTACCATTTGTCTAGTGAGGCCATCGTACACATGTGGCTCGTGAACTTCGTTGTGGTAGATAAGAACCTTGATAACCTCAACAATTTCTGTCGGGGTTTGGAGCAACTTCTTACGCCTCCAGTAGTCTTCTAGGTCACCTGAAATTATTACACAGATCATCCTCATCAGCTTTCAATTTATATTTCTATATATATTCTTTCATGTCATTGTTACAGTGAATGACTAAAAGCTCAAATTTCAGATGACAGTTAATTCATCTCAAAAGTGGTTATACATGAAATCGATTTTTAAGTTATTTTCAATTATTAATTTCAAAAAAATTAATTAAAAAGTGTTACTGCATCTTAATTTATAATATATACTTTCACACTTTATAACAGTGGATCGAGTACATAACTGTTGGAAACATTCCTTAACATTTATCGTATCTATTACTTTCTCATTTTAATGTTTTTTTTTCTTTCTTATCTCTTTCACCACACCACCCTAATGCTCCCTAAAATGGGGTTGATCATATATAGTTTTTTCCCTAACCTATTCTCTTTCTGCTTCTGGTCAGATTCGCCTTCAATTTGCTGATAACGGCAGAAAGCTTGTCGTCAAAATTCGCTATTTCATATCTGTCATCCCTGCAGAGAAGTGATTGCAATATATATATGAGTAATGTTATTTATATAATCAATATATATTGTAATTTAGAGAAGTTGGAGAATGAACTTACGATTCACCAAGGAAGAAATCAAAATGATTAGCACAAACAACAGTGGTGACGATTGCCCAGTAGACAGCAACAGGGATCTCTTGCATGGCTTCAGCCAAAGCTGGGACATCCTTCAAGTCATAACCTTTGGTGGAGAGCCTCTCCAACTCAGAGATGCACTCAACCGCCATCAGCAAGTTCTTCACCAAACTGTTGTAGTCTGCAACGGCTTGCCTATTCCTCTCCACGATGTGAACTCGATGCATCTGTGCCAATGATCTTCCCAGATTGTCTCCTGTTAGAACCTGAACAAGATGCCAAAAAGTTCCATATTCCAAAGCCAAAGCAGCCAGAACTAGTATTGCTTTTCCATCCCACGAGTAGCTCCTCAGCTGGTCAAGTATCGACATTGCTGTCTCGTGCGCCTTATGCTCACCATGAGGCGTGTTCATCATCTACACTCGCAAAATCAGTTACTAACTATACATGCATGCATATTCATTCATACAAAAGTTTGGTAACCTCAACAATCAAACCCAAGTTTCTCATCTCAAATTCATATAAATTTGCATTCTTACTTTAGTTGTATAATGATTTCTTCTCTAATCCATATTTATTTATTTATTTATTATTGTTGATAAAAAAATAAGGTTCAGAATTACTATTGCTGATAATAAAAGTGGAAGTGTCAAATAAATAGTAATCCAAAATGAATACTAGCTTCAGAATTACTGACCTGAGAAGCAATATGCTTGAGTTTAAGGAACGGTGGATCGAAAGTGGACAAAGCAACCTTGTCTTCGATAAGACCAACGGGTGTGCCAGTCTGCAAAAACAAATGCAAAATGATTAAACACACATATTTGTGGAAGCGATCAATGCATGGATTCATTAACCGAAGATTAATTACCTTAACAGCAACACTGTCAGCAACTGCAGTGGCACGCTTGATGATGTTGGAAGTAACGTTGAAAAGTGATTCCAGGTCGTGCCTTTCAGCGGTGTGGACGTGAGTAATGTAGACTTTCTCAAGGATCTGATCATCAGTCCAACCCAAAGGGTTCGTGTTGGTTTGAAGCAAAGGGTTGGCTGGGGAAAGTGAAGCTGCCAATGCCATTGTAGATGATCTCTTTGTATCTCTCTCTCTCTCAGGTTTTGATGCAAGTTGTGTCTTCTGCTCTCGCAGCTTGGGCTATTTATAAGACTTAAGAGTAAGTTAGAGTATAGAGTTGCAGCAAGTGGTTTAGCAGAGAGAATCTAAGAGGCAGCACTTTTTGTGACATCGATGATGGATTTTACCGTTTAGCCTTGTTTGGTATGGAGATTTTGGTGATGGTTTGGTGCAGCTTTTGCTTTAGAAAAAGATGAGGGTATATTTGTTCTCAAATGTTGAAGGAAGGAATAATTGTATATTACTAAAGGTTAAAGGAAGGGAATGTTCAATGGAAGAGTGAGACAATTAGCAAGGGATACCATGCTCTTTTGTCTCCCTGGGCTTAGTAATGACGTAACTGCATGCACAGGATCACATCACTTCGATAATATTAATGAATGTTCATATGATGTGATGTGATGATAACTTAGAATTAGATAACTATCTACTGTTTAAAAGTCACTTATATTAAAATAAAAGTATACTGTTTTATACAAATGTTAAACTAGATTAATAATATTTTTTTTTTACAATTATATTACAACTTTAATATTATTATTTTAATATATTTTATATTATTTAATTATAAATTTATCTTTTATTATATATATATATATATATATATATATATATATATTTATCTAGATCAATCCTATCAAAATTATCATTTCTCGTTAAACTATGTGCATCTGAGGAGGAAAATTTTTCTCAAAGTTATATATATTTAAATGCTTAAAAAGAATATACGTTATTGGATTTTTGCCATTTTAGGTGCTTAATTTAAATCTTATAATTTACTTATTATTACCAAAAGCGAAAAAGCATTCCAAATCTTACTTTATTCTTGTCTTTGAATGCAGTTTTGTACCCAATTTTTTTTTTCTTGTTTTGTAATGTAATCATTGAAAATCATAACATTTAAGCATATATATATATATATATATATATATATATATATATAAGTAAACTTTTTTGTGATTTAAAGTAAGAGAGAAATTATAGTTTAATAGTCATGAATAATATATAATTTTTAAAATTGTACTAAAAAGCAAGAAAAATACATATTGAAGAAAACACAATGTTTGCCAATTATGATAAATTAAGTATGAGAACAGTTTATCAATAAAGACCCAAATATAAACAGTTTATCAAATCTTTGTAGTGACCTTGTAAAATCTTAAATTTTTTTAATATATTGGTCTAGATCTAAAATATATAGATGACTAATTCATTCACAATCTAGGTAATATTCTTTATGAAGTCTCATATTTTAATCCTATTTTTATAAATTCAAGACTGTATTTAAGATATTAGAATCAAACTCAACCTTGTTTTTTTTAATAAAGAGGGGTATAAAGTAGTATATAAATAGTGTTTCAACACAATTATTGTTTTAAAAACATAATAATATTATTTTGAAGAATAAATTAATATACTTGGACAAAAATTACAGTGAAATATTAATTACACAATACATGTGAAATATTAATTTTAAATTTTAATGAATAATTTTTTGAATTATACAAATTTCACCCTATAATACGCATATTTATAAAAGAAAGGTTGTTGTAGCATTTATTTTTCGTCCAAAAAAATATTTACTGTGTTCACTAAATATATTAATATTATTTTGATAAACAAACTAATATATTTTGATAAATTTTTGAATTTCTTGATTGAATTAACAGTGAATGTAGCAGTTATTCTTCTGTTGAAAAAAAAGTGTTGTTTTGTTTATTTGTTTCCTTCTCCATCTTTTGAACTTTTGTTTCCTTTTATCGTTTGCTTTCATAACTTTCACGAAACTCAAACTTATGATGTTTCACGTTAAACCTTTCCCAATTCAAGTGGGATCCCCATCACACACAAATAAGTTCCTAAGTTAGCAAAATTTAATAATTGGATTTGGTTTTAAAAAAGAAAAACATAAAATATGTTCTTCAATTAGTATTCTTTAAAAAATGATAATATTAAGATAATCGATTATTAACTTTATTTGTCAGTGATTTGTAATGTTCGATTGTATTGGCAATGCCATTATTATATTCAAACTATGATTGGAAATATTATTTTCATCAACTATTAGTTGAAAATGTAGTCAGAATCAATAATTAAATTTTGCAACATATTTATTTATTGATGTACGAAGGTAATTTTGCTAAGGTAAAGTAGTTTATGTACGAGTTAAATCCTTTTAAAAAATAAAGGAGAAAAAATATTTCTACTAATTTTGAAAAAAAATAATTATTTAATTTTCTATTTATAAATATTTTTCTATAAATTTATTCAAATGAACTCAAGAAAATATATATCAGTGATTTTGTAGTTCCTGCATATCACGTTTTAAGTCCAAAGAAAATAAATTATGTGTGTTTACCTAGCTGCTTAATCTATATTACATTTAGATTAAAATTATTTTCTTTTCATGTAGAATTTTTTTTAAGTGAATTGATTTATGTAAATTCTGTTAAAATTATGAGAAGTTCCCATTAACACTATATATAACTCATTAAATAATATTTAGAAATGATAAATAACTTGTTAAAATTATCTAACAACACTTTTAATTACGAGTAATGTAAAAATAAATCTCCCTTAAAATCAACTTTTTTTTAGTGTTTAAAACTATGCAGAATAAATGATATGCACAATGTGTGGATATAATAAGAAAGTAATTAAAATATTTCATAAAATAATATTATAATAGTATACAATATTTTTAAAAGCCCCGTGATAGTATAAGGTTATTATTTAATTTTTGACATCTTTAATGTATTTTTTACTTATGATTATGCATAAAAAATATCTTTATTTAATGATAGTGTTTTTAGGTTATTTTGCAGTTCACAACTAAGCTTCCAACATCCAAGATTTGATTCAAAATTCTGAGTGCCTCTTTTTCAGCTTATTAACTTGTTGAAGATGGATTCAATATATTTTTGGGAGCATTGAGAAATATAACAGTAGAGGAAACCCTTTAAAAATAATTATAACATTCCATAATGTGAAGTCTAAACCTCATTTTGTTATTGAAGAAAAAGCAGATGAAAACACGTCAAAATGAAGAACATAAAGAACTTTACAGAGCATAATTGTCGTGTAAATAGAAAGTAATTAAGATCTAAATCCCTTTATTATGGGAATTTTAAATCCTAATAACATATATTTTATGAATGTCTTGGGAAATATGGTACTTCATTTATGTTTTGCAGGTCATATGATATGAATATTTGTCGAGTACCTACCGACCAAAAGCTACTTTGATTTTCCTATATTTTGTTCTTAGCCATTTACTCCCTTTGACTGGTTACAAAATATAAAACGTGAGAAAATGTTTGGATTTTAAATTTAAAAGAAAAAGTACAAAGAATAAAATTATAAAAGTATTTACTTTAAGTTTTCTTTCTTTTTTTACTTTGTTTTCAATAAAAAAAAATGTTCTGTCGACTATTTTAGTGGAAAAAAAGATGTTTCAATAGTGTACTTTTTTAACAGTTGATAATGTACTTATATTTGTGGATAGTTAGAAATTACATTAGACATATATTAACTTGAATTTAAATGTAAAATTGTTGTGGGCGGCAATTTTATTTATACGTTTGTCACAACCTAACAAAATTAATTAAGTATATCAGATGTTAAATATAAGGTGATTGATGGCTAGTAATTATTTGATTATTTTGAAATGAGATTTTATCTAGGTTTAAATGTTTTAAATCCCCAAAAGTATATTATTTTTTATTTCAGCACCTATTTAATTTTTTTTATGCTCTGAATAGTCCTTTAATAAGGATTCAAAAGATATGGTTTTGGTAATTTTTTAACGAATAACCAAATTAATATAAAAAAACTAAATCAAAATTACCAAATTCAAAATATATTTAATGCATTAACATATCTGATAGTAATAATATGTTTATCTATATTAACATTACATGAATTGATATATTTATAAACTAATGAAATTCAGCAGAATCTCAGTTGTATTTGTTTACTGTTTTTATGATAAGGATTTAACCTAACAATAAACTTTGTTCAGATGAATACGTATTCAAAAGAATAAATAAAAGTCAAGGCAATAAACTAAATCCATTTCAAACACAACTCATACAATTCAAATATTGGATTGAAATAATTTAGGATCCAAGCCCACAACATATGCCAACGCTTGCCTAAACACCCCTGGAACTAACAAGTCTTTCTGTTTTCTTCTTCAACTGGGGAAAGTATTTGATATCAGAAAGCTTATAACCATGCGCCATTGAAAACTTGATAATTGAGTTTGAATATGCTAATATTCAGCATTAGATACTAAAATACTACTACGAAAAGCGTTAATGTTATTTCACTGAAGAGGGATGGGGGGTAACAGCATTTATCTACTATCTTGTTATCCTATGGGGAAAAACATTGTAGCCTCTAATTAAAAGGAAAGGTACACAATAAATGGACGTTATAAAATCATAAAATCAGGACCTAAGTATTAATACATGCTTATAAGCAAAGTCCATCTAACTTGTAAACGGCAGTACAAGACAAAACGTTCAAACTTGGATTGTGCAATCTGCAATACAACTATCTAATAATAGTTGCATGGAAAGACTAGAAACAACTGTCATAACAATTTTCTCAATCAAGTAAATCGGAAATTGCATTTTTCTTAAATGCTTCAACTAGAAGCAACTGGCTAGCCACTGATTTGTTGGGAAATATGTTATCAGCTTTCATCCTCTCTCTAATGCCATAGGCTGGAACCTTGGCGTTTATATATGCTTGTATCAGAGTTTGGAACTGACTTAATCGAGACGTATAACCAGACTTTCTCATTCCCTGGAAAATCTTCTCCGAGTTATGGACGTCACCCCTCTTTGCATACTGCTCTAAAATAGCCATATAGGTGCTAAACATTGGTTGCAACCCATACCGTTGGATTGCCTTCTGCAAAATTGAGTCTGCCTTTTCGACTTCACCTGCTTGGATATACAGTTTCACTAGTGCATTCCAGGTCAATGGGCCTATTTCCAACCCCTTATCTGACATTCGCTTAATAAGATCCTTACCCTTCTCTAGCATCTTATTATTTGCGTAAATTGTCAGAAGAACTGAGCAGTTCTTGGCATTAAGTTTCCATTTCTTTGACGCCATCTCAAAAATTGCTTCAGCTTCTTCAATTTTCTTTAACTTTCCCAAAGCTTCAACTGCAGCTAAGCAGTCATCAACCCGAGGCTTTGATTCACAGACCTTCCAAATTCTCTCCACTTCGTCGGCCTTTCCCAGGTCTGCATACAGACGAATTAATGTTGCACATGCCCACTGATTTTGTTTCAAGTTTTCACCTTCAATCTCCTTCAGAATAGCTTCAGCTTTTTCATTAAGCCCAGCTGAGGTGTAATGCCTAGCCAAGATTGCCTGAAGTTGGAGATCTGGTTCAAACCCTTCTGCCTTCATTGTCTCCAATACTTGCTCCATTCCAGCAATATCATTGGAGCGGCCCTTCGTGTCTACTAAGATCCTGTAAGTAAAGAGACAAGGTTTGACATTCTCTTTTTCCATCATTAGTAACACATCAGCTATTCTCTTCTTGTCCAACTTCCTGTACAA
>Ga0123342_1004575_pt1 | contig 20932 bp, 10 predicted proteins | sample Turbeawhitnodule_FD_89960 | JGI IMG/M metagenome (GOLD analysis project Ga0123342, IMG submission 89960) | Root nodule microbial communities of legume samples collected from Mexico - Turtle bean Mexico white nodule | ecosystem: Host-associated > Plants > Roots > Nodule | place: Mexico: Nepantla...
CAATGAATGGAAGCAGTGAATCAACCATTTCCAGCACCCTCATTGATGAATCTGCCTCAACAGGAACTAACCTCTCCTTCACTCCCTCTTCAGCCAAACCAACTCCTCTGCCTTTTCACAACCATTGTCCTGTTCAGAATCTCCAAGCCTTTGGTGCTCTAATGGGTATGATTTTCTCTTCCATGTAAAGATCCCAAACCATGGAAGATTTTAACTTTTTAAATTGCAACAACTTATTTGTATCACAAAATGTTTACTCTATGAGATGATGTAAATTGTATGACTCTAATTATAGGTTCATTCACAGGAATTATCAAAGTATTGGGACCACTGTATAAGTCTCCCTATGAATTTAAATGCATGTCATTTTCTTCTTCTCCTCCTTCTTTACTGCTACATGTTTGATATTTATTTCTGTGGGGTTGCAGATTTATCTGGAGAAAGCAGGACAACAGCCAGAAATGGGAGTTTTAACAAGCATATTGGTGCTTGGAAAGGTTCATGTGAAGCTGGACACATGGGAAGGCTCATGGGTGTGGACCAATCCCATTGCTCAGATTCAAACTCATCAGAAATTTCAGTATCTGAGTCAGTTGCCACCAACAAGATTACCAATCTCTCAATGTATGAAAAAAGTGATAATAGGCCCAACATGTTATTCATTGACTTTCTTGGAGTAGGAGCTACATAAAGAAAATGTTTGATTAGAATGAATGGGTCTGTCTTCACTCAACCTGTGCAATTAGTAGCAAATAGTAGCAATTAGTATCAAAGGTTAATTGCATAAAATGTGAAATGAGCAGAAATATGAAAACCAAAACAAAGATTGATGAATAAAAGAGATGAGAGGGAGAGAGTTTTGAGTTACTGAGTTTACATGACCTATGCATAGTTATCATGAATATAAAAAAATATAATAATTTTCAAACTCTTTAAATTTTGACTGATCATAGGACAGAAGCAGGACTGTGTTTTTTTGTTTTGTACTTTCTCATTTCAAGCAAAGCTCTAGTAGCATGACTTAGGTGTTATCTTTGAATGAATCAACAAACCCTTTTTGAATGATTGATTTGTTATGGGCCACATGGTGTCACTCCATGGGAACTACTTTGCTGTTGACCATGTTTTAGGTGCACTTGCAATTTATGGTGTCCTTGCTTTTTCCATTCTCAGGGATCAATTAACTAACTCTATGACATTAAGTGTTCTACTTGAAGTTATTTGTTGTAAAGTTTTTATTAAAATTAATTTCACTTTAGTATCACATGTAATGGAAGTGATAGAACTTCAAGTGTAGCTTCACACAAATTCTATATGTAGTTAGAGTAGTGTGTCTAAGTATTGTTTTAGTTCTTATTAAATTAACACCCCATCTATATGAATTTCAATATTTATGTTGTTAAATTTTCATATAAGAATTCTTTAACTTTCAACAAGCCTTAGGGTCGTTATTTTGACTATTACTATGAGTAGAGTATTTATAAAAAAACATTTTGTCAGTTAATGTAAACATACAACATATATAATCCTAGTATCCCTTAAATAGATGAGAGGAAATAATTTTAATGAGATATTTTTGGTGAAAAATCTAATTGTTTGTATATGAAGTAGGAAGTTCCAAGACTTTTCTTTGCAAATGATCTAAGCTATCTAAAAGATAATAACAAAACAAAGACAAACAAAAGAGTACAATTATATTGGTTCACAAAGAGGTTCTACTAATAAAAAATTGGTTACAAGGAAACTACATAAATCACTTATGGTTATCCTTTTCAATCTCTCCTGAAATTTAGAACTCAAGTATTCTTTGTTGTCACTAAGTACAATCAAGATAAGATAGGTTGAGGGAAGGTGATAGTATAATTATGGTTAGATGATCTCAAGTCATCTCTCAAAGAATCCAACATGAAATCTAATTAAGCCAGTATTCAAAATTTTACCTTACTTGTCTTCATAAGTCTACTCATAAATTTTTTAATATTTTACTTCTTGAATCATGTGTCCAAGAAATAGTTCAGAAAATTAAATAAGTTTTTAATTAAAGACATAATTTAATTATCAACATGCGTTCACAAACAATTCCCAAAACAACAATTAAACTTAGAAAAATACCAACTATTAGCACACTAAGATATTCAAGAACAAAACTTAAATTACACAGAACATTATTGTGAAATTACAAGAGAATCAACCCAAAGGAAATTAACCTTCCATATGAAGGCAAACAAAAAAATTACAATGAAGAAAATAAAGAAAACTAAGAAGATCTAGGATGCTCTATTTTTCGAACACACTATGTCAACCTCTGAAGCTTAATCCTTTCTCCTTGAAGCTTGTATCTTTTTTATAGGTTTCTTTGCTCTAAGTATCTCATAAATATATTTCAATTCAGATTTTTTTTTACAGTTTCCCAGTTTTCAACTTGTTCAGATTTCTCAGATTTTATGTCCAGTTTTATTGCGAACTTTGATTCTTCGTATCTTCGCAGATGATTTGCTTCCAATTCTGTTTTTGAGATATTGTAAATTTTATTCTCTTATTTTTTTCTACTCGGATTGTGTTTCTCATTTTGATTCAAAGAAGCAACTTGGACTTTCACGTATTGAACCCACTCGGATAGGCAAGAACTTCCTTCAACCCATCTATTAAATGCTTCTATTAGATCGTCTAAGAGACCATCTACTCTGGAAAATATTAGACCATCTAGCAAAATAAAAGCAAAAATTAACAGAAATAACAATAAAGCCCAAATAAATCCAATTAGATAAATCTTAATTAAAAGAGTGATTTATTCATCATTATACTCCAAGAATCTATCACTAAAACTATTAAGTGTGAGAAAAATTATGCTCATGAGAAAGGTAATTCTCACAAAGAGAATATGAAATAAAGGTTTTCTTAAGAGTGGGTAACTTCACGAATGCAAGAATATAAAAGCTTAACCCTAAACCCTAAACCCAAATTTGAAGAGTCTTTTTCCTTCTTTTTATCTTTGTAAAAAAGTATAGAAGTAGTGTTTACATAAAATAGAAAGTAGAAAAAGTGTATAGGAATAAAATTTTCTTCATGTAAATTGTTTTACTTTATTATGAAAAATAGGCTTATATCCCAAACCAACCTTATCAAAAACATAGTTTTGTGATCCAAGTAACACATTTAAGTTTGTTTTTCCCATTGAAAAGTTAGACAAAGTTTTTATAAGATAGTGAATTTTACCTTGTATTTTATGGTTTTCACAACCATTGACTGATTTACTAGTTTCAATGCAGTTACAAAAAGAGTTTTTGTAAATGATTTCTAGATTTTCTAATTTTGTTTTAACATTTCTCTTCTTCTAATGTGTTGACTCTATTTTCCAACCAATTGTTTAATCATTTTAGTCTATTGTTTTAAAGAGTCAATCTATTAGCTTCCTCATGAGTTTCTTTAAATGCATATAGCAACTAACTATAATTCTCGTGATTTTTAGAAGAACTAAAACTTACATTATTGGTTGCAAACTCATACCTAGCCATCAAGCACAAATTTTCTTCTTTTTCTTCCCTTGAAATAGAGTTGGATGAGGAATCATCATTATCCTACCAAACTGTATATGCTTTTCTAGTTTTTCCATTTTTCTCAATTATCGTATGAAAACCTTTGTCTTTGGTTGGAACATTTAGACATTCTATCTTGATATGTCCTTGTTTACCATAGCCAAAACAGGTAAAATTAGATGAACCATAATAAATTTTTCTGAAATTGTACTTTTTAGCTAGTTGAACCTTATCCCTTCCTTTCTTTTTCAAATATTTGTTGAACTTTTTGGTTAACAGATTCAATGTTTGTTTTAGTGTCACTGCATTCATTAGAGTCCTCCTCACTATTCTTCTTTTTCTGGATTGATGATTTTAGCGCAATTCCTTTGACTTTGTTTTCTCCATTTTCTTGCTCATTCACTATGTTCATCTCAAGTTCATGCTCTCTTAATTTTCCAAAAAGAGCATAAGTTGTCAGAGTAGTCAGACCCTTTGAGTTTGAGAGTAGTCATCCAAGTTCAATTCAAAAGTTATAATATTCTTTGTCACACTATCATATTAAGCTTTCTTACTTTCAACTTCAGATCAAACAACACATGGTTTTTCAACAAGTTTATTATCAATTACATGTGTATGCACATAAGGACCATTCATAATTGCATCCCAAATACCTCGATCAATTGCTTCAATAAAGATCTTCATTCTAAATTTCCAAAAAGGACATTTTACACCTCCAAACATAAGTGGTATGTTAGAATAAACACTCTCAGCAAAAGACAACTTAAATTCAACCATTTTCAAAAAAATAAAACCGTAACTTGAATAAATTTTAAGAACCAACTCTGCTACAAATTGTAAACAACATAGGCCAAGTTCAAGACGAGGTGAATTAAAATTTTAAAACTTTCTTTAAAAAATGTGTTTAGAATGAAGTTCTTTAAAATATCAACCAATTAAAATATTTAAAAAAAAAATCAATTATAATTTTGAATTATGGAAAAAAATTCAACCAATTAAAATTTGCTTGAAATATGAGGTAACAATTTTTATTCTAGTTCACTCGTTCACAAGAGCTACATCCAATTTCTTAGCTATACTATCTAAGATTCTACTAAACACAAATCTTAATAAAATTTATAGAATTTTAAATCATCTAAATCTCAATATATAGATCAACATGTGGATGGTTCCTTAAGAGAGTCCAACAAATTCAACTTAAATTTTGCATCTTGTTATAAGTTTTTTTAGTTTTTTTAGTTTGAGAGAACTTATTTACATAAGGTTCTTATCATTTTTTTTCTCTTAACATACTTTAAAAAAATTAATTAATCACAATTTAATATCATTAGTCTAATAATGAGATTTTCTGGGTCTCAAATACAATGATATAACATTAGCTAGTAAAACCTCTAAAACAATATAATATGAATAGAATAACTATTATTTCTTTATCCTAAAACTCGGAGGCAAAAGAAATGGTAATTTATCTTAGATTATCAATTACGTGTGTATAATATTTGCGCTACAATTTTCTTATAACGATTATACCATACAATTTCTAAACACGGATCTTCTCTCGATGATACTCTCTCCAAAAACTCCTTTGTTAATGGTGAATTGATCCATGATTTCATCCTCTCTTTGCCACCAAATAAACTTCAAACAAACAAACAAACAAACAAGGTGAGAGTTGAAACAACCTAAGCTGGAAGAATGCTGAAACAAGCAGTTCAAAGGTTGGAAGGATGCATATCAGCATCAAGAAGAAATGGTGATGTTCATATGAAATGGAAGAAACACTTATTTGGCAATTGGGTGAGAAGCATGAGCAGCAAGCACCGAAGTAGTAACAATAGGGCAACCTGGTACAGTGTTCCAAAGGAGAGAGTGGAGTGCGTAGTGATAGGGGCTGGTGTGGTTGGCATAGCTGTGGCAAGAGCCCTAGCACTTAAGGGCAGGGAAGTGTTGGTCGTAGAATCAGCCCCCACCTTTGGAACAGGGACCAGTTCCCGAAACAGTGAAGTTATTCATGCTGGTATTTATTACCCTGCCAATTCTTTCAAGGTTGGTATCTCCCTTGTAATCAAAGTTGTCATTTTTATGTGCTTTGGTTCGATTTCGTTGAAATTGCTGAGAAATGCAGTCCATATAAGCCTCGTGGCCACACAAACAGTAGTAATCTTGACGGAGGGGCTGAAATCTTGGTGTTATGTGTTAGTAGGTGAAAAGAGCATAAAGGGTATTGGAGACCCAAATGGTTGGGTCATTCATTGACCTACAAAGCTTCATCATTTGAGTTGATCAATTGGGAGGCAATGGATTAAGAGATGGCAATTTTGCATTTGAACTTCTATTGAATGCATTAGTTAAACACTCCGACATTTGGGTAAAAGTAAAAACATATGATGAATCATTATGCTCTAGTTTTGCTGAATAAAGTTGATGTTATATGGTAGTAGCAGTAAACACGATTTATATTTTAACCTCATTTTAATTACCAAAAGTGAACTGTTTGCAGTGCGTTGGTTACCTTGGTTTTGGTCTTTTTAGCTATTCTTTATGCCATACAAAGGGAAAATAATGTTTATAATGCTAAAACATATCATTACATTCATACAGTAACTAGTGATTTTTTGTTTGCTGACTCATTTTCCTGGAAACTAACCAAAATAAAGACTACAGATTTTCCCCCTTTCGAGTAGACCATAATTCAGTCGTCTCTTTTTTGCAGGCAGTATTTTGTGTAAGGGGAAGAGAAATGTTATATGAGTATTGTTCCAAGCATGATATTCCACATAAACAAATTGGTAAGCTTATAGTGGCTACTCGATCTTCTGAGATTCCAAAGCTATGTGATATTTTAAATTGTGGGATTCAAAATGGGGTTGGTGGTTTGAAGATGGTGGATGGTGTTGATGCCATGAGAATGGAGCCTGAATTGCAATGCATGAAAGCAATAATATCACCTCTCACTGGGATTGTTGATTCTCATTCATTAATGCTTTCTTTAGTGGTATGCATTTCTAGCTTCTTTTACCATGTTCTAAAGATGGATTAAGACATCCAAATTCATTGTGAATCTATCTATTTTACAATAAGATTTTGGTAATTACTCATTGCTTTTATTTTGAGTTAGAATGATATATTCACAGGAATATGAACCCTCATGCTCGTTCAGGGGGAAGCTGAAAATCATGGAGCAACATTCACGTACAATTCAACAGTCATTGGTGGCCATGTCGAAGGAAATGATATCTGTGTCCATGTGACAGAAACTGACCGCCTTAAAGAATGGAAAGGGACATCAATTTTGCATCCAGAACTACTGCTAACTTCTAAACTTGTTGTGAACTCTACTGGCCTAAGCGCCCTTGCCCTTGCAAAAAGATTTAGTGGCCTAAAAAGTGAAGTTGTTCCTTCTTCTTACTATGCACGGGGTTGCTACTTTACATTATCTAATACTAAAGCCTCTCCTTTTAGACATTTGATATATCCTATACCAGAGGATGGTGGCATTGGAGTGCATGTTACTATAGACTTGAATGGTCAGGTCAAGTTTGGCCCAAATGTTGAATGGATTGACAGTGTTGATGATATCTCAAGCTTTCAGAATAAGTACTTCCTGTCTTTTGCATGCTTTTGATGTATTTTAGTATATGGTCTATTGCATGTCCTAGTTCCTAACTCATAATCCATAGCAACATCTGCTTGTGTCTGAAATGGTTCAATTCCATGATTTATACTTATTATTTCTAATTTGTAGTTTGTCAAACATGCTCACCTGGAGCATTTTTCACCCTACCACTATTGCGATAGCATTGTACCAAGTACTTGAACAACTCTACTGCATGTTTTAAGTAACTAACAACAAGTCATGGTCATGAGATCTTTTTCTTTGTTAGCTAGTTGCAAGCATAATGAAATCATGTTGTAGTCTCTAACATGAGAGAGAGTGGAAGGTGTACTATAGAAGGAAATTTCAAAATATGTAGTTGTATGTATAGATTTATATTTTTGGGCTGAAATAATACTACTCAGACTTGACTTTACGTTCTTGGGTTGGTGTTATCTTTTCCTTGACGAGGCACGTTTAAGTTTCTTAGCATGGGGAAGGTAGCTTCTGCACTCTACTCAGAATAGGCATTATCTATTAACTCTTATCCTATTGATGAAACTACATAAATTTTTCCCTCACTGGAGCTATTTTATAGCTGCATATGGTCTTATGTTGTCGTAAAACTTTTGTTCATATGCTCCCTTTTCTTTCATTACTTAAAAAAAATGTGAATTTGACTTAAGTAACAACGAATCCTAGGTTTGATTATTCGGTAAATCCAAATCGTGCTGAACAATTTTATCCAGAGATAAGAAAGTACTTCCCAAATCTGAAGGACGGTTCTCTGGTAGCTGGATATTCAGGGATCCGACCTAAACTTTCAGGACCCTCACAGCTGCCTGCTGATTTTGTTATACAGGTTTTTTCTCACACTCTCTTATTGTTAGTCAACCTTTATGTTGACAATTTCCCATAACTTGATTAGAGGCAGTATTGTCCATGATGTTAGATTCAATGCTGCATTTCATCCATATGTAGCAGTATTGTCCATTATGTACCAGTTCTCTCATTTTGACTGAATGAATTTGTAAACTCCAAAATCCAAATTAGCCCATTGGTCTATGCCACCTTATGTTACATATCTTTATGCTAAACTTCATTTGCTACAATTTTATCATAATTGAAAAAGATTGGCATTGGTGTCCTACAACTATGTTTTACACATCATATAATTTGTTTTTCTTTTTGTGTCAAGGGCTAGTACACATGCCATAGATTTTGTGTATCTTTTTCGTCATGGGAAGCTAGTATCACTTTTTAACTTCACGATAAAACCGTGCGTATAATCATCAGGTTCCATGATTATCTTGCATTCACACCATACGCTTTTCTCTTAATGATTCTTGTTTTGGAAACTACAAGGTTCTGATTATATGGTTTAATATGCTTTGGCTAAAAACTACTAGTTTGTTGATCTTTATTGCAAATAGATGGATAGTAAGAGTTGGTGTTCTAGACCCTTATTTTTCCTTAACGTAACTTCACAGTAATGGATTTGGATAAAGTAGCACTGTAGTGTTCCAGGAGGCAACCTGGTATAATAATGAGTTTCTATCAGGGGAATGAAAATATGTGACATTATTGACTGTAATGAACAAGCTAATTAAGGATGTTACATGTTTCCTTCATGAAAAATATTTCAGATCACTCAGACAACATCCTTGATAGATTCTGTCTAGATAAAGTCACTTTACTTCATGTTTCAAATAAGATGGAAGGAGGCAGGCAGATATAGTTTTGTAATTTGAAAATCATGTTCATCTTTTGGAATATAGCTGCCTGATCATTAGTGTTTTCTGAATGAATAATTGACACATGCCGCCATAATTCTTTTTAATTTCAATCCAAACTACTCATTCTTTGAAGGTAGATTCCACTGTGAATGGAGAGAGTAGTTTGATTTTCTACATTTCAATTATACAATGGCATCTTTGGTCTATTTTCATTTTGCAGGGAGAGGACATTCATGGAGTACCTGGTCTTATTAATCTTTTCGGAATAGAGTCACCTGGTCTTACATCAAGCATGGCTATTGCAGAATTTATCTGTAAAAGATTTGTGGGATGATTCAGGCATAAAGCTATGACCATGAAGATACTTTACACCATTGAAAACCAATTTGTTGGTTTTGTTTAGCTTAATTTGAAAAAATAATGGCTTGTATTTCTCAATTCTATGAGAATGTTAATAAAATATTATTCCAGCTAATAAACTTTATCAAACAGGCATTTAGTCCTGCAGTTATAAGCCATAACTGAGTACACTGTAATTATATAATTGCATAATTCACACAAATGGATCCCAAATTAAAGTATATTTATAGTGCAGCTTAAACTGTAAGACAAACTTGTCAAAATATACTTAAAAAGAGGAAAACATTAGTAGAATAGAGCAAGCTAGGGAGAACTGATTGCATCACAACCAACTACCCGGAGAAAAATAGCCACCCAACTTTATCCACAACTCAGAATCAAGAGTCAACAGTATAATGCACATGAAAACTATGTGATGTGATAGCATGAAAAAAGTATTGAGAATTCATTGCAATGAAGATATCAAAAGATGGCTGAACTCGTTCTGCGTAGCTGTTGCTTAGGCTCAGGTGGTGGCTCAGATGGCAATGCCTTCTCGATCTCCTGCAACAAGGAAAACCATTAGCCATCCCTATTTGAATAGTCTTCTCAATCACATAAATCCTAAACAAGCGAGAACAGTCTAAACAAACTTTAATGAAGTTATAAACTTTTCACTAGAACTTATTCAAGAAGAAAATAAGATGAGATGAACCAAATTTTTTCCATAAATTCAAATCAACTTATATAATTCAAATTTTTTTCTTTTTCTTTATTCAAGTGTCAATTGAAAAAATAATCTGATCATCATATTGTAAGGACACAACCATTCCAAACGTTCAAGTTATCAGGGAAAGGCAAGTGAGTTATGTCCTGCTTCAAGTTCTAAGATCCAGCAGAAGGTTCTATAGATTATAAATGTTTATAGATATTTACCCTGAACTGCTTTCAGTTTTCAATAAGGTAATCCTCTTGTAGATCTAAGTACAACAATAATATGTGTACTGTGTTTAAAACTGTAGAACACTTTTCAATTTTTACAGAGGGGGAAAAATGTTGTGAGCTAATGCATCCTCCAGAAGATTGAGATTGAAGTTACTTCCCTGTGTTTTACATTTTTAGGACCCTTGCTTTTCATTGAAGTTTTTCCATAAGGTTCCTTGAAGTTTTGTGAAGTTGTAAAGAAGAAATTGAAACCAATAGCTCGGGATAATCTCAAAAACTAACAAAAAGAACAGAAGGGTCTAGGCCAAAATAGAGACATAAAACTATGGACAATCATATGAAGTTTCTCTCACAAATTCAATTTATTGGGATGGCCACACCATTAGATGATATGAGTGTCATAATGATAGCAACTTAAGTATTATGGGATGCCTAAGTCCACATCAAGTAGTACAATGGTTTGTTAACTGGAAAAAACCATCTAGCCACAGCATACCAGAGCAAAACTAGATGCTTTGGCTTAGTTTAACCAATGTTCAATACCAACTTCAGCATTTGAAATTATCAATCTGCTTCATGTAAGCAAAGGAAGATATCCTAGTCCCATGTTTTCAAGCAATTTAAATATTTTGAGCTAATATTTAACTGTACCTTGTGATTATTCATTACCAGATATAAACCCCAAAGTTTGATGCATTCCACATATTATAGCTTTTAATGTCTATGCTACCAGTAAGATTCTAACACTCATAAAAATCCAATCACTGTCTCAATAAAAATGGGAAACATGAAGATGTTGTAATCAGTACGATGTTTGATTATAACTAAGCATTTAACAAAGGTGCTACACACATTTGCAATTAATATGCCCCGGAAACAAGCACGTACACATATAAACACGAAGTACTTTTGTTTCAACCTTTCCCACAACGACTTCCCTCGTTAGTTAGCCTCAATTACAAAAGACAGATACAGTAAATGAAATATTCAGAGGGCCAATCAATGGAGTTTCCTGCAACTTTTGCATTGTGAACCAACTACTATTAGGATACATTATGGTTGTAAGGAAAGAGAAAAAACACACGTTAGCCCACAAAATTTTCTATTTTATTTTTAGTCAACATTCTCTCCATGTAAAACACACCAAAAATGTAGATCCAAATGCAATTAAAATAATGCAGAATCATATTAGCGATAAAAGACCAGTCTATCTTAGAAGTTCAACTAATTTCAACATTCATAGTATTAGTTTTGAGCCAATTCCCATTATCATTTTTCCCTTTCTAAATAAAAGAATGGTTAATTTGTTAGAAAAGGAGTTTAAGTCTAACTCATTTTTACAAAACCAGTTTGTTGTAAGATTAGAATTGTCATACTTATATACTGCAAATTAACATTATCAGGCCATAAAGAGATGTGACAAGCAAATATTTCATTAAACAAGAAAAAGATAAAAATGGCAAAGCAAAGGTAAGAATTACAAACATACATTCAGTCTTCTAAGCCTTTCATTCTCCACTTCTAATTGCTTAACTTTAATCTCCAGTTCTTGTGTGTATGCCTGTCCACAGGCAGAGATGATACCTTTATCAAATTAGAAACACAAGCAGATTTCAAAGAATAACATCACATGCAAACACACACACACACAAAAATGTAATGTAACCTGTCTTCTTGCCCGAGATCGAGCAGCAGATTCTCTATTTTTAATCATTCTCTTGTGCCTCCTCTCCACAGTTCTCTCCACCAGATCACCAGAGGCAAGCCTTTTTCGACTGGGAGTTTGTGTATCCGATAATGCTCCTACTAAAGAAGCCGGTTCAGAGTATGCTGCATCCAAAACTAGATTCAACGTAGTGTGGAAAGGCTGCTGAATGGCATGCCCAGCCACATAACCCCCAACAACCATATTCTGATGCTGCACTGAAGGGTGCTGGTATTGCATCCAATGGTCATGTTGTGAGGAAACCCCATCTGAATCAGGAACCACTCCAGCCTTCACCAAGAAGTCCTCCAGAGTCATCTCACCCATTGTTGGCTGTCTTTCCTGGGTTTTCTTATCCCTACAAGTACCCTTCTTCAGTTGCATGTCTCTCCACACCTCATCAACAGTTTTCCTGCTTAGATCCCTTGACAAAGTTAGACTTCCCTGAGGATTCAGAAAGGAAGCAGAAGCAGCAGGACCATCTTGCATGTCAGCATCACCACCACCAAAGTCCAAGCCCGGGGCCTCACCACGAACTTCAGCAATCCACACACTCTTCAGCAACTCATCAAGATTCATGCTGCCAAGTGGCTTCCCCAAATTCCCAAGCTGGTTATGCAACTCATCTAGGGTCAGATTATACAAGGATCCTTGCCTAACCAAAGGGGTAGTACTAGTAGTAGTATTTGGCTCTTGAACTGCTCCACCTTGAGATCCCATTTTTCTTAACCCCAACACAAATCTACAATTCTATATCATGCATCTCCTAAGCTCCCCAGAAAGCACCTCAATCTCAGGTCAGTATCCCCCCTCTCCCCAAAAAAAATACACAGAAAATAATCAACTCTAACTCTAACAAAAAGCGATTTCTTTGAGCTATGGAGATTTGATAACCAGCACTCACAAAGACAAAGCAAATAAATGTGAAGTGGTGGGTGAAAATTGGTCCAGAAGAAAAAAAAAATAAGCCAGATCAGATTTTAAGGGAATCAATGTTGCAGATGCTCCGCACACCAACATAGGATGGCACTTGAAAGCAAAAGATAAAAGCCATCAGCTAATCATCATGCATGTTATTTCCATCATCATCACCACTGTTCATTAGATAAAAGGAACAGACTTGATCCTGCAAAGCACAAATCAAACCCCTTATTGTGATAAAAAAATGATCAGCTCAACATTCCCTTTCTCATTACACTGTCTAGAAAAAAGGGTGATTGAGTTTTTTGTCTTCCTTCAAATAAAAAAGATAAACTCATTAGTGAATAAAAAATTTGGAATTGAAGAATAGACTCTTCTAGTTCTGACTTGTGAGCTAAGAACAAAACCAAAATCTTAGAAGGGTCACTTTACTTTCAGTAGTATTTCACCAACTTGTACTGTTTTACATATGGGAGGACCAAATTTGAAATTTCCAAAATCTACAAAAATTGGCATTTCAAATTTTTCATTGGGAGTGGGAACAGCAGTGCACACCAAGCAAGGTAGAAGAAACATTTCAAAAAAAACAATCTTAATTAGTATCATTGTTAAATGGAAGAACCACTGCCTTTTCTCTCTCACCAGTCTTTGTCTTTCTTTTTACTGGTAGAAAATATAATAATTAAACCATAAAGATGAGTGGGGAAAAGGTACCAATTTTTATAATGTTCATTATTATTAGACTTAAATTTTTTACTTAAAATTAACAAATTTTGATTTTAATATTGATAAAGAAATATTCTTTGGTTTAAAATTCTTGAAAAATAAAGGGTTTGCCTTGTAATTCCTATTCGATGTAATACTCATTAACAACTTATTTGTTTAATGTAACATTATTAGATCATTTCAAATAAATTTATTAATGTTTGTGTTATATTTAATATTGATATCTCCAAATAAAATATTATTTATCTATTTTAAAATAAGCTTTAGGATTGATACTATTAATTTTATAATTTACAGGAAATAAAAAAATATTAATGGAAACTAAGTTTGTTCATTTTATGGACCAAAATCAATAGTTTAAAATTCAGAGCAAAGAAATTTTTATAGGGAAAAAAGTTAAAACATTGTACTGGTAGGGTCCGTACGATCGAGACCATGTCTTGGTCCCAGTTACTTTGTCTAACGACACTACAAATCCAATTACGCTTAAACAAAATTAGTTAGGCTAATCAACAATCAAGAACTAGGTAATAGACTCTTAAACATGACCCAAACTCTCTAATATGGCCCAATAAGAAAGATTCACTAAAATAATATAAATAGCACAGATTCTAAGAACCAAGTACGTCATTACACAATATTCAGAATACCAAGTGTCAAATACTAAATCTGACTTGAGAGTCGGATTTCGTAAAGGCCGAGGAGTGAAACAAGTAGAGAAAAGGAATGAGCTTGTAGGAAGAGGAACTGAAATGCAAATCGACCAGAAGGAAGTAAAGGAGAAATCTCAATACTTCTCTAGGCCCAACCCTATTCGAGAAATTTATAAATAACTAACCATCAGTTACATTTTTATACATTAAATAAAGAATTGAAAAAAGGGTATGTGAATTTCAACAAATAATAGTTTTAACAAATGTATTGTTATCTTTTAAAATATTTTATTTTGCCACATTAGTGGTACGTAAGTGGACTCTATAAAATGGTATTTTCGTTGCACCAATCCTTCTTTTTCTTTAATTTAAGATAGTCGAATAGCAATTGATATACAACTAGGATATTTTTTATTTGATAAAATTTAAAGTCAAAATTGCATTTTGTAACATATGATTTGATCCGCATAAAAAGGTTCTATAGAAAATATGATCAATACATTCTTTATAATATTTTTTATAAAATAATTTTGTGTACTAATATTTTAGTAAGTCTTTAAGTGGTTAATATTTTGTGTAATACATTCTTTATATATATATAATAGCTATTTGATAAGCTAATAATTAATAAATATTAGTTTTTTTATTACAAATTGCGAAAAGTGAATTACATAAATATATGTTTATTCAGTTTACTAATAAAATATGAAGTGAGACATGAGTGTTAGGAAAATATTAAAAGACATTATCTTAATAGATTAAAAGAATAATAAGAAAATTGATAATTTATTACTTATAACGATTTGTATGGATAAGAACTAAAATAGAAACATTACAATAAAAATAAGTATTTTCTAGGATCAAAATTCGTAAATAATACACTAAATTTATTGGTAAAGTTTATTTTCTTACAAAATTTTATTGAAAAAAATCTGGAGCCACCTATAAATTGAAGTAGCAAGTAGGCTCTAAAATGAAATTGAATAGAATAAAAAAAATATATAAATGCTAGATCATTTGAAAACAAATTGTCTAAATAGTACAAAAATAAAAATTGTTTATACTAGCTCATTCTAATTCTTGGGTTGCGCCTACTTATTTTTAACAAAAAGTTTCAAAGGTTTTGTATTGTGAAAATTCAAGACGTCGAGTTCTTATTGGATCTTTCGCATTTCAACTTCTTGACCATTCAATCCAACACATTAATGTGATAAGAATGATTAACGATTGATGGAGCATAATCATCTCTGGAAACCATGATTAGGAACATGTGGGTTTACATGGACCTACTAGCTTGGTTCTCTCTCGTAGGTAAGCACCCAAAGCAAAAATTATAAATAGGTAAACATCCTTAGGGTAAGAGATAATAACCACTAGACTTTAGCATATAATTTTAATATAAAATTGTATTTGACTTGAGCGTTAGAGTGTGATTGCAAGTATCATGTCGATGACTTGAACACTGTGAGATCAAGAAGGCGGAAGACGTGAAGACCCGGAGGCGACAACCTAAAAGACCTCGTGTAAGGGATATTTGTGATAAGTGTTTAGTTTCAGTAATATTTCATATTAAAATATAGGCACTTATGAGTATTAATTACTAAAATATATATAAAATAATCCCTAATTTATGAATTTATACATTTTTACATATTTTATGATCTTTATTTGAATAAGAGTATTTTATTCCCAAATTTTTGGTGTTAATTTTAGGTTTCTAGGAAAGAATGGAGATGACTGAGTTAAAGAAGAAGAATATAAGCGAAAACGAGATAGCTGGAAGGCCCGGGAATGCATAAAAGCACCAAAAAAAGCCAACTTTGCAACAAAGAATCTTGCTCAAGCGAGCTCATTCTCGCAGCGAGAATGCCTCAGTGACGTTTTCATAAATCGACGCCTTTCTCGCTTGAGCGAGATTGTGTCAGACAAATTGAGTCATTTTATGTTTTCATCTATAAGCAAAGTGTTAGAAGATGTGTGGCTAATTCTACCATTTATGATTGGGAGTAATTTGTTCAAACTCGTATGTATTGAGGTGATCTCTTAACATAATATTATGTTCTTGATTATTGGTATTATTGTTTTGCTTATAATTATTGGTCTAGAATCTTAAATCTGACTGAAAAGTATTTTTCGGGTTCTAACCTAATCAATAATACTTGACATATTTGAGTGCTAAGAATAAACTTGTTGAAATGTTAATTGATATCAACATATGATCTTAATACTGGGTTGTTTTTATAAATATGCAAGGAATATTAGGCCACCACCCATAATATGTTATCCCACGCACGAGCTATTGTCACTCTCGGCATGAAGGGGTGTGTTGGAGATCCCACATCGACTAGAGATTAGACCCTTTCATTGTATATAAGTGGGTGCAAACCTCAACCCTATGAGCCGGTTTTATGGGGTTGAGTTAGGCTTAAAGTCCACTTCGTAACAATGGATTCGATATCCATTCTTAGGGATAAATTATTACTTATGACTCGATACACTTGTTGTAAAAAATAGTCATCATCTTCCTGAAGAGCAAAGCATTTTTATATTGTCCATACATCTTTCGTGAAGCATTAAAAAGAAGTAAAATTTTCTAGTTGTTCCACCATAGTTCTTGACTCAGTCATACTAAATGAATACAGTTGTTGTTTCAGATAGAATTTGTGTGCCAACAACTTGGTCATATACATTTCTCGATGTCAAATTTGATGGTCATTTCTTTTTTCTTCATGACTTTCTTTTCTTGTTCCCACAGACAACATCAATTGTTGGGTACACAAAGCAGCAAGAAAAACTAGAGTAAGATTGAAGAAAACACTTTATTGATAACATAGAAAGGTCTATACACAAAAAAAACTCATTATTTTAATGTTGACAAAGTTCATAAAGACTCTATATAGTGACCCTATAGAGAATGAGTAACAAAATACCATTTAAAAGACAAAAAATGTTAAGACATTTATAACAAACACGTACTAGAGAGTCTAACTTGTCTCAACACTGCTAGTCAGTTTTCTTCTCTTTTACATCATACATCAAAAGGTGTAATTGTTTGATTAAACTCTTGAACGGATGTTTTATATGATTTAGAGTCGATCATTATGGTGATTCCTTGTGTTTAATCGGTGAAATTTACACTGAGTGTTGGTGCTTGATGATCAGCAAGGTGCTTTTTGGTGTTGATTCACTGCACTGAAATCAATTTGCATTTGCTGAAACGAAACTGAGTTGCAGCTGATGCAATTAGAACTGATTTTGCATGAAGGAGCTGGTTGGTTTTTAATTAAAGCTATTAGGTGATATTCTGACGCTAATTCAATTACAGTTTGAAGAATTATTCTTCAGATATTCGGTGCAGTTTTATCTTGTTTGATGCACACTAAGTTTAATTCTTGTGAATGTATTAGAGTTTTTGATGCATTTGATTGCAGTGGTACCCACAAATTCCCTTGGTTTAATTTGGTGATAGCAATAAATGTGCATGTTCATTGCAGTATACAAACTGGACGGAAAATTAATATGTGACAGGATTTGAAGAATGCTTAATAATGGAGCACAGTGAGAATTCTGAAAACAAAATAGAGAAGAAGTACTTGATTTGGTGATGCTAAATTGAAGCATTGTGTGGAATCCATTTGAATTCATGGAATAAGTAGAGCCCACGTTCACTTCATTTTATTGCTTCCAATTTGGTGTTTACGTGAATTGAACCAAGCAACGTGAGTCACTGTACTCAAGTTATGTGATGATTTGAATTGCAAGCAAGCTACGTGTAGAATCCCTGAAAGTTGAATTCTTTTTTGGGCATCATTTTGACTAGGCTGAAAATACCTGGTTTGTCCACTCTTTCCATCTACGAATCATTTTTTTTTAGCTTACTTTGATTTGAGTTTCTTGTTTATAACTTTTTTTTTTACTTTTTAATTTTCTTGACTTCTAATTGTGAGACATAGTTTTGTGAGCTAAATAAGTTTTTAGCTTACTTTGTTCTACATTTTCTAGTAGTAAATATAAAATGTATTTAGATTACTCTTGTTTTTTTTAACATGTATCGAGCGGCATGGTAAAGAAGAGAAACAAAGAAAATATATTGTATTTTTATATTAATGATAGAGAAAAATTTATATAGAGAAAAGGTTCACATAATAGAAGAGCAATTACATAACTACTACTTTTCTAACACTCCCTGAAACTCATGGTTGTAGCATGTTCAACCTTGAGCTTCCTACGAATGCTAAGAAACGTGGAACTTGACACATGTCTTATCAAGGGATCAACAACATGAGAGCATGCAGGGATGTGAAGGAGAGAAATCTTTTTGGATCCAGTTCGAAGTGTTTGGATTTAGAGTGCATGGCAGGATTAACACTCAAGAGGACAACGTCAAGATTGTCCGAGAAAATTCTGGGAATGGTTGTGGGAATGCAGAGCTCTTGAAGAAGATATTTGATCCAAAGCAGCTCGGTCATGACAGTTGTGACAACACGATAGTCAGCTTCAGTGCTGCTTTGAGACACTATTTTTTTGTTTATGTGTTGACCAGGAGATAAGGTTTGATCCTAGATAGATACAGAAATTGGTTGTGGACTTGCAATCGTCAAGTTTCACTCCCCAATCTGCATCTGAGAATGAAATGATGAAAGAGGAAGATTCTTGATGAAGAAGAACGTCGTGTTGAGGAGTGCCCGCCAAGTATCCTAGAATGCGTTTTACAACTACTAGTGATAGTTTTATCGAGCATGCATGAACTAGGCGACCTTGTTGACAGAGTTTGTGAGTTCAGGACAAGTAACAAGAAGATATTGGAGGTACCAACAACAAGTCTGTAAAGGGTGGGATCAAGAAAAGCCTCAGAGGATTTATTTTTTTTTTGTAGATGAATGTTGGAGACCATGGGTGTTGATTAAGGTTTGGAGGTTGTCATTTGTGTTTTATTCAGGACTCACAAATGTATCGATTTTGAGAGAGATGCATGTCACCACATGTAGAATGAGTCACGTGTATTCCCAAAAATGATGAATGTTCCTCATATCCTTAAAAGGAAAGCACACATTTAGATTAGTGATGAGGTTAGTGATCTCAGATGATGAGGATCCAATGATGAGTATATCATTAACATAGATTAAGATAAGAGTAGTGTGTGTAGGTGTGAAACGAATAAAGAGAGATGTGTCACTTTTAGTATAATTAAAACCAAGATTTCTTAAGGTGTTACTTAGCTCAATAAACTAGGATTGTAGAGAATGTTTGAGCCTGTAGATAGCTTTGTGTAGTTTACAAACAAGATGTGGGTTATCAAATACGAACCTAAGAGGATGTTACATGAAGACACGTTCGCTCAAATCGCCATTAAGAAAGGTGTTGTTGATGTCGATTTGGCGCACAGGCCACCGTGAAGCAACAACTAAGCGTATTCTTGTATGATGAGCAATAGAATTGAATGTCTCAGCATAGTCGAGATCATGAGTTTAATGGAAACCCTTCGCTACAAGAGGTGCCTTACACCGCTATAGATATCCATCTACATGAAGTTTAGTCTTAAAGGTACATTTGCAGCCAACTAGGGAAGCTCCTGAAGGAAGATTGGTTAGAGAAAAGTAACACAATGACCAAAATGTCGTAAATTTTTTAGCACAAAACACCAAAGGAATAAGGTGCAGTAAATTCCAAAACGAGAACTAATAATAGAGACTCACTCAGCTTTTTGCCAATTAGAATTGTGGTGTGGCAGTGATTAATCAAGAATTTGTGGAATTTTTTCTATAATGAATTTTGGTCCCAAATTTTAACCAGATGAAGGTAACTTACCAAGGAATATGTGGTAAAATTTTGAAAGCGAAAAACCAAAGGAAATAGTTGCAGTAAAATGGAAACCAAGAACAAATATGCACCAAAATGTTTTGTCAGACAAAATGCATTTTCGTGATTTATAATATTCTTTTTAGTTGATATTAGGACTTGCCTTTTTTATTGGATATTTTCAACATACTGAGGCTCTCACAATAAATTTTTTATAATATTTGGATGTAAGATGCATTTAGAATAAATTTGCAAAACTAGGTGAAATTACTGTAATTTTGGAAACTAACAAAAACCTAAAGGCAATGAATAAGGGGAAAAAACAGCTAGACAAGTAATGAAATTGAAGCAAATAACTTACTAATGAACTAATAGCAAGTATAAAGACTCTAAAATGTGAAAAACATAAAGCACCAAAGCTTATCACTACAAAACAAATGACTTTTAGCGATCACCAAAATCGGTCGCTAAACGAAGTACAATCGGTCGCTAAGCACATTTGCAACCGAAATAGCTTCCAAATAAAGAGGACAACGAAAACCCTAATCGAAAAGTAGTCAACAACCGACTAATAAATTGGTCACAATTTCACAACCGATATTTTGGTTGTTATTTCATCGCAGAATGTTTGGTCACCAAAATGTAAATTTAAACATGAATGAACGTTAATTGAACATATACAATTTATGTTCACAAATAGATCTTATCATATCATGATTCTCACACAATCATACAATCAAGAAGGAATAGACACTTACCTTGATCCATGAGTGATCCTAATTGAGCCGTTACTTTATCTCCTTTATCCCAATCTATCTCTTGCAATTCTGTTCTTGTCACACACTTTCGTGATAGTTAACAGTGAGACAACTATTATTTGCAGAGACAGAACCCTATAGCCTTTAGTACCCAATCTCCATCAGATGTAGGTTTTCATTAGGTATATCATCAGATATATATATTTCTCACATTAACCA
>Ga0123342_1004576_pt1 | contig 20932 bp, 14 predicted proteins | sample Turbeawhitnodule_FD_89960 | JGI IMG/M metagenome (GOLD analysis project Ga0123342, IMG submission 89960) | Root nodule microbial communities of legume samples collected from Mexico - Turtle bean Mexico white nodule | ecosystem: Host-associated > Plants > Roots > Nodule | place: Mexico: Nepantla...
CCCAAGCCATGAGATCTAGTTTCTTTATTTGTAATTTTAGTAGAATAGGGTTCCTTTAGCATAATGGGGGAGGTGTGCTTATCATTGTAGCTTGAGTAAAGCCTTTTAGGGTAAGAAGTTAACCTAGCTTCTAGAACTCTACTCCTAGGGTGCGTCATTGACTTTAGTCAATACCCTAGCAGCCGCTCTTTTGTGTATTTCCCATCTTACCCTTGTTCCTTGCTCTCCAAGGCACCATCTCCTATAAATAGGGTGCTTTGGCTTATGTTTTGCAAGATCAATTTTATGAGTAAAATGTTGTCAAATATTGCAAGCTTCTACTCCCTTGTCTAGTCTCTCTAGGTTAGACACTTTGATCTTCACCACCTTTCTCCAAGTGATATGGCCCAATCAATCACTCTCCATACCTTTCATGCACCTACAAGGAACCCATAGCTCTATATGAACCCTCCTTGATCCATCACATCCATTGCTTCCGCCACCCTTTTCAAATCTCCAAGAAGAACAACCCATCTTTTGGTATCAATCCATCAATGACTATTAGTGAAATTTTTTCATATGAAATGTTGTATGATTATCCTCCTACATACTTGAATTTGAAAGTGTTTGGCTCTTTGTGTTTTGCTTCCACTCTTGAAAATCATATAACTAAGCTTGATTCTCACACTAAAACGTGTATTTTTCTTGGATATAAAATGGGATTAAAGGTTATGATCTTTCATATTTTCAAAATATAGAAAAATTCATAAGTAGGAATGTAGTATATTTTTCCATATAAGAGTTTTGCAGGTCATGTGGATCATGATTCCATCATTTCAGTGGATCAATCAAATTTTCATTTTCTTTTGAAACCCTAAAGACAATCAAAGAACTGAAGAAGAAGAAATAGAGTACAACAATGATGAGTACACATAAGAAGAAAGTAACTATAGAGGGACCCAAAACCATAGTCAATTGCAAGATTTTGTAGAAGAAGATCAAGATAGCTCTTAGTTCAAGTAAGTACTTGTCTAAGACACTCAAGCATGATAAGAAGAGCTCCAAAGTTTGTTGTTGATTACCATTAAAAGATTAGTGACCCAAAAGGTAAATTCAATTTTCTCATCTCATCTGTTTTGTCATATACGAACTGTTTGACAAATACTTACACTATACATTGGCTATCTCATCACAGAATGAGCCTCAAAATTATGAAAAAGATTGCAAACATCATAAATGGATTATTGCTATAGGAAGGGAGATTAAAGCTCTCCAAAGCAGCCAGATTTGGCATTTAAGTATCTTGGCGTGTGACAAGAAACCTATAGGTTGTGAGTGGGTCTAGATAATTAAATAGAAAGTTTATGGATCAATAGAAAGTTATAAGACTTGTCTAGTTACAAAGGGTTATACTTAAGTTGAAGGAACTGATTATTTCGATACATTTCATGAAAGAGCAAAGCATATAAACATTAATTGTCATGTTGTTCAGGACAAAATTTAGTCTAAACTCTTCTATTTTCTCCCTATTAGATCACTTTGCCAACTTACTGACATCTTCAGATAGACTTTTACTCATTCTTCCTTCAAGAATATTGTTAGCAAGCTTGTGATAATGAGCATCCATTATCCAACTTGAGGAGAGAATGTTGTAGTTGTATCTATTTTATGTTATATGTTTATGTTATGTTTTGCGTTTCCTATATATTATATGAGGGTTGTCATGTAAAAATGATTTTTTCATATATAAGAAATAAAAAATCAATTTTATTCTTTTTATGCTTTTGATTATGCATTACAATTACAAAAGTGTACATTCAATAATGATGAAATATCATTCTCTAATACTCCCATGCGTCAACTCAAAGAACTCAATAATTGACGCATTTGTGAAAGTGTTATAAAAATAGAGAACTCATTAGTATAACACTTTCGAGGTGGAACAAAATAAAGAATTAAAAATATGAAATCATAAATCTTATATTAAGTAAAAATTAATTATATATAGAAAGAAAGAATTATAAACACATAACCTTAAATTTTTTATCTTGATTTGATTTGAATATGACATTTTATATATGGATTCACTCTTGATTCAAAACTCATCTTATCCATATCTATCAAGTACGCATAACTCAACACAATAAAACAAAAAGATTATTACATTCCTATCTAACCCAAAAGAATGAAGAACCCAAGAGAATGAAGTTTGTTCATCAGCATATCATATCTATTATCTCTTGTGTTGCTTAACAACCGAGGGTCGTTTTATTAATCATTAGTTTCCTATGAAATTGTGGATAAGAGTAGAAAAGTGTTGTTGTCAATGCCAACGTGCTCAACCCTAATAGATTGCAAACAAAATTGACATGTGAGTGGTCGTGTTTCTACTCCAATATATTCATTCCTCCATAAATTTGAGTTCTGATTAAGTATGTGCATCTCCAATTTGTTTGCATGATGAAATATGTGACCAAACGGAAACAAGGACAAATGGAGAGAGGAATTGAAAGCTTTTTCAATTTCTACTTTATTGCATTCTTGATTGCATAAAGGTCTTGAATTCATCATGATTTAAACCACCACCATCCACACATGTCTAAAGTCAAAAGAAAAGTAAAAACAAATCCAATAATGAACCTCTATTGTTGCATTTCCCATGCCCATTGTATAAATGAATGTTACATTTTTTTAGGTGGAAAAGTCAATTAGAATGAAGTTGCTTTAAGGTGATGGAAATAGAATATAAAACAAAATAAGAATAATCTTCTCCAAGTTGTTTCAATTTCTTCCACAAAGCGTGGGAGTGAATTCGTGGCGTGTAGGTTACGTTGAACGTATTAGGTCCATCCAAGAGTTCAAAAAAATCTCATAGTAGTTACTCTCTTCTTACTGCCACCGTAATTAATAATAGTAATAATGTTTGTTAGTCAAAAAACTATAATGATTTAATGTATTATTAAATTCTTGTCTTTAACAAATGAAATCTCTGTGTTTATACCACGCGTATAAATAAAAAAAAATCAGTAAATAAAATATTTATGTATTAATGAGAGTATCATATGAAAATTATCATTTCAATCTTTGAAATAAAGATGGAAATTATGTGTATAAATTTTTACGAAAAAAAAACTATAAAATAGTCAGTATAGAATAAAACAATTATATATATATATATATAATAAATTGTGACTAAGTAAAAACTTACCCTTAATTATTCTTACGTGACGTAAATTATGACTAAGTAAAAACTTAGTGGAGCTTGGTTTCATTCATGCATCACATTTTATAATATATTCATAAACACAAGTTTTATCTGCTCAACGTCTGAAAATTGCTCTCTGTCCTTAATTCGCTTAATCTCTTTTGCTCAAGAGATTAATTGTCTTGGACTTTTCCAGTTACACTTATATGTAAACAAAAACCCTATAACTTTTAAGTAAATATTCTTAATGCAAATATTTCCAGTATTCAACAATGATACATTTTAAAAAAAAAAAAGTTGTTAAGAATTAAGTGTCTAAATAAAATATATGAAGATGTAATTTTATCACTTATGAGAATCGTCCTAATATAAATCTGTATAATAAATTTTAATTCATTGAACTTAATTTAGTACATTTTAATATAAACTTATTTAAATGATATAAAAAATAAGAGAGTCGTCAAGGAACTATTTTTTTAAACTTAATTAAACATTTCACCGACAACTTTTAGTCAAAGTATCATGGATTTTTTTTAAGAGGTCTCATATTTTGGAAATGAAAAGTAAAAGGCTGGTAAACTTTTCTCTACTACTTGCAATTTTAAAAATAAAAATATGTTTGTTTGAAATCAAATTGAAATTTATTTTAATTTAATTTCAAAGCATTTTATATTTTAAAATAACATGAAAAATTTAGCTTAATTTTTTAAACACGCATTCATTATATTTAATAGTGACCTTCTTATTGTTCTATTATTATTACTATTGTTATAACTATCATCATCATTGTTATTATATAACTATTGCCACTTACACAAATATATTATTAAATTAATTTAACGTGATATAAATATTTCAAAGAGATTTCATATTAAAATTTTAAAAAATATATTTTTTTTAAGAAGTGTAAACTCTTGTAAATTTCTCTTGATATAAGTGCATATATGTAATTATGTGAACCAGGGTAAAATGTAAATAAGACATGGTCTAAAATAACTCTTGATTTCTTTAAACTTAAAATGTCAAAGGTTACTTCATAGTATAAAAACGAACAAAAAGAAAATTAAACAATCACATCACTGTGAACAAGTGTGGATAAGTAACATATAAGTTGACAAAATGTAACTTTTAAAAATTAAACTTAAAAATAATTCAATTTTCTAATATGATTTAGTTCAATATTAACTTAGTTCAGTTAATTATTTTAACATACCAAGGTGTGACATTTGATCTTCATTTATATTCAATTTGATTCGAATGTCCCCATGTTCTATCAACATCTAATACTAAAAAAATAAGAAATCGGAAGTGAATAGTTGACTAAGAATATATTTCGACAAATTTCTTGATAAGAGTTATGGAAGAGAAAAATAATAAATGATATGTAACGGAAATTTTATAAATTAATTTACGTATAATTTAATTTTAATTTATGCAAAAAGCATTTTTTTTTTACTTTCTAAAGCACATATCTCATCCAAACAAACAGTAAAGCCTAGTATATTATCACATAATCAAATAACTTACCCATTCAAAATGCTTTAAGAGTTGTTATTTATAATAATTCATATTTTTTTTCCTCATCCACCTCTAAAGAATATTAGAAAAGTCTAAAATTCGACAATTTAAATTTTTGAACAGTGGAATTCAAAAACATGTTTTGGAACTTTCAATTGTATGAATCCAAAATATCTAAAATCTAAAAGAAATTAGCCAAGAATTATTCTGGTCAAAGGAAATGGGCCAGAGATTGACCCATAACTGTCTAGCCCAGTTTAGTTGTAGATTCAACTATCTTTTTAGTATAATAATAGAAATTTCATTTTTAATCCAATCAAAATTTGCTATCCTGGTACATTATTAAAGAAGATAAATTTCCCATTTAACAACAACGCATTAAAGACACAATATAATAACATAAAAAAGAAAATTCATAAAAGAAATATCATATGAAAGAATATTCCCATGAAGTTTCTTAAAAATCACAAGTTTAATATTATTTGAAGATGTAATACTTTTTAAGTGTAATAATTTCCTAAGTGGTATTTTATTCAATAAATTACTAACTAGTATAATCAACGAGTGTATTTAATATGCAATATACTCTTTTATTTCTTCAATGTATTGTCTAATACATATGTTGATCACATGACTTAATACTCTTTTGTTTCTTCAAAATTCTTAACACTTAAAAAAAGTGTTATTAAACCATATTAATATGCATGTCAAACAACACATCAGTAATCTATTGCCACATTACCCAACTTTTTCAAAACATTTAATAGAAAAACTAATAGATATATCAAAGTATGCAACTAGGGTACCTAATAAATCTCAATCCCCTAATTAGAATATAAGAAACTAAAATAGAAAAATTATAATAACTTAAGTCTAACGCATTCAACTATTCAATTATTCAATTATGAAATCTCATTATTTTAGTGAATACACTCTTTCTTAATATTATATATTTATGAGTGATTTAATATATTTATAAGTGATTTAATAATACCAATAAATTTGGACTAAGATAAATTTTAAATGACTCTGATACCATTAAGAATACTTAAGACTTATCTCAATCTTATAAAATTAACTCAAGTTTGCACTTATTCATATATCATATGAAATATTTTTATTTCTTGCATCTTTTGTATGTTTCCGATTCAAAATCTATCGTGTAGTTTTATTTCTCAGTACCACAACAATACTAACATGATTCAGTGTACCAAAAACAAAACTAAAGAAAATCCATGGCTGTGTTACCTTTCCAAGGAAGACAACATTTTGCATTCAGCCCGGGAAATGAAACTGGTGATAATAATTATTAGCTTACCCAATTCCTGCAACTCCATAAATCATTTGTCGCTGCTGGATAGTGGATACGCATGATAAGGTGACATCACTGATAAGACTATTCAAGGTTGTTGTCCATTACTATTTCTATTAGAGACGAAGACAAGGCCACTGTAAAACTTTAAAAGGCTACAGAACCAGAAGATACAACAATGATGTCATTCATCAACTGCTTCGAAGATTAATTAAAACACCAATGTTTTATGAGAAAAAAATTCCAATAGTAGAACTTAAGTTATAACTCCAAATAAACCAAAAATAATAGAGGACACTGGATCATATCACTTTCCTACAGTTGTCATCCACTACTTCCTCCTGTTTGTAACACCACTGCACAATATTGAAGGGTGTGTTAGCATTGCAAGATTGGCCATTCTATACAAACATGTTTAACCATTAGCCATTCTGTTTTCCATTTGTTCCATTACTGTGTTTTCCTACACAACATTGCCAACAAAAACAACTCTTGCAGCAGCAACTTGGTCTCGCACACTTGGGGTAGCAGCTAGGCAATGAACATTTTGTTACACCACAACATCTAGGCCATGAGCATTTTGTGCAGCAGAATGATCCCAAACAACTAGGGAATTTGAGGAAGCAGCAACCCTTTATGCAGCTAGGTCTCCAACAGCATTCAGGACAGTTGATGGACCAGGAAACATTCATGCAGTCGCTGCAGCAATTAGAACAATCAGGACACTTAACTCTACAACACTTCATTCTACAGCATGAACTACAGTTTGACTTTGATTCCTTCGCACTTTGCCTAATCTTCTTGAGGCGCTTCTCGGTTGTCATGTTCTCCATTTCTTGGATAAATTTGCATAGATGGCGAATGTAATCAGGGTAGAGCTCCAAGTTGCAGTGACCACCTCCTTTTATCCACAAGGGCTCGTATGACTCCCTTGCCATTTTCCAAAGTCCATTACCATGTAACCAGTTCACAACTTCATCTTCTGTACCCTGCAAAACAATGTACAAGATCAATCATGATTAAGCATCAAACCTAAGTAGAGGCAGCTTTGTTCAGATTTCGTTCAAGAAAAATGCAGAAATTGTTAATCAGACATGCATGCAAATACATACACATGTTAAGGAACGAAAATAGAACATTATATGGAATAATTTCTTAATTTATAATTTCCAAACCAGGTGTAGGGACATGGGACATGGCAGATTAATATGGTCAGAGAATAAAGCGCATTATCATGAATTCTGATGTTAAATGATAATTACTACAAAATGCATTAGAAAAAAAATTAAGAAAAAGGGTTTTCCATAAAACTAACACACTTTGTAATCCTGATATGCAATTACAGCTGAACTTTTAGTTTTGAAATACTAATTAACAGAGAGGCGACATATATATTAAGACAGGCATATATAATCTGGATCCAAGGGAGAAATTATCATCAAAACAGTTTAATTGCAGAAGGAGATGATGGTCCATGATGAAGCATATTACAATTTTTTTAACAAACACATTAAATCAACAGTCCACTGAACCGAAGTTATTCTCAACCAAACATGAACTTAGGTAAAGCATCAAGCAAATCTATCTGATTATGTAGTTGCTACTTGTTCATTTTTTAGACGTAACAATATTTACTTTTAACAATATACAATAGTGACATAACAGGTTTACTTCAACTAGAAAAAGAATATCACTATGGAAGGGTAGCACTGATTCCAGTCCTTACTTCTTAATTTTCCTTTACATAAAGATGTACTAGAATTTCCATATTAGGCACCTAACTAGGGAAAGAACTGAATTATGATGGCTGACATGCTTTATCGATATATAATGAGAAACTCAAAAGCTTGAGCATCATTGTGCAATAAGTGCTACGTTAACTACTTTCTATAAATGACAAAAGCAAATACATTGATGAAAAATAGTGCGTCTACACTCATCATATACTTACATGTATTACAAGTACAGGGCACTTGACCTTCTTTACTTTGTTGATGTTCTGCATGATTGGAAGAAAAAATTACAATTAGATCCAATTAACGAAATCTTCAAATGTGAGTCCTTTCCAATCTTGCTAAAGATTCATAACGAGGCTAGCTCCAAATAGTTTATCATTGTATTTTTGGTTGCTTTAATATTTTGGTCAGAATAGAAAGAACCATTATACATATGGTCATCAGTTTTCGTACATTATGTAGCCAAATGTGAAAAGTAGATAACTTCAGTGCCATGCTTCAATTTTTAATGAAATTGCCTATATTTTATCAAGTATTCTGGCCATGTATTCAAGCATAAACTACATATTTTTCTAATCAATAGCGTCGTATATGTTACCTTATAAATGTCAAAGCAAAATGTGAACTTCACATGGCAGAGCACCCGTAGGCCAGAAAGAATTCCACTGTGTAGAACCACACCTCTCAACCTTGGCAATTTAGATGCCAAGTGCAGTGTTGGTCCACTTCCAACTGATTGCCCATACAAGATCACATCTTCTTGGCTAACTCCATATTCGGTTTCAAGGCATTCATATATTGCTTCTATGTCAGCATATGTGCTTGACTCACTAGGCTGTACAATTTTAAAGAGCTGGTATTACATATCAATAATATGGCATTCATAGAATTTCTGGTAAAGAAAACTACCATTTCTTTACAACTAGACACATGTCATCACACAAATTGGAAATTCGGTTTAGCATCAGAAGCAGTGCATTATATCCAAAAATACATCAGAGAGCCATAAAATCCATCTCAAGTTTCAAGTCTACTAGAGTTTAATAACTAGTAACTAGTGTTATTTTTAAGTCCTACATTAGTTAATAATGAGGTTGATAAATATAATATAAGAGAAAAAAAAATCCATACACCTAATTCCTTAATATTTTTGAGTGAAGATTCACTTTTCTGTCCTGTTACTTTAACTTGCTGGTACATGGGTCCCCCGCTTTTGGACTTCCCTGGATTCCAACAAGTGGTTTCTGAGTACTGAGTATTGGATGCAGTGGTTAGTGTGAGGTTTGGTTTGGGTCAATGTTTGTAGAACAGTGTTGTTGGTCACTACTTAAAAACCCGGTTACCCGGTTCGTACTTGAGGAAGCTTCTGCCAAAGACCAGCATACTAACGTGGTGAATAAAGAAATACCCCAACAGGTACAGTGTGCATGGATTTGTCCAGACACTGCTATTATGGTTCGTGTTGTCACACTTCAAAAGCAAGACATGATCAAGAAAATAATCGAAACATTAAAAAAAGAAAACACAATGAGACCGCAATCCTTTGGGTGCATTGCAGAGCGAAGAATAGAGAGGGAAATGTTGGATATAGCAGTACCCTTATCCCTTTCAACAAAACAGAATTGTGCTTCTCTTTGGGTTTATTTGTGTTGTCCACTCAATAAAACAAAACATCTAATGTTGTATTTGTCAAAGAATGGCCTACCTTGCCAGTAGATGCCCCATATCCAGAGTAGTCATATCTGCAAAACAAATATTGCATAAAACATCAATTTTCAACTTTAGTCTCGAAATGCTGTCCCCCTAAAATATTGAAGTAACATCATTTTCATCTTTCAAAAACTGTTTACAACAAGTAAGCACAATAATCTCCAATTTAGATGGTTCAAATGGTGAAGTCAATCGGTGAACTAAACTGATATGCATCTCCATGAAGATAGAACACAGCATTTTAGAAGTGCAAGTAAGAGTTTTTATTTTTTTTAATTTAATTTTTGAAAGGGAAGAAAAATAACGTTGAGGGATAAAAAGGGTATAAACTGAGAGAGAAGTGTGAGTAAAGAGGAAGAAAACGGTAGGGTACGTCGCCATCCATGTAGAGGTAAAAACTGGAATACTTTATACAGAGGAGAAAGAAAATGAAATGGAAGACATAGAGATATCAGCAAAAGATTACTGAGGAGTACCAAGAAGCAACCATAAATACAAGCTACTTTTCTTTTTCCCTTTTACTTTTACTTTTTCCAAATTTTGTTTGTTTGTTTGAAGAGGCCACGCTCAGGTGCCCAAAACTCCAACTCCCTTCACTTTCCACATTGATTGAAAAGATGTAGGAAAAGGCATTGACATTGCCATTGCCATTGCCATGCCATATCTTACACACTCATTCACCACCAGATCTAAAAAACCGCGCACCACAACAACTCATCAAAATCTTAACCATGCACACATTCACCCAATCTCAGATCTACCCCATCAAACACAAACGAACCCCACCATCTCGCCCAATAAAATAGGAAATAAAAAATAAAAAACTTTAGAGGAAGAAAGAGAAATAAAAAACATATGGAGAGAGAGGGAGTAAAATTAAAAAACAAAACCACGGAGATAATACAAAACAAGGGTCAGTGATAACGTGCGGTCTTTGAACTTCGTGAGGTTTAACCAAGTAAAAATAAGAACAGACAGAGACAAAAACAAGAGCAAAAACAAAGAAGAAAAAAGACGAAGGAGCTTAGGAAAAAAATGATTTATCAGAAAACCACTAACCCCATGAGATTAACTCTAAGATTGACCTTGAGTTGCACGAAGAGATCATAGAGTTGACCCAAGTCAGCGGCATTGCCATGAGAATAGAGAAGGGTGAGGCGAGCGTAGGGGTTTCTGAGATAAAAGGCGACAATCTTGTTTCCATGTTTGGTGTCGACGAGGAGAACGTCGAGGGAGGTGTCATCGGCGTGGGGGATGGGGGCCGCCGGGGAGACCACCGTGAGCTTGCCGTCGTCCCTCTTCTTGAGGTGGTAGGTGGGCGGAGAGGGCGGAAAGAAGGCGAATTTCGCGGCCAACTGAGACACCATGCACCCCATTCACCCCCCAGCAAGAGATGCAGAAACTCAAACTCATTTGATGCTCACACAGACTCTAACTGCATCTGGGGGCTCCCTTCTCACACACACTCTCTCTCACTCACACACACAAACAAACAATACTTGTTGTTCTTTGAGTGAAGGAGAGGAAGGTTTTTGGTTAGTGCAAAGAATGATAAAAATGGAAGTTGAGGCCCACTAGAGAGAGAAGGGTGTTAAATGTTGATGCTGTGTCCTTGTGGGAGTTACTTACTTATTTACTTACTATGGTGTGTGATGAGTGAGTGAGTGAGTGAGTTGTGAGAGTGAGATGTGGATTGTAGTGGTGGCAAGGCAACACAGAGAGAAGAGAAGAAAATAGAAGAGAGAAAGAGTGAAAGAGAAATAAAGGACAGAGGACTTAATTTCAAAACTGAGTTCAAATTTATGTGCATGACTTAACTTCATACATAGTTGTCAGCTACACGCAGAAGCACCTCATGTTGTTTTTCTGCTAACTGACATTTTTTTATTGGAAAATGATGCTTTCTTTCTTCCCTGTTAAAAACAAAACGCCTTTTCCTTTTCTTTTTTTCTGGATATATACACCTTCATTTTATTTTCTATTAATTCTTGCAAGCAGTTGCAAAAGACTTTATTTAAATTTAGTTTTTTTTGTTTTTACATAAAATAAACAAGTGTTTTTTTGTCCTAGTTATAAAAGAAGGCGTATTATTTTAATAATTTATTTACTGAACTTGTTTTATATTTTCAATTCATTATTAGTCTTATTAATAAATATTCACATATACTGTGATGCAAGTGGATGGCTTGTTTGACTTATGAGCAAGGAACAGTTGTAAAAAAATGGAAGTATAAAATATAAGAAACATAATTTATTATTAATAAGGTCTTAAGTAATGATTATAGCTTGTAAAATATTTGAGAAACAGTGTAGTGTGTTTGATTTGTGATGACTGTGGTTAGCATGTGTGATTGATGCGTGTTCTGAAGTGTCTGGTGTACAACTTGAACATTCATTCTGGGGTGAGTACTGATTAATGCTGACACCTGTGTGTATGAGTCCTTTCATTTTACCCAAACCCAATCACAAAGTAACGTTTCTCTGAAGATTAGAGCAATGTTTGGTGACTTAGTGGCTCCAGGACCATAAATTTGGTGGATAATTCTACATTCACTCTTCATTTCTACGTAGCCATCAATGTCAATTTTGATGGCTCCGTATGATTAATTATCGATCAAATCAGACATAATCATGTTTCGGAGAAATATTCGTGATAAAAAGGAAATAAAGTTATGCACATAATGCCATTGCAAGGGAGAAAAAGCCAAAATTTTCATCATTAACAACCTGGTCATAATTCCTTCAAAACCTCCATTTTCTTTTTCTTTAATTCATTCATTCATTAATTAATCAGTTCTTTGTAATTTCTTTTCTCTGATAGTCAAAGAGAAAAATAAAATGTGATTGTTGGAAAATAAAGTACGTCAAAGGAAATTGAAAGTGACGCAACGGACAGCGATTGGAGTTACTGTTTAACGGAAATGGTTTTATTTTATAATAATAATCCGGTTATGTTCACACTAATTTATGCACATTGCTCTAATTTAATTTAATTCTTTTACAAACAAAAAGTGAGTTACTTGTGTTAAAATTATTTCTATTAATCTTATTCTTCAATAATTAAAAAAATAAAATCATTGTTGGTAATAAAATACTAATAAGGAGCAGTCCAAAAGTAATTGCTTATAATTAAAAAAAAAAGGTAACCCTAAGTAGATTTTATCTATAGTATCAAAGTTTTACAGAAAGTTCTTGTTCTAAAATAAGTTATTCACTTTGGAAAATAAAGTATTTTTTATAGTATAGAATTATACTATATATTATATTATTAATATACCATAAACATATTGAAAATTAATATAGGAAAAGAATATGTTCAGAAGAATTATGTCAGTTGGTGTTGAGTTTAATTCATTTTAAATGATAAATAGTTTTACAGTCTTTTAAGTGAAAAAGTTGTGAAAGAATCATTGGTTTCTTAAATGCAAACTATTATAGGAAGAATCTTGAAGCCTTTACTCACAATATGCCTCTAACAAAACTACAATGGCCTTCAAAAACTGTGATCAACAAAATAATCTTTCAGCAAATGAAAAGGCCAGGTAAATGATAAGCCGAAGAATATAAAAACATGATCTATCTATCTATACATATATATCATAAAATAACAATAATATCCCCTCACCACATTAAGAATGAGTTATTCTCCTTCAATTTCTAGTCTTCTTAATTTTTTAAGTGACATAACTTTTCAGTCCTATCGTTTCTCTTAATGATAATGAATATCTCTAAATAATTTGATGTTCAAGTCACTTTGAATACAATTTGTAAGTGTGAAAGTTAAAAATTATTTATATTTCTTGATTGTCTCTTCAGATCTTAATTATGTTTTGCAGATAATTTGATATATTATTAACTAATGATATTTTAAAATCTTATTATTTATGTTAACCATAGATGATAAAAAATAAAAACGAATAAATAATTTATAGTTATTTAATTAGTAACTTAAACTTGGTAACACCTTTCATATATTCTTCACTGATGAGTGGAAAGAGAAAGCTAATGACTCTAAACACAATGAAAGTGTTTATCAGATTCTTATAATTAAACATCATTTGATTAAAGTGTCTTTTGGATTGTTATGATTGCAGATGATTTTATGATTTGGTTGAGCTAGCTAGCATTCTTGAATTAATGGTTCTTACTACTTGGAGCCTGTTTCTCTTTAGACAACCCAACACAACATAAAGCTTTTAGCAATAAAAACATAGAAACCTAATTACCTTAAAAAGTTGCCTGATTGACTATAAAAAATAATAAAATACGGACAGAAGCTACAAGTGCAATGCAAGGCATTGACATAATAAAAAAAATGATAATAATAATAATAATAATTATTATTATTATTATAATAATGAATAAAATTGTGATGGGTGACATAGGAGGAGGGTACTAGGAAAAGAAACCTAAATTGGAAGGAAAGGACAAGTGAGTTGTTGTGATGTGTGGGACGAAAATAACTTGACTGCGCCATCAAGATTAGCAAGGCAACTCATGTGTGTAGCCACAACCCAACAATTCATCATAGTGAAAATTCAGAAAGAGTGTGAAAGAACACATAACAATGCACTGTAGATGAAAATTCCTATGATTCACTTGCATTGAGTGTGCTAAGAGCTTGTAGGGTCACCTCACCAAAACAACCAGACACATTTTCTAATAATATAACTTCTTTTTCGGTACCTACAGTTTTTTCTTTCATCCACAATTCCTTATCATGTTTTTCGATTTCTTCATTTTTTTTATAAATATTTACTTCAAATTTAACAAAAAATTATTTGAGTTTTTGAAAATAACATACCCGTTATCCAGTTTATCTCCTTGAACGTGGGGTGGATATTCTTGCGTGTTCAATGATGTTTCTCTTACACTGTTTTTTTTATATTCTTTCTTTCCATCATTGTAAAAAATAGTTTTCTTTTACCAATTTTTACCATGAAAAGACGTGTTTATAGGGTGTGTAAAAAAACAATAGAGGAGGTGTAACTATTGTAAACTTGGGTAAAGCTTAGTTAAACTTGTTTTACTTATAAATGTGAAAGATTAACTTATCATTAATGTCTGTTAAAAGCATCACTTTGTTCATATTCAATACATTTTTTATTCACAAAATTCAAATTTAAAACTCTATTTTTGAAAAATTCAAACTCGACCAATCAATGTAATGTTGGTCCCATAGTCCTTTTTATAGTTATGTTGGTCTCATAGTTAAAATTTCATATTAATTTGATATTATATTCTTTAATGGCCTTCTCAAATAAATATTTAAATTTATATAATAAATAATATATATAGATATAATTATATAATAAGTAATATATTTGTTTGACAATCTCATTATTACTATTTTATTTATTGGTTAAGCTTAAATTATTTTTTTAGTGTACTTTCTCTGTGCCACACACAGAAACTAATTAGCATCTCCCATAAGTTTCACCTTGTATAAAACAAAATCCATAGACCATAAAAGGACTTCAATTTTATTAACATTTTTTTAAGACTTGTAATAGAGAAATTTTGTTTAATTGTGTAAATTATTTATGTTGGGTAGGTATTTATGTTAGGAAAATTGGTATAGATGGCTTCTTCTGGAGTCACGATCTAAGATTTAGTTAATGTCTTTGGTTAGATCTTTTTAGATGATATTGTTGTATCTTTATCTGATCAGAAAATATTATTCTAGATTATTTTGTATATAGATTTGAGTATCTCTTAAATTCTCTAATTTATTTTATTTATTTTTTATGGGTAAAAAAATATATGTGAATGAAGTGTTTGGATGGACAAGGATCCCTTGAGTTCTGGTTGTGGTTTGTTGAGTTAAAGTTGGATGGAGAAAGGAGAAAGGGAGAAGAAACGATTGGTTTTTGAGATAATGAGATTGAGAAAGGAAATGTGAGAAGCTAATGAGATTATATGTTTTGCCATACACAATTATTCAGAGTGTGGTTTCCTTTTCATGCATCATTATTATGGCAACTAAGACAAGAAAAGTAGAGAGAATCGAAAAAGACTAACATAAGAAGACAAAAAGTAGAATGAAGACGCATGACCCTAGATTGATTTGCATATACTTGCTTAAGATAACCCTATCTACCCACCTATTATATTCTGTAGGAACTTCCCTCTCTAATATATGTAACATCTTTTCATATACAAATTCTAATTTCTTAAATAAATATAAATACTGTTCAAAAACAAATATGATAAAAATATTCGTACTTAATTCATGCCCAAAATTTAAAGTTCATATCTTACATTTAATTTCATTTTATGAATTCAAGTTGAATCAAGTCAATAAGTAGGAGTGTAAAGTCAAGCTTGTGTTTTATTTGTAAAAAACGGTGTCATAAATCTATATAAAATATTTTAATATTATTATATTATATGTGCGTGCGTCTGTTAAAAAAATTATATTATTTTTTATTTTCAATTTAATACATTGTTTAAGTTTTTGTTAGTAATAATAAAGATAGAAACTTGATGGGGATGAAACTTTTAATGTGAGTTTTATAATTAAAAGTGATTTTAGTTATGTAAAATTACATATTGTGGAGGCCACTAAAAAAGTTTATACCCTAAGGTGTTGAGTCTACGATGCATTAATGATATCGTTGTAATTAGTCGAGCACAATTTTTTCATACAATAATAAACATCAAATTGAATTTTAGGAAACATATATCATACCTAAAATAATATGAATATATAGCGGCTTAGGGCATATCTATACTAAAGAAATTTAAAATTTAAGTCTTAACTAAAACTACATAATAAATCTTAAGTTTTTTTATTAAATTACGTTGTACATAATATAAATTTTAAAATGTAAATGAAAACTTAATTATAAAAGTAAAAAATATTTTTCAATCTTAAAAATATTTTTCTATCAAAAATTAAATAAAATGGATTAAAGTGTAAGTTCTATAAGATTTTTATATTAATATAAAAATTTTTAAAAAATATATGAAGCGATAAAATATATAAAAGATAAATTAAAATTTCATTGTTACAGTGAAAATGATCTTATCTAAAATGTTTATTAGAAAAACGACTTGTATAATAATAGGTGTGGCATTTGTTGGAAGATGTAGGGTCTTTGGGAAACATAGTTCCATATTTTCATTTGTCATGCACAAATTTGGATGAAAGAATTATCATTTTTAGTTTGATTTATATTTCTAATTTGTCTTCGGTTTTATTCTGATATGATTTGACCAAAATACATACAAAAATATTTCATTATACAGCCGTGAATATAGAACTATAAGTAATGTTATATTTGCTTACAATTTATAATGAAAATATTAACTAAAACCTTATAAAGTAAGAATATTTTATGTTTTAAAAACTTAAAAAGCATTAATAAACAAAATATTTGTAATTTATAATTATTTGTGTCATCATCTTTAGAAGGTGGAAATAATCATTATACTTATTTTAAAAATAATTAATTGTGATGTGTTTTTGTATAAAAAATATGATTTACTTAATTAAATTTTTTATAATATTTTTAAGGTAATTATTGTAAAAGTAAGAAATTTTAATTAATTAATGGTCTGTAGATAACTATAATGTTCGAATAAGAAGATACCATTGGCTAATGTAGTTGAAATTTTTATTCACTAAAATCTAGTTAATAATTTAATGGATAAAAAGCAGTTGTTGTTGGATAGAACATTTATCATTTGCTTAAAAGTTATAATTGATAACACAATTCTTTCTATTTAAAATTGTTTCGTGATTTAATTTGTAGCACATGATTATTATAGTTGATAAACAAGATAGGTTAGAGTTTTAAAAATGTTTATATATATTAAATCACACACGTAAAAGAGATTTATATCTTATCTATATACTTTAATGAATACAATTTCAATTATTAATTGAATCAACATCAAAACCAAGTGTCTAACTATCAGTCACAAACTACATCTCATGTCAGAATAATATTGACATCAACCATCACAAATATTTGACTTAATACATCGAATTAAACTCACACTTATCACACTATCTTTACTAATTGTTTTCACCATAACAAAGTTACACAATAGGAACATCTTTCCACTCATGTAACAAGAAAAACTCATATGATCTACCATACAATTTTTTTTCACACAACAAATTAGGTCATAAAAACATTCTTCGACTTTCACTATCTAATATTTTCTTCTATTACTACAAGAAAATCATAAAATAGAAATCAATTTTTAGAAAAAAATAATAATTAGTTACTATAGTGACTAATTATTTTTCATCTCTAAAAATTGATTTTTATTTCATGATTTTCTTGTAGTGTATGTGGTTCCAATATCAATAGAGTCAAAATATATCTTTCACTAATGTCAAATTCAATACAAAAGCTACATCTTAGTATAACACTTTTCCTATAAATAACTATGTTTCTAGCACATCTCTTATATCATAATCATATCATCTTATTTTTTTATTTATATACATTCATCTAAATTCAATACTAATATTATCATTTTATTCACCATTTATCACATTTAATTACGTTCAATCCCATATAGATCAACAATTTAATAACAGGATAAAAGATAAACAAATTTTAAAAAGATTTAAAAACATATTTTTCAAATAAAACACTCTTTCCAAGGCCAACACTTTAAAAATATGATAAGAAAAAATTAAAAAAAACAATAAAACAATATGATAAAACTTCATAGCGACTAATAGTAACAAAAAATATTCCATTATTAGTTTAGTTTGGGTTGATTATTTTTTTAAATCAGAAGTCATTATTTGATGGATTTGGTTTAGTTGAAATTAGACAATTAAAATAAAATAAATAGATCTAATTTTGGGATTAATGAGATAGATGAAAGTGGTAAACATTCTTATTATCTAATAATTAAAAATAATTATTCAACAATTTGTTTTTTGGATATCAAGTAAATGTAACTGGTGAGTGGAGTGAGAGTGTCATGTCATCCATAGCTTGGTTCCATAGTTTTTTATGATGTTGCAGTGCAGTGGCATTCATTGATTCATATGATATATGATTTGAAATTTGACTTTGTGAAATAATGGATGCATGCAAAGATGTGGGGGGTCCATGCATCATGTATCTTATCTCAAGGCTTACGATGGAGACAACACCACAACTTCATATTCATTCCTTCTCATTTTCTACCAATATTCTATTCTTCTTCCACCTCTTTCCCTTCGTTAAATTATTCAACCAAATTGTAGATTATGTTTCTTGCTTATATTTTACTTAGATTATAATTTTTTATTTATCATATTTTTATGAGATTCTTCTTTTCTTCTTTATAATAATTGTTCTTGCCGGTTTGAGGTCGGTCGACATCTGGATGAACTTCTAGTAGTTTTCTTTTTAGCTCTAGTGATTCAACTTTCTGAAAAAGAGGGATCCTACGATGACACTCCAAAACTCAAGTCAGTAAAAACATAAAATATAATGAGTATAATATAAAATAAAAGTTGAGAGTACTCTTTGTATTGTTAATTAGATAATTTTTTCTATAAAGCATAATCTGGTATATATAGACAGAATTGTATTTTCTCCATCTTTAGTCATGATTCTGTCTTAATTGAGTGTTTAAGACTAATGGATTGAGATATCTTGATTTGTGCTCCTTTAAATATATAAGTTGAAAACGATCATAAATGACCTATCAGATCATACCCATAATCTAAGAATAATAATAGTAATCTAGAAAAAAAAAAAATAACATCAATCTTTCACATATACCATTCATTACACTTCTAGGTTGATTCTTAAACGATACATTTTTATTTTGTTTGTCATTTTCATGATCGACATCATATTTGTAATTAAAAATATTAACCATTTATTTTAATTACTTTTTGGTTATTTGGAACCAAACGATTCATTGCTTTTAAAATAGAGAGTAATCTCAGTACTCTTTTTTTTGTGTCTATTTTCATTTGCTTTCGTTAGTCAGCCTGTGATTCATTATTATCTTACGCATAATTCATTTTTTTAATCTCTAAATTTCTTTTTTTTTTTTTGTCTATTTTCATTTGCTTTCGTTAGTCAGCCTGTGATTCATTATTATCTTACGCATAATTCATTCTTTTAATCTCTAAATTTATATATAAAAAAATCTCTTTTTTAAGGGAGAATAACAAAAATTAGTACTTTTTTTACTTTTGGTAGAAAGATGGAACATGATTGATCGATCCGTTTTACTAACTCCGTGTTTTAATGATTTTATGTTAACATTAATGATTTTTTTAATTAAAACACATTAAGGTTGTAATAAAAATTACAATAAAAGTATATTGGTAACATTTTTCTTAATATACTTTCTCTTTAAATTATTTAATCAATTACTTGAAGCGTTTAATAACAACACACTGTTTTTTTTTCAACAAAATAAGTTATTATTAAAAAATATGGTGTTAAAATTGACTAAAAGACTTTAAAATGTGTATGATTGTATATTGATATTGAAATGAAATTAGATTATTGTGGTTGATCCATAAATTTTATATGTAACATCTTTAAATTTATACCCATATATATATAATAAAATAAAAGTAAAACAAACACTATACACTTAACATATGAATATATATAACTATCTCATAATTGTATCTAAAATAAATATTCCTCTTCATACGAATTTTAATATATACATCAAAAGTTTTAAAAACAAATAGAGCATTCAAATTAAACTATCACTCCCTCCAACTGCTCACTTAGGAGCTTTATTACCTGCAATCTCATATGCTATTGTGTACAACACGATCATCACAGATAAAGAAACAAACACAAACAAATAACAGGTTAAGCTAGCTATAAGAAAATGATAAAAAATGGTAAGAAGAAGAGATGTTTATTATTCTTATGTGTATATTACATCACTCATGTATAAGAAATATATAGGGAGTTTCTCTCTCCCAAATTACAATCTAATTAGGTAGGATACTAATAATGAGATTCTATAATTATTAAATTAATTGCATATAATTGAGTACAATATCGTCAAATATTGCATACAATAATTACATATAATTTGATAATTATTATTTCCTTAATACTCCCCTCAAGTTGGTAGGTGAAGATCAAGAACCCCCAACTTGTGTCGTAGCGTCAAAAATCGTTCTTTGCCCAATGCCTTCATAAAAATATCTGCGAGTTGATACTGTGTCGGTACATATGAAGGACTGATTATCCCAGCTTGTAATTTTTCTCGCACAATGTGGTAGTCTATCTCAATGTGTTTTGTGCGTTCATGAAATACGGGGTTTGCTGCTATATGTAATGCCGCTTGATTGTCACAGAAAAGTTGAACTGGCAAGTTACATGGCACCTTTAAATCCTGCAACAGATATCGCAACCAAACTATCTCCAAACAAGTATTGACCATTGCGCGGTATTCTGCTTCCGCTGATGATCTTGATACGTTTGTCTGTTTTTTTGACTTCCATGAGATAATAGAGGAACCAAGAAA
>Ga0123342_1004577_pt1 | contig 20930 bp, 10 predicted proteins | sample Turbeawhitnodule_FD_89960 | JGI IMG/M metagenome (GOLD analysis project Ga0123342, IMG submission 89960) | Root nodule microbial communities of legume samples collected from Mexico - Turtle bean Mexico white nodule | ecosystem: Host-associated > Plants > Roots > Nodule | place: Mexico: Nepantla...
ATTTAATAATTATAATATAAATAATATAAATAATTATAATATTAATAATAAAAATAATAATAATATTAATAAAAATAATAATATCAATATTAATATTAATAAAATGAATAGTAATAATAATAATTACAATGATAATATTAATAGTATTAATATTAATAACAATAATAATGTTAACATTAATAATAAGTAAAATAATAATAATGTTATCATAATAATAATTAAAATAATAATAATGTTAGCTTTAATAATAATTAAAATAATAATAATAATAATAATAATATAACAAGAATGAGAAGAATCATAATATAACTAAAAGACTTTTGTCTAGTGGTTACAAGTTATCCTAGTTAGTGAACTCGGTTTCAACACTCTCCTATTTAGTAATATTAATTTTAATAACTTATAACTTATTTCATAACTTATAACTTATATTAATAAAAATAATGTAAATTATTGACGAATTTTGACTGTCGCTAAAATCAATTTTTTTAGTGATTATGGAAGTCTAAATTTTCATGAACATGAAGATCTTATTTATAGGGAACGAAACTTGTACCCCAGTTCTCCAAGTTTCCCTAATTCTAACCCTAGCTTGTGAAGAAAGTTTTTTTTAGAAGTAACTTTTGTTTATAAATTTTTTTATGTTAGGTATCACTATGCAACTTGACATGTCAGATAGGCTGACACCTCAAGTAATAACAACCATCTGCCAACACATGAAAAAAATATTATTAAAAAAAGAAAGAAAAAAAAATATATATAGGGGGACTAGACCAGAACCTATATGTTAACAAAACGATACATATGTAGACTATACTTATTCATAAAGAATTCTAAGACTAGATGGAAGCCTATTATACCAATGAAATGATTTTTTATGAATAAATCCTAAATTAGCCAACTAATCAGCAAACACATTTCGTTCATGAAAAATATGAGTAACCCTAAACCTGATTTTCGCACAGTAATTACGACAAGTATTCCATCGATTACGAAACATCCACAGAACATTAGTCCTAGCAATAAATGCAACACAAACCAACTTTCTGTCCTAAGATTAGATTATTTTTCCTAAATTTTTCATGGCCCAAATATAAGGTCCAAATAATATTTTGTACTACTTGGCCCAAATATTGTACTCTACAAGACACAAAATACAAGGCCTAAAAAGATATCCTACTTTACTCTATATAAATATTTACCAAGCGTAGAAGAGGGAAGACTCAAAGATAGGTTGTTTACCTTAATAATGTTCCATCTTCTTCGCTCTACTCAGCCCAAATTGTGGTGGCTTGGATGGATCTCCATTACATTGTTTAAGCTTTACGTCTGATAAGGCATTAATATGATCAGACGATACACACGTAGTTTAAGGTAACTTCATACTTCATAAATATCCTTATGCTTATTCCATGTTGTTGGGAATGTTTGCTTCTTACATTTGACCAAGATGGTCCACTTTAAAGATTATGTTACATAAAAGATCTCTTGAAAATCAAACTAATGTAGCTTTGCTTCACGAACTCATAACCACTTTAAGATTGCACATTTTATTGGTTGCTCTTTGTTTATGATTTTTTGAATTAGCAATTATGGTGAGAACCCTAAGAAGATTCCCATTGGACACGAACTTAACCAAGTGGTTAAGTAAGTGTGAAGGTTCACTTCATAAGCGCAAAGAGAAAAGACAATTATAAGGTGACAAATGATGCATCGAAATTAGAAACAAGGAACAAATAAGGAAGAAGAACAAAGTGAAAAACAAATTAAAGATTAGGAAAAGAAATGTATGGAATGGAAGGAGGCGTAAATAAAAGATAAAAGAGGAAGGGATGAAGAGATCTTATGGAAAGAAAGGAAGTCACACCACTTGGAGCAGAGGAACTCTAAGATGAGTGAGGCAAGAGTCGCCACTTGAGATATTACCCACTCAAAATAAGACCTAGATAACTTGCGCCGCCACTTGAGATATTACCAACCCAAGATAAGACTCAACATGAGAGCTCACAAGTCTCACAAAATCACTCCTGCAGAGTTTCTTTACTTTTCAAATTCAAGGTGTGAATACATGAGGCAAGGCACCCTATTTATAGGAATGGGTGCCTTGGTGGGCAAGATGGGGAAGGGAAAAATGGACAAAGGGAGAGGGGTTGCCAAGGGTGTTGACCATGGTCAAAACCGCATATTTAGGCACATATTCTAGAAGGTAGGTTAAAACCCAAATTCTAGGTGCCTTGTCTTGAAAAAGTGGACTTGGTACAAACCCATTTTGCTAAATACACTCCCTTTTATGCTATGTGAACCTACTCTAGCCTATTTTGCTATTTGGACCCCAAAGTGAGCCCAATTTATTTACAAACATGTTTTTGCATTTTAAAAGACCAGAAGAAGAACATTTGGTGTTCTGGTCTATGCCCAGTTCTTCTTATGGTGAGGTCCGTTTGATGTTTGGTGGGGTCTTGGCTTGATTGTTGAGATGACTGCTCACAGTGTGAATTGTCTCTTGAGTCCTTCGTCATCTTCTTGGCTACTTGGATTGTATCACCGTAGTGCTTGCATTCTTAACCTTGAAATGGACTATCTACTCACTACAAATTTGCACTCAAGTGCACTGGATTCCAAATTTTATTCTAATTAATTTACGTTTATTTTATTGTGAAATCTTAAAAACATATACTTTATCATGTTTACAACACTATGTTAAAAAGGCACATCAAATTTACACACAAAAACATATTCTAGTTGGTATAATTTAATGTATTAGGTAAGACCAGAAATCTCGTTGTACATTTGAATTCAATTTCCTACATACTTTATTAATGAATATTTATTAATTTCTTGAATACATGATTATCTTCTTATTATTTGATTCAAAATTATTTGAGAATTTGGTTCAACATTATTTGTGTTTCTGAGGATTTTAGTCACTCTTATTTTAGAAAGAAAAAACTAGTTGCAACCCTTTTACTTCTATTGTTGCCCTATTACTGTATGGAACATCAATATGATTTGTAAATGGTTTTGAAATTCTTTGTGGATCTTGAATGCCTTATCTGAGGTCTCTTAAGTCACAAAGCCATCTACTTAGAATTGGCCAGAAGATTCAAGAAACTTTTTAGGCTGGTACAAGAGAGCACCATTGCCTCTATGATTTTAGGTAAAGAGGTATTCAACAATCTAGAAGGGTTCCCAATTTTTTTTATCCTATGTTAAGACGTTTACCATGGAACTGACACATTTGTACAAAATTTATATGGTAATATCTACACGAAGCTTCTAAAGGTAGACGATCATCTATGTATGAATATCATCACCAAAGCAAAATGCATTGTAAAACAACAATCTTTTTATGACCAAGGAATAGATCTAGAGCAACAACAATGGAAAATATACTGCAGAGGCTGTTTCGTGTAGAGAAGAAGTAAAGCGTGCCCAACAATTCATTTGTTGATGCCTTTCAAATTTGGATCATTAGTCGACCTATCAGTTGCTTCGAATAAGCATGATAAAGAAGAGTTTTTCCATTTATTCCTAAGAAAGAAAAGGCATCTACACCTCATAAAATGTAGAAGAGAAGAAACGTTTGAAGCATCTTGTTAGAAGAACATATGACTGATACTCTCAAAAAAATAGATTAAAATGCTATAGCCCTAGAGATTTTCAATGTCGCCATGAGAGTTATCTGTAGTGTTTCTAGAGTTACCACATGTTAAAGTCTAGAAAGGTTCACTAAAGAAGGATTAAACAAAATTTCGAGAGCATCTAATGTTAGCAAAGTTGCTTTGAAGAGAAAAGATGTTGTCAACTCATTCTTTTGATCCCCCTAGGTTTCCTAGACCTATACATTCTCATCTTTCTGCCTCCAAGATAATTAAAAATGTAAAGCTTGATAAACTAGAACATCATATCACTCTCATCATATAGATATGATGTCTGTGAAGATAATATGATTTTATGAAAAATTTATAGCATAATGATTCAACCATTTGTGAAGAATCATATGTTTGTTATTCCTTCATCCATAAGATATCTCTTGTCACTAAGTTCAAGATTTAACCAAACATGATCCATCCTCGCCTTTCTTTCTTGAACTTCATCACGCTTAAGGATTTTACTCCTTATCCAGTTAAAATATCTAAAGAAGCTCCTAAAGCAACCCCCTATGGATTGAAGCTACATATTCAACAAGGATCAGGGATTCCTTTGACCTCTTAATGGATGAAGCCATTTCTGCTTCGAAAGATAATTTAGCAAAACACTCACTAACTGTTTATTCATTTCATAAGGTCAGACAAAAAGATTATCATACTCAGTATAATGGCCCCATGGTTCATCAGTTCTCTTTTGTAAGGAATCCTCAGACTTATTCACCAGTCGATCTTACAATGATGTTTCTCAAAAAAACTGGATTCGCCTTCTTGAAATTGGTACAGTCTTTACCGCATGGTATTTCTAGTCATTTTGAATTGTATCACATTTCCTTTGAAGAAGTCAACTCTTTGTTGGAGAAAAATGTAGAGGTGAATTTTGTTCAGAAAGATGTTCTCAATGCACAATCAAAGTATAGAAGATGAGGAGGTAGAAGATCTAAGTTTCAAAACAGAAAATGCTTTTCTGGACGATATGAGTTAATTCTTAATCAAACATCAGTAGAAGCTGCAAGGTTGGATTAAGAGAGACTCGACAAATTTAACACATAATTAATCAAGCATTACAAACTGAATGAGTTGTTCAGTTTTTAAGAATATTTTTTAGTGTTGGATAAACAATGGATGATAATAGTTCAGAAAAGTCAGCTACCTACAAAAATAGTTATTATGATCTCATCAACATTCTCTTGAGTATTGGATGACGCATGTGCATCTAATTTTTCAAAATCAACATCTACAACATAAACCATATGTAGCACAAATATGGCAGGTACACGATCCATTACATGAATCACATACACACGTATCACTGAGATTGGATAACTCATATTGTGATCTACCAAACCTGTGAGTATATATGTACAAAAAATAGAGATATTCTAAAATGGTTTTTATTCTTGTCTAAGTATGGTGCTTTCACTAGCCAGTCACTAAACCCCATGGATAGTGTGTAAACATGTCCAACCTTTTTAAAACACAAAGAGAGGATGATAGACAACATCTAAGAGGTATAGAAGAAAGATAGAGTAAGAAGAATGAACAACTTGCTAAATCTTTTTCTGCTTTGATTCATATTTCTCAAAGATATTTTTGGTTTAAGGTAAAACAACCACTTCACCCCTTTTCACATCAATAATTATTACTTTTTGTGAACACTTTTTATTGATGTCAAAAAGGGAGAGAAAATAGATAAGTTTTGAAAATAAATTTTGAGGAGAATGTTTTATGGAGGACAATCCCTCACTTCCCAAGCCATCACATAATTAGCTAAAAGCAGAAGACCAACCTCATATATCTATAGAATAAATTCATTTCTTAACTTGTACAAAATGTAAAAGGTAGAATAGATATTTCTTTAGACCTTGTATTCCTAGGCCATTTCTATAGTAGGATTAAAATAACTCAAATGCACTATAGAAATCCTCACTTGACACTCAAACAAGGGTTTTTAAACCTCTTCCTTGAACATGGAACGACATCTTCAAGCTTATAACCTTCACCACTATGGTTATGGTAGCTTAAAGGACACACCACCTTCATCTTGAGAGCCTATAAATAAGTGGTTCATGCCTTGTAAATTTAGATTTGGATGATAAATGAATTGGATTCTAAATTTTCAGCACATTCTCTCCCAATCTCTCTTTGTTAAACTCTCTCAAAGCCTTGTGAAACTCCAAGGAAGTTGGCCTAACCTCTTCCCTGACCTTTCACCTAATTCCGTGCCACTCTTCACCTATTTCTTCCTCATTCGGTGCATCAAATTCCTCACTAATTACGCTGCTCATTCATTTTCCAAACACAAGCTAAAACAGATTGCATCATATGGATCAGAGCATAAGAAGATCTGAAGCAGGAATGATTCAGCTAAGCATTTTTTTCCAATCTTTTTGTTTCTGTTTCAGCTTGTCTTCAGTGTTGTTCTTCATTGTTTTGTGTTGCTCTTCATTTGTTCTTCAATTTCACCGTTTAATATTGAGTTTCCACAATTTATTCTTGCATTTTCACCATTTAAATTTGTTTTCTATCGTTTAAACATCAATTTAAACCATTTAAAAATCAATTTACACCGTTTAACCTTGTGATTTTTGTGTTTCCTTTGCTTTTCCACCAGTCTTTCATATAAAAAAATTTAAATGGTTTGTTTTTTTTTAATCGGTCAAATCCTTTTAAAATAGTTTAATATAATGTATGTACCATAACCTATGAAGAACAACCATTGTTCTTGATGTTTTTGTCGAGATTTTGTGTTGTTGCTTGGTTTAATTCAATGTTTGATTTGGTTTATGTTTGCTATTAGGTGTTAATTTCAATTTATAATCCATGCTTGTTGTCTTTCACCTCATATTTATCTTTAATTGTTCAATGATTATAGTTTTCAACTTACTTTCATAAAAGTTTGTTAAAATGTCTCTTTTGAACCTTTTTCTTTTCTTATCTTTAATTTCTTGATGATATATGTATTCATTAGTACACATATAGTACATAATTTCAATTTTCTCTTATAGTTATGTTCTTAAATTCATTGGATTCTTAGGTTTCTTTCCAATTCTAGATTTGTGTAATTTTGACTTACTTTTCCAATTTTATTCTAACTTTATTTTTCGTCCAAAATTCGTGAATTTTTTTATATGAGAGCTTTGTTATGTTTTTAATATCAGGTTAAAATTCAAGTCCAAATAAAAAATACAAAAAAAAATTATAAATTATAAAAGCTAAAACGTTTATTGTGAATCAAAAAGTCTTTCAATATGTAATTAGCTCTCGATTTGGAATTTATTGCACTTTATTCCTTTAGTGTTTTGTGTTGAAATTTTTGCCAGACCTTGATTATAGTGTTGCCTTGTTTTGGTTAAATTTGGAGCATAAAATTAGAACTACATACTTTGCAATAATTTTTACAAGTTCCTTTGCCAATGCTAAAATTGTGTTTGAACCCTGGGCACCTAGTGCTCTATTGTGTAGTAACTTCTCTTATTTGTTTCTAATTGCATACACATTCGTTTGACCTAAAATTTGTTGTATTTTATCACATTTTGATTTGAGATTGTACCATAGAAAATTTCATACAAAAATTCGTTCCGAAAATTACTACAAATTCTGGATTAATCAATGCCTATTCATTTTAGATTTTTGTTTTGTTGATCTATTCTAAAGCTAATCTTATGTTCCTTTTGTCTGTGTTAGCCTTTAATTTTTAGCCTTAAGTTTTGCTTGTAACTTTGGCTTCTCATGTTTTTTGTCTTATTAATTCCCTTTGAGTTGAACTTTTCAAACTTAGCTTTTGTTGCTTTTATTTTCTTGGCTTACATTTTGGTGAAAGGTGTTGGTGTTCATCCCTTTTGGTGTCAGTGGAAGAGGACTTTTCAGCTACTCTTTTGTGGTGTTTACAATTTGGCATTGATAATTTTTCTCAAAGAAGATAAAATGATTAAAGAGAATTCAGCAAGCAATTCATTCATTATCCTCACAAAGAAAGCCTTGTTCACCAAAGACTTTCATCAAACACATTGCCTACTTTCTTTTTTACTTTTTCATCACAGAATTTTGTGTAAAATTCTTTGTATTACTTTTTACATTTAAGTTGTTTGGAAAATTCTCCAAAGGCAATCCCAATAAACTTTGTAATAGTAAACGTGCAGTAGTGTGAAAGTGTTTCAGTGGGCTCTCAGTGTCAACTACAATTTCACTATAGCACTCATCTAGCTTTATTTTCACTTGCATTTTCTTTCTTGCTTTACTTTTGTATTGTTTTCCTTCTTTTATTTTCTTTCTTTTAAGTCTCTGTTATACTTAGGACTTTTCTTTCCTTGAATTTTTTAGTAGACCTTCCTTTGGTCTTAGGTTCATCTTTACATTCACACACACATTTTAAGTTTCAAAATTCTTTTGAAGTTCTTTGAGGAATTTTTGTGTGAAAACTATATGAGATAAACTCTGGCTAGGAAAACCTTGGTACTTAAGTAATTGAGACTCACCTCGCTTTCCTAGGATTGAACTTGGAGAATACTCATTCTATAATCCTTGACTAACTTGACAAAAAACAAAAATATTTTTTTTTGAAAACATTTTATCACTCTAGTTGAATCAAAACCTTTTGTGAAAGTTGTCTCTTTTCAAATTCAATAATGAGTGATCCAACTCATCATTCTAGTGTTCATGGTAATCTTAATGCTCAAGATCCTATTGATGTCCATGAAATATTAACCAAAAAAATCAAGGAAATTTCTAAATTAAGGGATAAGATAGAAAAACATTTACAAACTCGGGAAAGCAAAACCCATAGGTTTAGGAGTAGGCATGGGGAAGGGTCCCACAAAGATAGGAGTGTTCATCATAGTAGTCCTTCCTAAAGTAAAGATGATTATAGTAGTCACCATAACACAGACTACTAGCAAAATTTTAGACAACCTAGACATAAGACTTATTATGTGACCAGAGAACCTAAGATTGACCTTCCTCCTTTTTATGGTTCAACAAACATAGATGATTATCTAACCTAAGAGGTGAAAAATAAGCAATTTTTTTACTGCCACCAAATTTATGATGAAAGGAGGGTTATCCTAGTGATCCTTAGTTTTCAGGAGTCAACAATGACTTGGTGGACAACTTACACAAAAGATCTTAGGTTACAAAATAATCCCCAAATAAGATATTTGAATGAGCTTAGGTGAGCCCATAAAACGAGATATGTACCTTCTTATTATGATAAGGAATTAATGCAACAACTCCATAGGCTTACACAAAGAGATATATATGTAGAACAATGTAAGCAAAAAATGGAATTCCTCATACTAAGGGTAGATATTCATGAAGAACCTAGACTCACAATAGCTTGTTTCCAGAGTGCTCTTAATTATGATAGAAGGGATAAAGTTGAACTTTTACCTTATAATTATTTTAATAAACTTGTTCAACTTTGTGTTAGAGTAGAGGAACAATTAAAGAGAAAAGCATCTTTTAGAAAACCTTCTTCTTCTAGCTATCCCACAAAAGAATATAAAAAAGATAATTAGTTGTCTAGAGAAAGAGAAAGACCACAAGAAAAAGAGAGGGATAGGGCACCAAATAAAGAAAAATATAAAATAATTATGTCACTTCTTCTAAAGAAGTCGAAACTAAACAAGTTCAATGTTTCAAGTGTGATGTGAGTTGATTTTTAGGAGTTTTCATTTAGGTGACACTTTACTTTTACGATTGAGATTTTAAAAATTTAAGAGTGAAAACCTTAGGAAAATTCCCACTGGACACTAACTTAACCAAGTGGTTAAGTAGGTGTGAAGGTGCATTTTTCAAAGACAAAGATAAAAGACAATATATGGTGAGAATGGATGCAAAGCTTAATTAAACATGATAAAACCGAGAGCACAAACCAAGGAAGATTACAAAGACAATGAACATAAATGGAAGGAGAAATGAAGGAGAATGGAAGGAGGAAATTTATGGAAAAGGGAGTGATGATCACGCCATTTGATGGGTGGTAACCATCAAGATAAGTGGTAGGCCGCCACTTGAGAGCTTCATTCTCATCAAGATAAGACCAAGGGAGAGGAGATAGCACTAACTCAAGCTCACACAATATTTGTGCAGAGTAACTTTTCTATTCAATTCAACATGAGAAATACAAAGGGGAGGCCTCCTATTTATAAGTGGAGGAGCCTTGGAGAACAAGAAGGAGGATATGATGGGAAAAGGAGACATATGATGTGGCTAGGGTATTGACCTTGGTCAATGTCGCACCATCACTTACATTCTAGAAGGTAGGTTTAGCTTCCTACCCTAAAGGACTTCTCATAGGCCCAACTCGATAACTACACCTCCTATTTATGCTAAAAGACACTTACTCTACTGAAATTACAAATAGTGAAACCAACTGATGCTCAGCACCCAAAGTCTGTGCTCTGATCCTAGTGATCATCTGAGGTATGGTAGGTGCTAAGGTCATGGATGGAGAATCTTGCTCAGGCCTTAGGTCTTGGGTCATGCTCCTAGTCTTCCACCTCAGAGGTTAGGCCTGGTCAGTAGGCGCCCTCTCTCCTAGGTCTTCATCAAAGTGTCTTGAAAAAAGACATTATGCTTATGAGTGTCCTAAGAAATTAATCATGGTTTTAAAAGAGCAAAACACTAGAATTATGGTTATCAATAATTCATTTTCTTCAAATAATGAAGATGTTGTGACTTCTGAAGAAGAAATTCAACCCTGTGCAGGTAAATTGTTAGTGGCTCTTTTTGTAACTATTGTAGCTCTTGGTTAGTTAAAAATTGGCCTTAAAAATTCTACATCACCCCAACCTTTTAAACTAGATTGGATTAAACAAGAAGGTAGTGTGGTAGTTCAAAATCAGGTGAGTGTGCCCATTGTCACAGGAAACTATAACAAAACCTTTTGTATCAGATTGTCCTTCTGAAAATAGGACACATCATCCTTAGAAGACCCTGGCAATATGATCATAACACTTTTCATGAGGGTCACACTAATAAAATCATTTTTTCCTTTCAAGGTCATAAATTTATTTTATGTACTCTTACACCTTAATAGGTGAGAGAGGATGAAATTAAACTAAAAAAAAATAGAGGGTGAGAAACAAAAATCTGGAAAAAAATAATAAACATATAAAATAAATTTCTCCACTTCTTCTTCTAAACCTCTTTGCATGCTTAAATCATCATTTGAAAGAGGTACTTCTTCTTCCACTTTTGAAATTTCTTCTTTTGTTTTCAATAAAATGTCTCATAATAAACATTAGAAACAACAAAAACATTGTTTTCCATGGTGGTTTTATTCCATGTTTCTTTACTTCTTTTGCATACTCATTATGTTTGTTGTATCTATAGGTGGATCCACAAACCTGGAGGATTGTGATCATCTTTTTCAATAATAAGGTGGTTAACTCAATCGAATCTAAGGACAAATCCTTTTTGGAAGGGGGAGAGGCTGATGGAGGACCATCCTCACTTCCCAAGCTATCACATACTTATTTAAGAGCAAAATAAATCTTTGTCTTACCTTGTACAAAATGTAAAAAGTAGAATAGATATTTCTTTAGGCCTTGTATTTTTGGGCCATTTCTAGAGTAGGATTAAAATAACTCCAAGGCACTCTAGAAACCCTCACTTGACACTCAAGCAAGGGTTTCTAGACTTCTTCCTTGAGCATGGAATGACACTTTCAAGCTTCTAACCTTCACCATAGTTAAGGTTATTGTAGCTTAAGGGACACTCCACCTTCATCTTGAGAGCCTCTAAATAAGTGGCTCATGTCTTGTAAATTCAGATTTGGATGATAAATGAATTGTATTTCTTAATTTTCAGCACATTCTCTCACAATCTCTCTTTTGCTAGAGCCTCTCAAAGCCTTGTGAAACTCCAAGGAAGCTGACCTAACCTCTTCCTTGACCTTGCACCTAATCTCACGCCACTCTTCACCTCTTTCTCCTCCATTTAGGGCATCAAATTCCTCACTACTTTTGTTGCTCATTCATTTTCCAAACACAAGTTATAACAGATTGCATTGATTGTAAATTTCTTATATGAACTTAACTGCACACATTGACATACAAAGTACTTGTGCTTTAGATTATATGTTATACGATGTGATTTTATGTTATATATAAACTCAAAGTATTTAGCTACTGTGTAAACAAAATCTCTAGTATGCTTGTTAATACTTTTATGTGTTATTAAAACTTATAGTTTTTGTCATCATGAAAAAGTGGGAGATTGTTGAGTTAGTAGACGAAACAATACTCATTAGATGATCTCATGATTTAGCGCCTATATGTTTTGATGGTAACAAACATTATAAGGTGTATTGTGACATAACAAAACTCACTCATGTGTAGTTAAGACAAAAACAAAGGTGAAGATGAGCAAGATATATTAACTGTAAAGTATCAGATATTACCAAAGAAAAAAGGCATATTAGACAATCCACAATGTCTATATCTAAAAATTCTTATACAGTGATCAGGAGAACTAGTCTTTATGATGATGTAAGCATGCAAAGTGATTTTGAAAAGAAGATGTAGGAGAAATTTCCTTTATGTTTTTATTATTTTTTTCATACTTTTCTTTTTCACTCTCTCTTTTTGTTTTTAGTTTTATTTCATCCTCCCTTACCCGTTGAGGTGTAAGAGGACATAAAAATATATTTGTGGCCTTGAAAAGAAAAAGTGATTTTATTAGTATGATCCTCATAAAAAGTGTTATGATCATATTGTCAGAGTCTTCCAAGGATTATGTGTCCTATTTTCATAAGGACAATCTGACACAAAAGGTTTTTGTTATAGTTTCCTATGACAATGGGTACTCTCACCTGATTTTAACTACCACACCATATTCTTTGTTAATCCAATCTAGTTTAAGGTTGGGGTGAGGTAGAATTTTTAAGGCCAATTTATTAACTAACCAAGAGCTACAATAGTTACAGAAAGAGCCGCTAACAGCTTACCTGCACAACGTTGAATTTTCTTCTTCAGAAGTCACAACTTATTCATTATTTGAAGATGATGAAGTTTTCACACAAAATGTTTGCTTTATAATATCCTATGGAAATAGGTACACTCACCTAGTTTTGAACTACCACACCACCTTCTTGACTAATCCAATCTAGTTTATAGGGTTGGTAAGATTTGCAAGGCCATTTTATTTACTAACCTCGAGCTACAATAGTTACAACAAGAGCCATTATCCACTATAACAGAACAAATCTTGTCCAAAACTTTACGTCGTGTGTAGAATAGGTACTCCCTTTGTAACCGATTTAGGTTTACAGAACGACTTTGTAAAATTCATTAAGCAACTAATAACTCTCTTGTACATGGTTGAATCTCTTCTTTAGAAGTCACAACTTGAAGTCTCAACAATTTTAATGTCTTGCTCTTTTAAAATCATATTTATCTTTTGAGGACACTCAAAAGAATAGTGACCTTTTGCAAGACACTTAAAACATTGAACTTCTTTATCTTTGACTTCTTTAGAGGATGAAACAAAATTATTTTTATCTTTTTTCTTTTAAAGGTTCCTTGTCCCTCTATTAAACTTGTGGTCTTGCTTTTTCTAAAAACAAATAATTTTATTTTTTTATAATCTTTTGTGGGATAGTTAGAAGAAAAAAAGAATTTTCTAAAAGATTATTTTCTCTTTAATTGTTCCTCTACTCTAACATAAAGTTGAACAAGATCATTAAAACCATTGTATGACAAAGGTTCAACTTTATCCTTTATATAATAATTAAGACCACTTTGGAACCGAGCTATGGTAAGTCTAGATTATTCACAAATACCCGCCCTTAACATGTGCAACTCCATTTTTTTGCCTATATTGCTCTACAGACAAATCTCTCTAGGTAATTCTATGGAGTTGTTACTTCAATTCTCATTCACAATGATAGAGGACCATCCTAGCCACCTAAATCATCAGGTTCAGAAGAGAAGAAGTGTTGAATAGAAGATTCTTTTCTAAAAGATTCTCTTTCTGAAGCCTTATAAATTTGTAGAGTAATTAGGATTTTCTAATTCAGTCTTTAAAATTCTGTATTAGAATTTTTGCACCTTGTATTTGGGTCAATTTTTATATTAGAGTTGAAGAGCTCAGAGGGAAGTCTTCTTGGCATCCACTTAGGCGCCAGATGGAAACCTACATGTAGCCTTTTCCATTCTTTTTCCAAGGTGACTATTATTCTACTACATGGAGCAATAGGGCACCTACTACTTGCCTTCTCCTCTTTCTTATGCCACTTATCACATCTCGAATGGAGAGCTTTGGGATACATGGATTGCCACATGGAAAATCATAAATAAAGAGTTTTTAGGTGTCACGTGTCACTCCATGAATGGAGAGTTTTTTAGTTCCATTAGTCACTTTTGGCTCATTCATTTTCTTACTCATTTCTATTCAATTCTTCGCTGCCATGTCTTTTCTTATCATTCAAACCATCTACAACCAAATAACTTAAAGAAGGAGAAGGGAGAACTCCATCAGTTGGAAATCAGAGCTTCGATTTTCTTCAACAAAAAGCAAAAGAGATAAGTTCTTGGTTGTGCTTTGTCTTGTTTGATGTTCTTATAATTGAACCATATTGTATTTTGTTCTTCGTTCATTCTTCATGTTCTTCATGAGTGGTTCAATCATTTTGATTTTAAGTGTTGTATAGTTATCAATTTTCTAGTATTGATGTTTCTTAGTTTTCCTTGTTGAATCTGAAACATAACCTACCAAGTTTCATGTTGATTTTTGTTTTTGTTTAGCTTTGGGTATTTTTTTTTGTTTGTTGTTCTTGATATACCGAATGAGTTTCTTGATTTTGGGGTCTTGTGTTGAGTTTTTGTTTTTTTTTTATTTAGTTTTCGGTTTGGGATTTTTTCTTGTCATGTTTCCCCTTTCATTTGTCAAAAAAAGTTCTATGATTAGTAGTGTATCCAAGGTGTTTGCTAAAATTTCTATATGAGTTGCACAACAGATGTTTGTCAAAATGTCTCATGAAAATTACATTGTATAAGGTTTTCGTGCATTTTTTGTTTTAGTTTTGAGTTCTAAACTTCTTATTAGCTCATTAGTAAGTCTCTTACATTACAATTTCATGTGTCTAGTAGTTGTGTTCTTTTCTTGAATTCTTTAGGTTTCTATCTTGCCATCAAAATTGTATAACATTGCTCTGGATTGGGAAATTTATTGTTGTCAAAGTACTTTCCAAATCAATTGAAATTTTCAATATGCCATTGATGTTGGGTAAAAAAAGTACGTCGTAATTCCAAATAGAGGAATTATGATAAATCTGAAAATTCATAACGTTTTGTGTTAAATTCTGGGTTTTAGAGAGAATTTTAGCTCTCGGTATTTGATTTGTTAAAAATAATCCAGTAATTTTTTTGACTTGAAATTTTTGAGAATGAGGCTTAAGATGTTATATGTAACTAGATAAAATATCATAGCAAAATTTGATCTAGAAAATTTTACATAAATTTGGGAAGCCTCGCTGCCAGTCTTATCTAGTTTGTTTTTGGTTTTTAATCCATTATAGTGCCTTTGATATGTTCCTTTTGTTGTGCCATCTATTTTTCTTATGCCTTAATTGTTATTAGTCATTTCTTGGTTTTCATTTCAGTCTTGTCTACACATAAATCTAGTTTGGTTTAGCCTTTTCAAGTTAGTTTTTCATGATTTTCTTTCTTGAAATCTTGGAGAAAGGTGTGAACATCCTTGGAAAAGGTTGAGGCAACTTTTCAACTACATTTTTTAGGCTTTCTTGCAAATTTTAAAGTGCTATCAAAGAAGAAGTAGAGACTAAGAGAGCTGGACCGGTTGGCAATCAAATACACATAAAATTTTGCACCAAAGATCAAGAATGGTCAAGAATTTGCACTGGTTATACCACAAAACTTTTGAGGTTCTTTTACTTTGTGCATTTCATTATTGCAAAAATCCCTTTTGGAAATTCCATTTTACTTTTATGATATTTTATATGATTTTTTGTTCATTCCATTGTACATATGGTTAGTTGGATTTGGAGTTTTATGTTATTTATATGATTTTTTTGAGGTTGAGGTGATGCAATCCTAGAGGTATTTGCTTAATTTTTTGTAAAAAAACCCATGCGAATTCATTTTTTTTCCTTGCTTTAGTTTAGACTTTAGTAATTGGGCATATAGACCTAACTAGAGTTCTAATTTTCAAGTGTTGTTCTTGTAATCAAAGGCACTAAGTTTTCTCTAAATTTTGCAATATAAAGTACAACCTAGGTCGATTCTCAAAGGACACATGTATGTTGTGAAGGTATAATTGGCTATAGAAGGAGGTTGAATAGAGCACGAACTCTTTTCGTACCTGCAAAAAATATCAAGCCAAAACAATATCTAAAATATAGATAATAGAGGAAGAGAAAATTACGCATAGAATTTATACTGGTTCGCCCACAGATTGGGCTACATCTAGTTCCCTTATGCAACCCGCTTAAGAGTCTTTATCAATACAAGTATTCTACACCTCTCCTGGTACACAAGTATTTTCCACCTCTCCAGATACACAAGTATTCTACACCTCTCCACATAATCTTGTGCTTCATGAACGTTGAAGTCCTCAAGTTTGATCCACAACAGTTGTGTACAACAGAGAGTTGTTGATACATATTCTTCTTCTGTTGTGGATAAAAGCAATTGTTGCTTGTTTCTTACTAGTCCATGAAATGAGATTACCTCCGATGAAGTGACATCCTCCACTTGTGCTTTTTTCGTTCTACTTTGTCTCCAACATAGTCTAAATCACAAAACCCTTGAAGGTTCAATATTTCACGAGCTTTGTAACAAGGGCCTAGATTGGAGGTTCCCTTCATGTTCTTCATGTGCAGTTGGAGTTGGAGGTTTGTACATACTCTACACAAATTACATGCATTTTGAACTATAAAAATCACTACAATTTAGCATTTATCAATGCTCTATTTTTCTCCTTTTTAATTTGGTTGTTGTTATTCTTCTATTTCCTGCAAGATTTAATCAAAATTCACATGAGATCATACAATTAAATCAAGTTACCATTCTAAGTGAGAAGATGCTAATTTTTATGATATTTTTTCTTCAATTCACTCAATTTATATGCCTAAATCAATATGAGAACTATGAGAATTTGGCACCTATCAGAAATGCATCTACTCCACTTATCGCAAAGACTCTACCAATAACCTTCGGCTTCAAAGTACTGTGACCTTATTGTCCTTGCTGAAAATTTTGTCCCATGGTGCAATTCTTGGCCATAAGCCAGTGTCCTTGACAAAGATAGCATGCCCTCTTACTTGGCTTTATACACTCCTTCTAATGATACTGACCTCCACAATACAAACACTACATATTATTACCCATTATTTATTATTGTCCACCTTATTTGTTTTGTACTAATCTTCCTATAGACTTCAACTGCTCAACTATTTTAGATTTCTCCATCAATAAGGGGAAACTCTCGAATAGAAAATTGTACTACTACTTCCTTGATCTCATGTTTTAATCCCATCTCAATTTTAGCATTTACGAGTTTCAGGTTAGGTTTGAGTATTGAACCTAGCTAAGTGTTTGTAACTCAGTAGCATACTCATGAACTATTTTGTTTCCTTGCTCTAGTTGCATAAACTCTACCTCCTTCGCATACTTGACACTGTTTGGAAAATATATCTCCAAAAATTAATTCTTAAAATTATTTTAGTTCAAATCCTTTCCTCTATCTTCCACCATTTGTTGAGTTCCATTCCACCAGAACTACACCTCATCTTTTAGCATATATATATATAGCACATGTCTCTATTCTCTCTTCAGTACTTCCCAAAAACATGAGGATCTTCTCGGCTTCTCAAATTCATTGGTCAGCTACATTTGCATCATGGATGCTGCTAAATTTTGGAGGACGGTTCCTCGAGAGTTTTGATAAACCTACAAACTCGAGTTTTGGAAAATATTTAAAACTTGATTATGACAATCATCACATCTGTAAACAGTAGGTGTTTGCCACCATTCATAGCCCCAATCTTACGTCTTTCTTGGATCCTCACATTGCTTCTTCCTCACAGGCTGACACTGCTTCCACTGCTCTTGGCTATTATCAATAAGACCAAGCCATTGTTGAATGGTTTCTTTCTTCCAAGACTCCTTTTGCTTACCAAAATGGTTGGTCTCAAATCCACACATCAAACCTACTAATCTCAAATGTGTGCTCGAGTTAAAAAGTTGAAGACCATATCGAAGCCATTCTTGATGGCTTGTCTAATGACTAAAACTCATTCATTACCTCAATTACATCATGAATCGATCCATATATTGTTGAGGATCTTAAAGCTCTTCTTTTGGCTTAAGAGGAATGCTTTGAAAAGACAAATTTTTGTTGACAATCTTATTCAATCTCATAACACTTCTGTCTTTTCTTCATTACGTTTTCGCTCGTTCAACAAACCTGACAGAGACCAATCTCGTTCATTGATAGCTATCGTTTAGCAGTCAAATTAAATATGATTCTGACGTAGACCTGTCTAACTCTAGTGAGATGATAGTATAACTGTGGTCAGATGACCCCAAGTAGTCTCCCAACAAATCCAATAGTGAAATTAGTATATCAGTGTTTAGAATCTATCTGCAAGCAATAAAAGTTAGAAATAACAATAAAGATAAAAGGGGGTTGAGATAGTTGTACAGAAAATACAAAAAATATTAAAATATAAATTAAAAAGCGTTTGATTCCCAAGTTCTTCCACCATTGAATTCTTCACAGGTTCTCAAAAGATTATTCCTTTCTCTATCCTCCAACAGAGCTAAAACAAATTGAACATGCACCAATCTAATTCAACTGAAGCTCGCCAGTAAAGCATGCGCCTACAGGTTTAATCAATACCCACTTTGTTCCATGCGTATACTCCATTGGAATGCTTATCTCCTCTCTCTTGAATCATGCACCCAAGAAATTAATTAGAACAATGCAAACTAACTAAGAAACCAAAGTTTAAGATAAGGAAGACTCTCAATCATGTGTTCAAGTACAACCTCTCATAAAAACTAGTTTTCCAGGAGATTAAAATATTAAAACAACTGTTATAGAGAATTAAAAAATGAAACTTTTATTGACGAAAACGTCAGAACTCAATGGGAAATTACAAAGGAATCAACCAGAAAGATTTAGCCTTCCATGCAGAGGCAAAACAAAATAATTACAAAGAATAAAAGAAAAGTAGGTAAAGAATGTGTTTGCTCCTCTAAAACGTTATCCAAAAAGCTCCATCTTCCTTCCTCTGGAGTCTCTTTTATAATTTTCTTTTCCTTACACAAAATCGAATTAAAGTCTGTCTTATGATATTGTTTTGCAATTATCAGATGTTTCCTTTCCTGTTTCAAATTATTAAACATATATATATTCATTCCTATATAGTCTCAGAATTCTTGCTCCTCTTCCAGAAATATTGCTTCCAATCTTCTTCAAATTTGTGCATTGATTGTAATTGATTCCAACATTGTTGTGAAAGATATTGTAAAAGATTTTCTTGAATAATATCTTCAAAGTATATTTTCTCTATTTTTTGAAAGTTTTTGCAGAGGAATTTTAATTGAAGAATTTTTAGAGAATATCCCAGCAGAAATTTGCATTCAATTCCTTTTCTCAGATATTTGCAAATTTAATTCTCTAATTCTTTATTTCAGATTTTGTTTCCTGTTTTGATCCAAAAGAAGCAACTTGGGTTAAAAATACAAAAATAACATAAATAATAATTAAGGCCCAAATAAACCCAATTAGAAAAATATTAATTAAAATAATTGATTTATTTATTATTACATTTCAATAATTTATGATTAAAGTTAATAAGTATGAATAAAATTATGTTCATCATTCATCTTTTTCCAAACCATCTAAGCGACTTTCTAGTCAACAACCTCACCCAAAGAATTCTTGGCGGTCATCTTCTATTACTTCCAACTTCTCGAATTATAACAAAACCCAATGTCAAATATGCAAGAAACTCGGTCACTCTACCACAGATTGTTGGCACAAGTATGATCGGCCTTCTCAATCTTCTATCAGTGCTAATATGTCTCACCTTTCTTCTTCGGTTTTTGTCATGTTGAACCCACTGTTTAAGACAATATGTGGTACCCTGACAGTGGTGCCTCTCATTATCTAATGCATGATGAATCAAATTTCACCAACAAAATCCCTTATACAGGTGTAATTATGTTATAATAGGTAAGGTTTTGGCTTACTATTGAACATATAGGTTTAGATACTTATACTGATTCCACTTTTCAAATATTTGTTCTTTAAATAAACTTTTACATGTTCCTTATATTAAAAAAAAATTAAGTGTTTCTCAGTTTGCACGAGATAACTATGTCTTTCTTGAATTTCATTTTGACTTATGCTATGTTAAAAAGCAGAAAACAAAGCAAATCTTACTTGAAGACTTAAAGATGGTATATATATATATATATATATATATATATATATATATATATATATATATATATATATATATTTGTGTGTGTGTTTATGTTTGTGCGTGTGTGCTTAATGACTTTATTCTTGTATCTCAGTGTTCTGTTAATTCTTCTTCTATTAACTTATTGCCAAAAAAACTTTCAAACTATGGCATCATGTCTTTGGTCATGCACATGTTAATATCATTAGTCGAATCTTGAAACATTATACTATTCCTTCAAATATCAATCATAATCTTTGTGATTTCTGTGTGCTAGGAAAAATGCATCAACTATTGTTTTGGGACTCTACTATTGTTTATATTGCACCTTTGCAACTTGTGTTTCTTGATAAACCAAAGCTCAAAGGTGAAAACTCAAATCTTTGAAAGCAATCTGTGAAAAACTCAAATTTGTTTTTCTTTCTTGTTGTTTGTTATAAAACTTAAACAAACTATTTATGGCATTCAAAGAATGGTCAAAGCATTTAAAGCAGGAGCGTATTCAATTATAAAATCATTTAAAGCTCACTTAACTAACAAAATTGTTTCTGTTAGGATTTTCAAACAAACAATCGATTGAAAGTGTGAATCAATCGGTTGTTTTGGTTTGACAGCAAGTCAACCAACCAAAACAGTTTTCAATCTTTTCAAAAACACCTGAGTATAAAACAATCGGTTGTTTCGACAAAACAACAGGTTGTTTTTCACTTAGTTTGAAAAATACTTTAAGCTTAAAAGATTTGAAAACACTTAAGCTTTAGATTCAACAAAGAGTAGATTACAAAGATAAACTACCCCACATCCTACTCTAAAACACAGCAGCAACTCCAGCCTTCCATCAAACG
>Ga0123342_1004578_pt1 | contig 20925 bp, 8 predicted proteins | sample Turbeawhitnodule_FD_89960 | JGI IMG/M metagenome (GOLD analysis project Ga0123342, IMG submission 89960) | Root nodule microbial communities of legume samples collected from Mexico - Turtle bean Mexico white nodule | ecosystem: Host-associated > Plants > Roots > Nodule | place: Mexico: Nepantla...
AAAAAAAAAATATATATATATATATATATATATATATATATATATATATATATATATATATATATATATATATATATATATATCAACACCTACAAATAAGACTCTAAACAAGAGATATAGAAAGGAAGGACATAGAACAATCATTTCTTCTATATGCAAAAACTTTTATAAATTAATTAATACATAAACTAATTTTAATTTGTAAAAAAAATAATATTTTAAAATATTTTTTCTCCTATGCATGCTCACTTCAAAACTACTACACAATTGATTGCATTGTTTTTAGACTATCTTTTCTCCATAGTTGAATATTCAACATTGAAGTTATGAGTTTCGGATTGCATTTCAACCATGCTTCAAAGCTCATAATGACGTTTAAAAAAATTTAATGGCTTAAGCCTCCTGATTTGGTGGTTTAAAAGAATCAACCTATGTTTAAAGTTATAATTAACATTAACTCTACAAAACTTTAAGGTGTAGACTAGATCTACACAAACCCTAGAAATGATTTGTTTTAATTACGTAATTTTTTGTCTTTCAAAAATACGAAATATTTATTCCCATATGATAGAAAGTTATCAAATATAAATTTTGCACATAATTTTTTCATGAAATCATATTCACAAGTTGCAGGTTATTATTATAATTCCCATAAGAAAGTGGTATTCCTATATAGACATAATTTTTTTTATTTATTATTTATCTAAATTATTTTGAATTGAAAAAATATTTCTAGAAATAGAAAATTTAAAACCCCACACTTTTTAAATATACTGAAAAAAGTAATATTAATAATTTTAGAAATATGATTCTTGCGATTTTATGAAACAAACAATACCTTACAAGTGAATTTTCATTGCTTAAAGTGAAAAGAGGTTTTACTTAAAAAATTCTAATAAATTAAATGACAAATTAACAAGTTAAATGGATCTTATTTTTTAAATATGAATATTAATTGAGCTGATCGATTAATCCAAGTCGTTCTCGATTAAAACACTGTGTTTTAAATTAAACTTGTGTAAAACACATATTTTATTTTAATCAATTAAACCATAAAAGCATTAATTATCTTGTTTTGGAGACACACTTAAGTGTTTGAATGAAAAAGAATTGATTGATCCATAAAAAATTAATTAAATAAACATGAATCTATATGTAAGGGATTTGTTTTATTCATTTTAAGAGACACTCCATTCCCATCTAAAAAGGGTCCATTTACAATAGAGAATGGGTAAAAAAAATGCTTGAGTAATCCTTAGGGCTAAATCTACCCGTAACTCTTAGAGCTCATAAATGGATCATCATCATCATGGTTAGGTAATTGAATAACCTAATCATACCCATTTAATAATATTTCAGTCAGCCCTAATTGCCAATCTATTTTAGGTTACTTTTGTTTGACCATGTTAGTAGTTGATGATAGTATATCATAGGTTATAAATATAAGATATCAAATTGTCACATTAAAGTTAATATTAGGAGTAATATTTGCACTAGCTCATCTAGTATAAGAAGACTTCCTAATAGTCATGCAAGTGAACTAAGCACTTTTTTGGACTTGAAGTTATAAAATTAATAGTTATGTAAGTGACATAAGAGCTTCTCATAGTAACCATAGTGTGATAGTTATCCTTCAATTTGAGAGTTATAAAATTTCTACATGAAGAAGGTGTAGGTTTTGGTACCTTCAAATCATACGTAAGAAGTGATTAAAAAGATGGTGTGTGTAGATAAGAATGGTCCATTCTACATAAGAAGAGTTATGTTTGTGGTTCTCTTGAATATAATGTGGTCTACAATATGTGTGGTCATGTGCATATGGACCAATATGTGATATTAGACTCATTTTGTCTTTTGTCATCTATTGGGTAAATAGGAATCTATTATTAGATTTAACGAAATTGTATGTCTTGTGATCCAACAAGACATGTGACTAAAGGACATTGTATGCACATACAAAAACTTATGTTTTGAAGTACCAATGCTTAATTTTTTTTAATTATAAGTAATAAGAAAAAATAATTGGTCATATGATTAATATATAATAACACCTCTAACATTTACTTATCACATACAAGCTTATAAGATAACACAATTCTACTATATATTTGAAGCATGTGAAAGATTGTATATTAGATTAGGTTAATAAATCCATTTTCGAGGAAGATATATACACCAACATAAATATATTATATGTTAATTTAGAGTATGGTCTTCTAAATATAATAGCATGAAACATATGTCCAAAGTCTAACTAATTTGCTGAGAAACTAGATTTATAAAATTATATACAAAAATATCTGACACAACTTCACTTAATGTTCAGAACATACATAGATACAATCATATTCAAGATAGCTATGTAAAATATGACCACATTTGTATGCAACAAAACTATTAATTGAACTTGAAAAATCTATTTCACATAAAAAAGGTCGCATGTACAATCCCAATCTAATAAGAGTGCCTATTAGGTGATTTCGCTTTCGTTTCATAATTAAATTAAAAATAACTTCAATATAAACTATGTAACATAGTGCTAGACCGTCTAACAACTAAAGGATGATATAATAGATAAGTCAGTTGACCTCAAGTCCTCTCCTAGCATATCCAATTATGAATCCAGTCAAACAATGTTTGAAACTTATCTACAAGCAATAAAAATTTAGAAATAACAGTAAGTAAAGGGGGGGGGGGGTTGACATTGTTGTAAAAAAAATAAAGTAGACGATAAAAATTACTAAAGAACGGGTTGAATGTCAAGCTCATTCAACATTGAATTTCTTCATTAGTTCACACACACACATATATATGTATATTATTTATTCAATCATCCGAACAAGAGTGAATTGACTAAACATGCGTCAACCAAATCAATGGAATCAAATTAATGAAATATGTGTATAGTAATTTATTCAATACCTTACTTGTCTCCATGTATATACTCATAAGGTTTTTAGTTTTTTACCTCTTGAATCATGAGTTCAAGAGAATAATGCAAACTAAACAAGAATTCCAATTAAATAAAATAATTTAATCATCAACATGCATTCAAAGACAATTCCAATGAAATAAATTAGAGCTCAAAAGACCAAACCACCTAGCACAACCTGTTACAAATATTGAAGAATAAAATGTTAATTGCACAAAGCCTCAAAATTCACTGTGAAATTACAAGAGAATCAACCCAAAAGAGTTTAGCTTTTCATGCAGAGACAAAACGAAAGAATTACAAAGAAGAAAATAGGAAAACTAGGAAAATGTTAATGCTCTTTTGTACGAACGTATCCCATAGTGGGACTCAATTCAATTCAATGATTTCTCCTTGAAACTTATATATTTTTATAGGTTTCTTTTCTCCATGGATCTCAGAATTCATTTTGAAATTATAAGAGAATTAATCCAAAAGAGTTTAGCCTTTCATGCAGAAACAAAACGAAAGAATTACAAAGACGAAAATAGGAAAACTAGGAAAACGTTAATGGTCTATTGTACGAACATATCCCATAGTGGAACTCAATTCAATTCAATGATTTATCCTTGAAACTTATATCTTTTTATAGGTTTCTTTTCTCCATGGATCTCAGAATTAATCCATGGTTCAATTATTATTCACAATTTCTCAGTTTTCAAATTTCCAAAATATTTAGATTTTGTTCCCTGTTTTGTGGTAGATTTTATTTCTTCTTATTTTTCCAGATGATATATTTATGAGACATTGTAGATTTTATTCTATGATTCTTTTACTCAAATTTTGTTTTCCATTTTGATTCAGAGAAGTAACTTAGACCTTGATTGATCATGCCCACTCACAATCGTAGACGATCTTTCATACTTATGCATTAATGCACTAGACGCTTATTATCATACCGTCTAATCTAAGACATTCACACCATAATCTTTCTACAACTTCATCTTCATTAAAGTTGATATTGCTGAGGTGTTTTCTTCAACTAAGTCTTAGCATATGAGTTCATACTGTCTGCTCCATGCAACTACTAGGTCGTCTGCAATAAGAGAGATTAGACTGTCAAGTGTGACTAATAATCCAATATTAACCGTAATAATAGTTAAGGTCCAAATAAATCTTACTGCATGAATCTTATTTAAAACAATGGATTTATTTATAATTATAGTCTAAAAAAGCTATGATTAAAGGTTTTAAGTGTAAATAAGATTATGCTCATCAAATACTCCTAAACTTACTCTTTTGCACTCCTGGGCAAAACACTTCATGAACTAGTAGTTTATCAAAGGAATACAATACAATTACAGCAAATACTAAGAACACATAATAGCAGGCATGATTTAATTTATAAGAAATCAAATAATCAAGAAAAATATGAATGGAATTCTCTATATCTTAACATACAAGAAGGTCACTTAAATCAAAAGGTGAATCAAGAATGATAGAATTTTCACTAGATGCTCTCCAACTCTCAAGTGTTTAGATTTGTATTTTCATTTAAAGCACTCATGCAAGCAAACACTACCATTGGCCTACCAAGATTCTAATATCTACAACAGTTGAATAACAAGCACACAAAGATCAAAGGACTTTGTGAGGGTTGTGATGGGGTTAAGGTAAAGGTAGAAAAAATGAGGGGAAAAAAGGCTTAGACCATCGAAAGTATAGGAGAAATGGGAAATACATCCATATACAAATGTAGGTAAGCATTATAATTCAACTCCTTTTTTTATTTCAAAATATCATTCTTTCTTCTTCTTCTTTTTTGCTTTTTCATGCAATAGGCGATCTAACCTGTGCATTAGATGGTCTATACTTGTGTTCTTTTATTTTATTTTCTTTCCTTATTTTTGTTTTATTCATTTCTTTCTTTTTCTATCTTTTTCAGTAATAAGTCAGTAACATGAGGAAGTAAGCTAAGGAAAATGATGTACATGTTGAATCAAGAGTGATCAAAGGCTTTGAAGAATCCAAATCCAAGTGTTTGATGCAAGGCTGAAGTTGCTGTTGTGTTTAGGATAAGATCTGGGTAGTTTATCTGTGTAATCCACTCTTTGTTGAATCTAAAATTAAAGTGTTTTTAAATCTTTTAAGATTAAAGTGTTTTTCAAACTAAGTGAAAAACAACCTGTTGTTTTGTCGAAACAACCGATTGTTTTACTTTTAGGTGTTTTTGAAAATGTTGAAAACTGTTTTGGTTGGTTGACTTGCTGTCAAACCAAAACAATCGATTGTTTCGTGCTTTCAATCAATTGTTTGTTTGAAAATCCGAACAGAATTCTGTTTTGTTAGTTGAGTGTGCTTTAAATGATTTTCAACTGAATACGCTCTTGTATTAAATGTTTTCACCAATCTTTGAAAGCTATAAATAGTTTGTTTATGTTTTATAACAAACAAGAAAAAAAAAATTGAGTTTTTCAGTTGTGAGAGATTGCTTTCAAGTTTTGAACATTCACTTTTCAACTTTGGTTTTCTCAAGAGAGATGGAATAGGATTACATCTGTATTGATTTCAGTTTATTCTGTAAACAAGTGTAATTCGTTCTGAATACTTTGTAATTTTTGGTGTTGTAAGCCAAGGAGTGTTGTGTGCTCTTGAGGTTCTCAAGATCAACATTCTTGGTGTGTATTGTGCCAAAGGAAGTGTGTTTCTTGAAGGGTTCAAGGTCACTTCTTTGGTTGTTTTGTGTGTAATCTGTTTTTGATTGCTTAGTGGATTGCCCAGTGGATTTTGGGGACTGGATGTAGCTCTAGGTTTAAGAGTGAACCAGTATAAACTGTTTGTGTATCTCTTTCTTCCCTTAAACTCATTTAAATTCAGTTGTTATTGATTTGTTGGTATAAACAACCGATTGTTTTGAAAAAAACAACCAATTATTTTTTTGGTGCTTTACTGTTTTGTGCTTTATATCTTGGCTAATTGAATTTCTGATTGAGTTTCATACAAAAGATTTTGTTCTAGCTTAAAAAGTTTTCGAAAACCCCCTTTAAACAATTCACCCTCCTCTCGTTTAAGGTCTTATATTCTAACAGTACATCCTCACACTTATTTAAGAACCTATTCCCAAAATAATTCCAAGGCTCATTTATCTTCTAAGGTAGGGAAAATTATGGTTTGTTTCTTCTTCTTCTTTTCCTTTTTAGGTTAGTAATATGGTGTTAAAAATAACAAAAGGATACATGCTCAAAGGGGCTAACATGTGGATTATCATAAATAGATTGTCTAGTGCAGCATATTATACATATTGAAGAATAAAATGTTAATTGCACAGAACGTTAGAATTCACTGTGAAATTACAAGAGAATCAACCAAGAAGAGTTTAGGCTTCCATACGAAAAAAAAAAAATTACAAAGAAGACAATAAGAAAACTAAGAAAATGCTAATGTTATATTCTACGAACATATCCCAAAGTGGGACTTGATTCTTCGATGATTTTCCTTAAAGCTTGTATCTTTTTATAGGTTTCTTTTCTTGATGTATCTTGAAATTAAATTATTGTTCATTTATTGAAATTAAATTGTGTTTTCTCTTTATATCTACAGTAATTAGTTATATTTTGTCTATAAAATTATTTTTATTTAATAATTTGTTTGTAGTAATATATATATATATATATATATATATATTATCGGGGAGTTTTTTAAAAATTTATTATACTATTTAAAAATTAAAATACAATGTTATTAAGTTTCAAATATAACTTAAAGTATTACTATAACTTCTTGTGTTTTTTTCTTTTATTTTTAAGATTTTTTTGTCTATCGTCTATATAAAAAACAGTTCTTTAATCTCTTGAATTTGATTAAAGTAAAACTTAACCTATAATATATTATTTTTAAAAGTATAAAATTTTAAATTACTATTTTTAATTTTCTAAAAATATTTGAAAACTATCATTTTGATAAAATTATAATTTTTATTATTTTAAAATTTATTGGCATTAAAAATATTAAGCATGCTAAAAGTATTTTTAGATTACATTTTTTATTTTTAAAATTCAAAGAATAAAATTATAATATGACTATTTTTTTTTCAACTCCAGTAGTGTTAATTAATGCCAATTGGATAAAAATATATTTACATCAATTATAGAAATCAAGAAATGAAATATTAAAAATTAAAAAATCAATAATTTCTTAAATAAAAAACTAAATTAATAATATAACCTTTATATTATATAGTATAATCCAAGAAGACTAATAATCATAATATTATTCACCAACTATAAAAAGCACTTTTGAATAATCCAACAAATAGCCAAATTGAGATGACGTCAGAAGCACGGAAAGTGAGGGCGCGTGTGGCAGGTCAAAGGGTTCTAAAAGTATTTATTTAAATGTTTTATAAAGTATTTGTTATTATTATTAAAATAATTTTATATTGATTAAATTGATTTTACATAATATCAACAGTTTAATTTTGTTGCTGCACAAAACACATTACATTTGTGTTTTTATAGTAAAATTAATTATTCAACCAGACTATAATTTTTTTTTATATAACTTATTATGATTCCAAAATATTGGTATAATGCAATAAATATTTTTTTATAGTTTCAATGAAATAAAAGCATTTGTAACTTCAATCTTTCATTTATATCTCTAAAATTTCAGTTGACTCAATTTATTTATTTGTTCTTTTCTTTAGATTTTTTTGTTCATAATTTATTTTCAAAGTCAAATTTCCTTTAAGGATTACTAAAGTTTAATTTTAAATAATAAAATAGTAGTTGACTGCTGTTTTGTTTACTTTTAATTAAATCTTTTTAAACCTAACATTGAATTAATTAGAAACTAAAATTTAAAATTTATTTAAACTTCATTAAATTACTCAAAAATAGTACATTTTAAAAATAAACTAATATGTAAAATTAATTTAATCAACATAAATTTAATTTAATGATTATAAAATATTGTATATTTTAAAAAACCTATATTGTAAATTTTTATACTGTTATTCAATGACAAACTCTCATGATAGGTTTTTTTTATTTTTTTATCAACTTTTTAATTTTTTAAGGTAAAGTTTTCCAATTTATTAAAATTAAAACGGAAAAATGCATTCACCATATCTTAAATTTGAATTCTCAATAAATTGTATGAGATAATTTATTGGTGGTTTCTCTTATTTTCTTGATATTTAAAGTTGTTGAGTTTTATGGAGTTATATACATGTTATTGAACAAGTTCAAAAAGATAAATCTTATTAGTTTATGACTTGAATGTGATTCTACCTTAGTTTACTGTTAGGACTAATATTTCTTGGATACTTTATAATAGGTGAAACACTTGTCTTAACTACAGTAGGAAAATCAGGTTTAGGGTTTCTCACAATTTTTGTGTGAAGAAAATGCATGTGCGGATAAGCTTGCTAACTTAGGAGGCTTTATTCATAAAGAGTACTTTCATTGGTATAATATGTTTTCATCTAGTTTTCTCATATTAATAGGTATATCTATGTACCGTTTTTGTTAATATATGAATTTTGATCTAATTCCTCCATATTTTATTGTATTTTTTTTAATAATATTTTTTTTCATATGTAGTGACAAATGATTGTTATTATTTAAGATGTTAGTCTAGTTTATGTCAAATTTTATATAGTAGAACCTACCATAAGAGTTTTTATAAAAAAAATAAATTAACTTTAACATTATTATAAAGAAAAAAATTTATATATAAAAAATTAAAACATCACATTTTAACTAATTATTGTCCTTATATATTTCTACTTAATACAAAACTTTAAAAAAAATATTCACCACCATTCTTTTATAGTGGGAATCAATTTTACAACTCTATAGATTAAATTCAGTATCACAGCATTCTGATCCAACATTTTTCCACACATCCTTTCAAGCATCTCACATTTCATTCTTGTTTAACAGTTACAAAAACAATTATTGAAACAAACAAAGATGAGATCACATTTAACAAATTAACCCTAATTTATTTTTCTTAGAACATTCCTCAAAAGAAACAAAACCAGAAGTGGTAATAGTGGTGTGTGGATCCCACCAGCAGAAACAGGAGCCACCCATGCCTAACCATTTTTCTCCCTTTACTTTCTTCTTCCATTGCATAATAATGTGAGTAATAAAATTGTACTACAGTGACACAAAACTTTTGTACTGTCTGTAGCCACACATGCTGCTGCTACTGCTATGATGATGATGATGATGTATATATAAACCACAGTTCACAAGACACACCACACCCCAAAACTCAAGAAAAAAAGTGAAGGAAGGGAGCACTGTGAGAGGTTCACGGCTTCCACTTTCACATCACCAAACAAACTCATCTCTTCACAAACTCCTCTTCTCCTTCAATCTCTTTCCTTCTGCTTCCTTTTTCCCCTCTCTGCATTTATTTTCTTTTGGACTTTTCCACTCATGCACCCTCCAAACCCCTCTATTTAACCCTCTCTTTCTCCTACACCCTTCATCTCCCTCATAATTCCACACACTCATTATACATACTAATACCCTTCTTCTTCTTCATCTTCTTCCTCATCTTCTTCCTCATATCCAACATCCAACATGGGTGGCATCAGCCTCGAAGAGATAAAAAACGAGAACGTCGATCTGGTACTTCTTCTTTTCTGTGTACCCTTCTGTTCTTTTTTCGATTTTTATGTACCCTTTTGTTTTATCTATGGAATCTCTGTGTACCCTTTTGTTTTTCTTTGACTCCATGACCATTTTCTTCTTGATTTCTTCTTCTCCCCCCTTTTAGTTTATGAAGAAAACACTGCATATTTTGACCAGTTCAGAAAAAGTATTCTTTACTTCAGAAACATCTATTCTTCTATCAGTTCATCATGGTTTGAAATGAAACACCCAGTTTCATATTCAAATTTGTAAAAACAAATATTTCAATAATTTCAAGATCAAACATGCATCGATGATTAAATTTTCTTGTTTCGAGTGTCAAAATTTTCAGTTTTTTTGTGTGCTTTTAAAAATCATATTTTTTTCGGGAAAATTCACGAGTTCTGAATGATTCTTTAGTTTGCTGCTACGTACCCTCCAAACTCAATGAAATGAATAAAAAAAAAAGAATTCTTTTATGACAGTTATTTCTGTGAGGTGGGTGTTAAGAAGCTATAAATTCTCAGAACAAATACTAATAACTTTTTACTAGGTGAGAATATTATTAACCTATGATGTCCAACACCTAGAATATTCATTAGATTTGTTTTGTATATTATTATTTAATTTTCTTTTCAATGATTCATAAGATTCACATGTTAGTTATTGTTTGGTGTTCACATGTATAGTATATACGTATTTGGTACGTATTTGAATGAACACATGAAAGATGTATGTTGAAATTTTAGGATATACGTAATTGGGTGAGTACCTACTCTTGGGAAATTGCTAATCTGTGACTTCCCAAAACGTCATTTGGTAATTAGATTTGTGACCTTTTCTGTGAAGTCAACAATAATAATTTTTCTTTCTAGGTTCTTGTCATATCATTGAATAACTTTTATTTTTGGTTGTTTGAAATTTCCACAAGTTATTAATTGTCATTGTTCACAATTATGAACAATATAACTACCACTTTGCTTGATTTTGGTTGTAATTAGTGGTTACTAACAATATAAACTTATGAAGAGTTAATTGTATTTTTAATTTTTAAAACATTTTAAAATGGTGTGTTTAGAGATTGAAAAATGATAACCATTTGTTCTTTTTTTTTATAAAGAAAAACATATCAGAAACCAATGTCACCGGAAAATATTTTTCATTTAAAAAAAAGAGATTAAAATTGTACGGGTTTTATTTTTGAGAGTTTTAAATACATATTTAATATAATTGAAATTGAAATATTAAAATCCGATAATTGTTGTAGCTTTAGTAGAAAATTGAATTAAATGAAATGACAGGGATATTTTCTCTAAAAAAGAAAAGAAAAGAAAATTCTTACATTTTTTAAATTCCGAGAAATCTGGACCGTACGATGATGATCGGTGGCAGCAAAATAAGAACTAGAAATTTCTTCAGTCACGGCAGGTTCTCTGTTTTCTTCTACACTATGACTCATGAAAAATTCTAAGATTTTTTTTCTTTTCTAAGGTATTTTTGTTTCTTTTTGAAGAATCAGTGACATATTTTATTTTAATTTGAAGTGTTTAAAATTAACAAATATATATATATATATATATATATTCTTTTCATATGTTTTTAATAAAATTGGTGCGTAGACATTGTTGTTAAATAAATAAATACCAACTTTCTTTATAGTTTTAACAAATAACTTTTAATTTTTTTTTAATAAAGTGATTTACACTTTTTTATTTAATTTATAAAAAAAATTGTAAAAGCTTCTCTAACTTTTATATTGTAAAAATCACATTTCATATTTTTTGTATAAGTTTTACTTAATGTGATACTTTTAAACAAAATAAATGAAGTAAACTTTATGAGAAATGTGAATTTATATATTAAAAATATAAATATTTTTGTTTAAATATTAGAGAAATTATGAATGTCATTTTATTAGAGTTCAATTTGTCAATTGGATTCCAAGAATCTGTTATTACTATAATTATTTTTTTTCAAATGGGTTAACTATTTTTTCTTTTAGGTTCAATAATTTTGCAATTAAAAATTAACCAAGTCACTATCCCTATCATTTTAATAAAATGCATATTAAAAAAATAAAGGTAGAGAAATCAGGTTAAAATTTATATTAACTTATATTATTATTTTTAAAATTTAATTTTAAGGAAAGTTAAAATGATATATGAGTAATGTTACAACTAAATTTGGGTATGTAAAAACCATTTTTTCCCACTTAACACCATATAACTTTTTAGAGCAATATTTGATTTTATTTTAGAAACAAAATTCCATGCAATAGTTATTGAAGTTTTAGCACAAATTAAGTGTTGTTTAAATAGAAAATTTAATTGAAAACTTTTAAAGAGTAGGGTGAGTAAAAAATAAATAAAAAATTCGAGGAAGATAAATTAATGAAATTTTAATTTTAATTTTCTTTGGTGTTATTTTACTCTGTTTTTTAATGGTTCGTTTGTGGGGTGGACACTATTAACAGATTGAAGAACTTTTGATGTGAAGTTTTGCATTCTGAAGGAATGAATATCTTAAACCATTATTTTACTACTATTATTAGTAGTATATGTGAAAGAGCAAAACTAATGAGCTACATAAAAGTTGTACAAATTTTTGTGCATGGTGGTAAGTATTTTGAGGAATAACAATGATTGAACATAACCTTGATCCCAGGAACGCATTCCCATAGAGGAAGTGTTTGAGCAGCTGAAATGTTCAAGAGCAGGTCTAACATCAGACGAAGGGGCCAACAGGCTCCAAGTCTTTGGACCAAACAAATTGGAAGAGAAAAAGGTATGTTTTTTCACAAAAAAAATCATTGCAGTTTATGTTTTTTTTTCTTCATTAGATGCATGTAGGTGATGATGTATTGTTGTGTCATGAAACAGGAGAGCAAGTTTTTGAAGTTCTTGGGCTTTATGTGGAACCCTTTGTCTTGGGTCATGGAAGCTGCTGCTATCATGGCCATTGCTTTGGCAAATGGAGGAGGAAGACCACCAGATTGGCAAGATTTTGTGGGAATCATTGCTCTGCTAGTGATAAACTCCACAATCAGTTTTATTGAGGAAAACAATGCTGGAAATGCTGCTGCTGCTCTTATGGCTGGTTTAGCTCCCAAGACTAAGGTTTTCATTTTATCCTCAAACTTTTTAAGCTAATTCACAATTGGGGTCCCTGAAAGTTTTGACTTAATAATGAGTTTAAGACAAAACTTTAGACACAGTCTCGGTGTTTTTGTTGTTGTTATGTAATAAAAACTAGTTTCACCTAAGAGATTTGTGCATTAAATGTCTACATAGACTTCTTAGGTGAAACTCCAATTCTGATTCAAGAACAGCTTCATAAGTTTGTCTGACTAAGTTGTGAACTTGTAAACGACTTCATTGTTCAAAGGACTAATTCGTATAGACGAAAACAATCAGGACAAGAGCAACAAAAGTTGCCATTTTTGGAGACCAAATTATATATTAACTTAATGATTCAAGTGTGTGCACTATTTATGCAACCATTTTTTTTTTGTCGATGTTTGTAAAAATTTCTGTTGCTTTAATTTAGGTACTAAGGGATGGGCGATGGAGTGAACAAGATGCTGCAATTTTAGTACCAGGAGACATAATCAGCATCAAGTTAGGAGATATCATTCCGGCTGATGCTCGTCTTCTTGAGGGTGATCCTCTGAGTGTTGATCAGTCTGCTTTGACAGGAGAATCTCTTCCAGTGACAAAGAGTTCCTCAGATGAAGTGTTTTCGGGATCAACGGTTAAGAAGGGAGAGATAGAAGCTGTTGTGATTGCCACTGGAGTGCACACCTTTTTTGGCAAAGCAGCACATCTAGTGGACAGCACCAACCAAGTTGGACACTTTCAGAAAGTACTCACAGCAATTGGTAACTTCTGCATTTGCTCAATTGCTATTGGAATCGCCATCGAGCTCATAGTCATGTACCCAATTCAACACCGAAAGTACAGGGATGGAATTGACAATCTGTTAGTGCTCTTGATTGGAGGAATCCCCATTGCCATGCCAACAGTGTTGTCTGTCACTATGGCTATTGGTTCTCACAGGCTTTCTCAGCAGGGTGCCATCACAAAAAGAATGACGGCTATTGAGGAAATGGCAGGGATGGATGTCCTATGCAGTGACAAAACTGGGACTCTCACTTTGAATAAGTTGAGTGTTGATAGAAACTTGATTGAGGTGTTTGCCAAGGGTGTTGAGAAAGAGTATGTTATCCTTCTGGCAGCCAGAGCTTCCAGGACTGAAAATCAGGATGCCATTGATGCTGCAATTGTTGGCATGCTTGCTGACCCAAAGGAGGTATATATACCAAAATGTAACTCTTTTGTATAAGAAAAAGAAACTTGAATTTTGGGATACAAGTATAATTTTGATGTTCTGATTGATCAGGCACGTAGTGGTATTAGAGAGGTACATTTCCTTCCATTCAATCCTGTAGACAAGAGGACTGCACTTACCTACATTGATTCTGATGGAAATTGGCATAGATCTAGCAAAGGGGCTCCTGAGCAGGTATATATCAGTCTCAGTTTCATTGGTACTTATGATGTGTTTTTGAAGATAAAAAAAAATAATGTTTTTCTCCCTCTTCAGATAATCACTCTTTGCAACTGCAAAGAGGATGTCAGAAAAAAGGTTCATGCAGTAATTGATAAGTTTGCTGAGCGTGGACTTCGATCTTTAGGTGTTGCAAGACAGGTAAGGAAAGCTGTTAACCCTGCGTCTTATTTTATGTTTGATTAGAAACGAATACCCTTCCTTTATTGAACCCTTATATAATCTGTGCAACAGGAAGTACCTGAAAAATCAAAAGATGGTGCTGGTGGACCATGGCAATTTGTTGGTCTGCTACCATTGTTTGATCCTCCCAGACATGATAGTGCTGAAACCATTAGAAGAGCTCTAAATCTTGGTGTGAATGTTAAGATGATTACTGGTAGGATTTGAAGTCATGATCTCTAGTCTAGTAGCTTGGACTGTATAGTGAAAGCCTATAGCTCTGAACTTTCTTTTTTGGCTCTGTCATACTGTAGGGGATCAGCTTGCCATTGGAAAGGAAACGGGTCGAAGGCTCGGAATGGGAACAAACATGTATCCTTCATCTGCATTGCTTGGCCAAGACAAGGATGCTTCTATTTCAGCTCTTCCAGTTGATGAGTTGATTGAGAAGGCTGATGGATTTGCAGGAGTATTTCCTGGTAGGTCCTTTGGATTTATATATGTAACGAGTGTATCATACATATAATTTACTTCATTGTTCAGATGATAATAGTAATGATGACCAAATCATCAGTTTCTTTCTCTTTCAACTATTTCAAACACCCTTTATTTTTCCATGGCTTCTAAATTCTATGCAAGTATTGAAACTGCTATATTTATCAACAATGTAACTATGTTTCAAATTGAGCAACACCTCAAATGTTTTAATCACTTACTCTTTGTATGATATTGTAGAGCACAAATATGAAATTGTTAAGCGGCTGCAAGAGAGGAAGCATATATGTGGAATGACAGGTGATGGTGTAAACGATGCCCCTGCATTAAAGAAAGCAGATATTGGAATTGCTGTTGCTGATGCCACAGATGCTGCTAGAAGTGCTTCTGATATTGTCCTTACTGAACCTGGTCTAAGTGTCATTATTAGTGCAGTGCTGACTAGCAGGGCAATTTTCCAGAGGATGAAGAACTATACTGTTAGTTTCCTTGCATCCCTTAACTATTTGGCTTTATTTTAGCGTTTTTAGTTGTCTAATATCTAAAAATTCAATTGTGAAACAGATCTATGCTGTGTCAATCACCATCCGTATTGTGGTAAGTGCTGAAATTGGGTTGATACAAAAAATTGTTCAAATTTTTTTCAACATATTTATGCAATTGAATCATAAACTAACGTGGTTTATTTTTTTATTTTGGTAGTTTGGTTTCTTGTTTATTGCGTTGATCTGGAAGTTTGATTTTGCACCCTTCATGGTTTTGATTATTGCCATACTAAATGATGGTAAGATAAAATTTTCTTGACTTTCATGTTGTTTGCCTTTTCCATTTCTTTTAAATTGTTTAAACTGATGTGATTATACTACCATGTGTTTAGGTACCATTATGACCATATCAAAGGATAGAGTGAAACCATCTCCACTTCCTGATAGCTGGAAATTGAGGGAGATATTCGCTACTGGCGTTGTGCTAGGCAGCTACATGGCTCTAATGACAGTGATATTTTTTTGGGCAATGAAAGATACCAACTTCTTCTCGGTACATAACTTGTACTTTTGTTTCCTTTTGACCTCAATATGATCTCCATCTTGTTGAAAACCAAGGTCTATGAACACAACTTTCACTCTTGCAGAACAAGTTTGGTGTGAGGTCACTGAGACTTAGTCCTGAGGAAATGATGGCAGCCTTATACCTACAAGTCAGTATAATAAGTCAGGCTCTAATCTTTGTCACAAGGTCCCGCAGTTGGTCTTTTGCTGAAAGGCCGGGTCTTCTCCTACTAGGAGCTTTTCTGATTGCTCAGTTGGTAAGATTCAACCTCCTATTCTTCCATCAGTAGTGTTACATGAAATTGTTCTGTAGTTATCTGAGTCTAGTTTTTTTGTATGATCTGAGCCAACCTCACCAACTATGGTGAGACTTTGTTGTTGTTGTTGAAGTCGTCATCTAATCTTAGTGTTGTAGAAGCATCATGTTTAAAGATGTCTTGATCATTAAGTTCTGCACTTATTCCTCACCAAAGCTACCAAAAGGAATGAAAACTATCTGCTTCTAAATGCAAATGATTGTTTAGTTTTCTTGGCTTTCTTTGGTGGTAACAATAACTTGTGTTGTAATTGACAGGTAGCAACTTTTATAGCAGTATATGCTAACTGGGGCTTTGCAAGAATAAAGGGAATGGGATGGGGTTGGGCTGGTGTAATCTGGCTTTACAGTGTGGTAACCTATATCCCTCTTGATATTCTCAAATTTGCAATCCGCTATATACTAAGTGGGAAGGCTTGGGACAATCTTTTGGAGAACAAGGTATGTTCTTTTCATTTTCTCCTATTTAACATTTGTTGCATTCTTGATCTACTCCAAAGGTATAGAGGTTCATATGTTCATATTCCTATTCCCTGATCACAGACTGCTTTCACCACAAAGAAAGACTACGGCAAAGAAGAGAGGGAAGCTCAATGGGCGGCTGCACAGAGGACACTTCATGGTCTTCAGCCACCGGAAACTTCCAACCTTTTCAATGACAAGAATAGCTACAGGGAGCTTTCAGAGATTGCAGAACAAGCCAAAAGACGAGCTGAAGTTGCAAGGTAACTCATCATGAAGTTATACTATTATACTTCCTCTGGAATCATACATCTACAAAAAGAAAAAGAGTCTAGTAGACTTAAATATATGCAAATTATAACTCTCAAAATTCCAATTAATCTTGTTCTTATTTAAAAATACCTTGATGCTTAATTCTAGGAATCATCTCCAACTTAGGAATCTTATTCAATGAAACATTCTTAATAAGTGTGAAGTTAGTTCATTTTTGCTTTTATGAGTTCACAAGGAGTATATTAGACTCAGGTAGAGCTTAAAAAGGTTTTGGAAGTAACAATTTTCGTGTATGAGAAATGTGAGCATTAAACAACACTCTTTGCAATGCACTACTGATAGTAAATGCAGTGGAATCTACTCAGATGTGAGACCTCTACTCATTTAGGGGATTCACGTGAATTTCACTGCATAATAAAAATTGTGTTGAACAGTGTCTAAGAGTAGGTGTTGCTAGATTTTTTAATGAGTGATACTGAGGAACAATAAGTGATATGTATGATGTTTTTCTAACAATAATTGAAATTGTGTCACACAGGCTTAGGGAGCTTCATACTCTAAAGGGACACGTTGAGTCAGTGGTGAAGTTGAAGGGGCTTGACATTGACACAATTCAGCAGCACTATACAGTTTAAGGAGCTTGGACAAGCTTCAAGAAGAATCGATTCAGTGCTTTTTTTGAGAACAAAATCACATATAATGACGAAGAAAGGCTCAAAGACCATGCTCAATCCATCTTTTAAGTTACATAAGAAAATGAGTCCTGTGCAAATTTGAATGGTCTCTCTCACTGTCTCCATCTTTTCTAGGAGATACTATGTTCTTTACGTATCAAATAACATAATTGGTAGGGTTTACTATCATCTTTTTACCTAGTGGTATGCTAGTGTTATTGTTTACTAAGATCATACTAAAAGCTCTATACATTGGTATTGATACCTTTGCTCAATAAGTCAATATCAAACTCAATCCAAATATGTGTTTTCCTCTGGCTAACATAGTTTGAGTATGAGATAGTTACCCCTTTTTACTATGTTATGTTATTTCCAGGTAGTCTTCGTCTTCTAAAAGTGATTTAAATTGGAATTGCAACTATCACATTCCACTAAAGTTTATACTTATATATATATTACAGTTTTCTTATATTACTAGTCAATGCAGGATATTCAATACTCTCTAAGATAGAGTATTGAACATCTCGTGTGAATACATATTTATAGGTGATATGATAGCAGCTCAATTGTTAGTGACAAGATAGATTCGACAAATATTTATAAGTGGTTCAATAGTAGTCCAATTGTGTCTGAGACCATAGGTACAACAAACCTTATTATGATAGACTCTCATACCACTTAGAAAGGGAATTTTAAGTCTATCTCAACCTCAAAATCATCTTGTAAAGTGAGATTTGCATTCACTTATATACTATAATTTGCACATATCTCTAGTTGATATAAGATCTCTAACAAATTGAAAGCATTATGAATTGAGTAAATGCTAGACACTATGAGTTAACCTCAAGAAAAATACAGAAGAAATTGAAAAATGCTAGACTTATTTTTATAAAGTGTGTCTTGTTGTTTAGGAAATTAAAAAAGAATGATTTCAAGAATCTTAATTGATAAAGTGTTAGGAATTTAAGGTAAGTTGAAAGTCTTACATTATGTAGAAATGAATAGAAATGAATACGATGAGGAATACATAAATAAAAGGAGTCACAAAGGTTTTGATTTGGAAGTGATGTGTTGGTCTTAAGTGGCTTTAACTAACTTCTCTAACTAATTATGTTACAACTAATTAACTAAATCTAAGAATAACTACACTAACAAATTTATTTGGTGCCTTATTTGTATTTAACAAATGCATGGTGTAAGTAAGAATGTATGAGTTTTGTTTTTAGAAGCAATGACTATATAACAATAGAATTGTAATTATCAACTTTAGGTTTTAGCGTAGTGATAAACACTTGAACCAACAATTATAAAAGACTTTGTAAAGTGCAAAAAGTCTAAAGAGAAGAACTCTAAAAGTCTCAAATATAATCAAGTCTAACAAATGAGAAAGAGATTGTTAAAAGAGTTATACAATGTCCTATTTATAGTCTACAAACTCATTCAAGGCCCACAAATAAAGATCCATGTCAAACACTAGCTTGCCTTGATTTTATATTTTTTCCAAAACTACATAAATTCATTCATCCAATACGTTGTTAATGTAGTTACTCTTCATTGGAGAAAATTCATTGAGCATATACACATCCACTAAGTGAATATTTAGTTAATTCAGATGTTTGCAAATCTTGGGCATTTGTTGGACGAATCCTCTCTTGTCAAGTGGTTTGGTATTTTCTTCTTCTCTACACTCAAATTGGTGAAATCTTATGTAGAGTGAAATCTTATGTACACTATCTATCAAGTGTTTAGACTAGTATTTACTTTCAGATCACATCTTAAAAATGAGACCATAAACATAACAAGATTCTCTAATTTTATGAAATGAAACATGTGCAATTAAAGATAAAAAAATGTTTTTTTATTAGGTTGAAATTAGGCCAAGATAAGTGTAAGGTATTTACAAGGAATTAAAAGCTAAAGAATAAATGAAGAAAAGGGAAATAAAGAATGAATAATTGCAAAAATATCGTTATATTGTTATTTATTATGTTTTAACAAATTAGAGATTCGAAATAATATACTATTTTCATTTTGAGTGAAATTAATCGGTTGAATCGACTTTTTAATCCATTAAAAATAATAGAACAATTTGTAAAAGCATTTTTTTTGTGAGGATTATAAAAACGTATTTTGAAAACCTTTATGTACACAAAGGGAGAAATTTGAATTTTGAGAGCATAACTTACATTGAGTAAATACTTTTGATTCTTGGGGCTTTCTTTGATTATTTTCCTTAATTGTAGAAAGTTTACCTGGATTTCCAAAACTTGTCTGTATCTATTGTAATTTAGGTGTAGTTATTTTTTAATTTACTTATTTATGAGATTCTTGTATAGAAATTGGATAGGTTTTTTTTATTTCTTTAAAGCAACATGGTGTTGCTTGTGGTATAAGTCATTCTTGTAGGGTTCAAGAGTGATTGTTGTGTGAAAGATTCTTTGTTATAGTGATATCTCAATTGGTCTGATTGTGAGACTAGATGTAACTCTTGAAAAAGATTAAAGAGTAAACCAATATAAAAATCTATGTTTGTTTCTTCTGCTCTCTCTCTTTACATTTATGTAATAAGATTTGAAGTGTTTCTTGTGTATTCAGAAATTTAACCGATTAATTGAGTAATTTAATAAAAGATTAATTTATTAAAATTCTTGATTTTCAATGATTACACAAGATTTTTATTCTAGTCCAGATTTTAAAGAAATTTTTAAAATTTCAATTCACTCCCCCTCTTAAACTCAACCTACATTTCTAACACGAAATGCAACAAGGGAAAATAATCTCATATGTGCAAAAAATATTTACTTAAATCATAAATCATCTTATAGGACTTGGTAAAGTGTTTGAGAGAGAGAAGTTGAATACAATGATTTAGGAATGTTTAGATAGGAATTGGCAGCCAAAATTCACAACAATTTTAGAATCCAAAGACTTATCTTTTAGTAGTCTTGCATCTTTATTTAGAAATCTTAGAGCACGAGTTGGAAATGAACAATCAAACTAATCAGGAAAGTAATGACCAAAAGAGAAATGAATTGGCCTGAATGACGGTTCACTAGTGCAAAAAGAAGAAAATGATACGTTTTATTTAGTGCGGCTTTTGCGCTACCCGCTTTCGTAAAAAACGCGGTGGCATTTTTGAAATTATTTTGATTTACGAATGCGGCTAAATAACCGCATTCGTAAATCAAAGCACTTGATTTACGAATGCGATTTTACTTATAACCGCATTCGTAAATCCTTTTTTACCCAATTTCAAACTTTATTTCTCGTCTTTGCCTTCGTTTCGCGTTCGCACTCTGAGTTCGTCTCCTTCTGCTGCATCTGCATTCCATTTGTGCAATGTAAGTTTCTTGAACTCTCTTTCTTCCTC
>Ga0123342_1004579_pt1 | contig 20920 bp, 15 predicted proteins | sample Turbeawhitnodule_FD_89960 | JGI IMG/M metagenome (GOLD analysis project Ga0123342, IMG submission 89960) | Root nodule microbial communities of legume samples collected from Mexico - Turtle bean Mexico white nodule | ecosystem: Host-associated > Plants > Roots > Nodule | place: Mexico: Nepantla...
AGGCTTGTTGCTATAAGCAAAGTTCCAAGCAAGCTTAAGAAGATAAGCATTATTTTCATGGTGAAGGTTAATAATTTTCAAACCTCCATTCTCAAGGGGAGAACAAATCGTATCCCATTTAACTGTAGCTATACCTTTTTTCAGAATATCACCAGTCCAAATGAAATTTCGACACCACTGTTCAACTTGCTTAAGAAGAGAAACAGGCCATTTATACAAATTAAAACTATAAGCTAGAATGATATTATATTTTTCTTCGTCTCATTTTCTCCCAATAGACTCATATTTCATTTTTTTAAAATCCAAATCAAAATCAGTTTTAGCCTTGTTGGGCCCGTTTCTGTGTATTCATGTGTTTTCGGCCCATGTTATTTCACAACCTCTTTCTCGTTTGCTATTAGCACCGTCTGCCTTTTTAAATGCAAGAAAACTAACAGTGGCGAAGACTTTGCAAGTGCCCTTAATTCAGCCAGCTTAAGCATACTCAAATGCGCATGTTGTTCAACCTGCTGGTCCTCACCATGTTCATCGTTGTAGAATTGTTCAGAATCAAGAGAATCATCATTTCACATGTCTGCAATCCCCACTTCGGAGAAGAAGAGTTGAGACTGATGTGAAGATCATTAAGAAGGTAGACCGGCCATTGTAATGCAGAAGTTATGGTGACAAGCATCTGATGCTTAACTTCAACGATAAGCGTGAAACTGTGCTATGTTTTTTGTTTTTTAAGATATCAAAGATTCTCTAAGAAAAATCTAGAACCCATTGAAACATTTTAGTTGAATAATAGAATCAACATGAAAGAATATAACTTGAGGTGATGATGCCTTAATGTATCTCAAAACCCTTTGAATAGCTTGATGATGGTGAATAGAAGGGGATTGAACAAACACAATGAAGATGTCTGGTTTGATGTTGGTTACACAGAGTAATATAATAATAAGACTCTGATAAAGATTTTAGCATACTTTCTGTTAAGGTGTTTTAATGTATGTTATTCCAATCTTATCATAAAATTCTTGTCCGTTATTAGTTGTAATAATTTTGATAGTTTTATTAAATTGATTTTTTGAATTAGAATAACAAAATTATGCAAGAGATTTCTAGTTTCATTCTTGTTTTTCATAGTTTTATGAGATAGATCTATGTATATTTAGTATGATCATATTCAGTAGTAAGGAAATACTTGTGACAATGTATACAAATAATGATAAAAGGTCCCTATATATTAACGTCTATTAAGTCAAACACAATTTTAGTAGATGGTTTGCATAATGGAAAATGCAATCTATATTGTTTTGCTAAATGACATAAATCACATATTTTGATTTCTATCTTTGGAGTTTTTATAAATATATTCTAAAAATTTAATGAATCACTCATAGATTGAAAGTATTTATATATCTTAGAATAATCCAAAAATACTTTTGACTTATTGAATTGGAAACCAATTTTGTATTTTTAACTAAAAATATGAAGGTACAGGAAAAAACTACGGAGGTGGAGAAAGAAATTGCCCAAAAGTATGCATAAGGCCCAAAAGATAAAAAAGATGAAGGTAAAAAAAGCCCAAGAGATCAGGATCTTTCTCTATAATCACATTACTCAAGGGGGGATGCATTTTCATCAGAAGAAAGAAGTTCATACTTTAACCCAGGATGTTTGTTTCTTGAGATTCATTATTTAGAGTACCATCCAAATCACAAAATTTGTTTTTAACACTTTCTCTATTTCCACTTCATTCAAATCATAAATTGTAGAGGATTTTTCCTTTAATTTAGAAAAGAGAAAAGTAAACGTAAGTTAACTTTTTTAATAAAAACACTAACTTATAAAAATAATTGACTTTTGATAAAATAATTTTTAATTCATAATTAGATGTTAGATAGTAAATTTATAACTTATAAATTCTGAACTTAGGCTAAAGATGTTTAACTGATCTAGTTACAAAAGAAAATAATTACACAGTTTTATTATAAAAGTAAAATTTTTGTTTTTAGATAAATATATATTATTATATAGTTATAATTTTATATTTTTTAAATAATTTTTTTTTTTTGAAAAAGTTAGTGTTTCTATTTATTTTTCAAAATTGTATATGCTTTTTAATTTGGATAAATTATTTTATGATAAAATAGTCCTTTTCTAATTTGTATTTTTTATTCAAGTTAGTAGCACTATTTTTAAAGTTATCAATTAGGTCTCACATCTTTAGTTAAAAAAATCAATGTTTTTTTTAATTATTCTTAATGGCTTTAAGAAAGTGACCATATGGTACAACACGATAGGGACAAGACAATTAAAGAAATTTTCGTAGTGCATCTCCTCCTTAAGTAATTAGGTTTCGATACAAAATCATCCTCTAAGACAATTTTTTAATGTAATAATAGTAATATGTGTATATTTTTATCCAATATTATATATTATAAGTATCTCACATACAATAAGAAATTGATCAACTATGAAAAGATGACGAGAGTGTGAAAAAGGGATGAAGAAGAAAATTTATATCTTTGTAAAGTTGAAAACAATAATAATAGGTAAAATTTATAAATGATAAAAAATATATATTAAAATACAAATAATAAAATACCAAATAATACATTGAGTAAGGTATGTTGTGTATGATGTAATCCATAGATATGTAATGTGAATACTTAAGTGACCTAGATTATCCTATTCACTCTTTTTTTAACATAAAAGAGAGGATTTTTTTTTATGAAATAAGTATAGTTTTTTTAAAATTTATCAAAATACACAAACTTTAAAAAAATTATAAAAATAGAGAAGTCATATAACTTTAAAATAAAAAATCGTAATTTTAAAATATGATTTGTGCATTAAAATAGAGATGATATTTTAATTAGATAACTTTAATTTTTAATTTTTTATTTATTTGTTTTTAATGAAGTCGTATGCATAGTGTATGAATTTTCTTTTTAAAAGTCGTGTATCTTTTCAATTTTTTTAAGGAATGATAAGAATGATTACGAGCCTTGTTATCATAAAGCAAAGAGGCAAATGAATTTCTCTGTTTTGTATTTTTTAAGTTTTAAGAACTTTATGTCCTTTCTTATACACTTTTTCTCATTCTTTTCAATAACTTTAATGTGTTTTTTATTCAAAATAAATTAATTTTAACAAATTTATACAAAAAGAAATTTTATTCTCATTTTAATTCTTAAACTAATTTTGTTTATTATTCACCTTAATAATTTGATCTACACTCGAATATTTAATGTGAAATAGTATCCTTCTCTTTTTAAAAAAAAAAAAAAAATTGAAAAGAAGGAAGAAAAATAAAACCTAGTACTATTTCGAAGGTATTTTTAGTTTATTTTCAGAATTAAAGTGAAAATACGTTTATTTGGGTTAACGGAGGGTTTATTTTGAGAAAAAAAATCCTTTATCTCATTTTCCTCTTTTATATTTGAAAACATAGATTCTACAGTGTTATTTTATAATTATATATATAATTTTTTATTATATATTATATAAAAACACTGCATTAAAATTATGTTGTAATAAAAAAGTTTGATCAAAGAGAATTGTGGGTAATTAATTTTTTAATTTTCTTTTCACACATGTTATCTTTGTTTTATTCTATTCTATTTTAAGTTGTTTTTGTTTATTTTATTTTTCATAGTGATATATTTTATTATGATTTTTTGTATTATTATTTAAAAATATTATTAAAAAGAAAAAAAATTATAGAGACATGTGTCGTATGAATGAGATGATCTGAATGAAGAGCTAACGTATAAAGGAAGGCATTTAATGTTAAAAATGATAAGTAAATAGCAATTGATGTGACCCACAAATCCGAGTGTAGGGCATTGAAAAAGTATGTGAGGGAGCAGTGGAAGCAAATTCAACCCTTTCTTTCAATCACTGTATTCAGAACACCACACACCCTCCTTTTCTCTCTCGTCTCTTCTGCACTTTATAATCATCATCTTTTCACTCTCCACATCCATTCTAGGGTTCCCAAAACCAACAAAAAAGGCATAATTAATCCATGGAGCGCTTGAAGCTGGCGCAACTGGGGGAGAGGCTCAAGACGGGTGGGGCCCAGATGGGGCGAATGGTCAGCGGCAAGGTCAAGGAAATGCTGCAGGCTCCCACGCCGGAGTCCAAGATGGTCGACGAGGCCACGCTTGAAACCATGGAGGCTCCTAATTGGGGCATCAATCTCAGGATATGTGCCATGATCAACGCCGACCAATTTAACGGCTCCGAGGTCGTTAAGGCCATCAAGAGGAAGATCAACCACAAGAGCCCTGTCGTTCAGACTCTTAGCCTCGACCTCTTGGAAGCCTGCGCCATGAACTGCGACAAGGTCTTCTCCGAAATCGCTTCCGAGAAGCTTCTTGATGACCTTGTTCGCTTCATTGATAACCCCCAGGCCCACCACGACACTCGACGTCGGGCTTTCCAGTTGATTCGGGCCTGGGGCGACTCCGAGGATCTTGCTTATCTTCCCGTCTTTCGTCAAACTTATATGGTCAGTTCCTTTTTCCTTCTTTTGACCACCCCTAAATAAATCATCACTTTCGTTCCTGAAATTTTCTTATTTATCTTAGTTAGGCCCTTAAGTTACACAGGTAATATTTAAGAATTAGAAATTCTGCTGTATAGTATCCATGTATTGATGTATTGAATAATCCCTCTTTCAAATTGGTTTCTGAAAGACACTCAAATATATCCACACGGAGACTGAATTATTAAGTTTATGGATATTCAATACTGTTGGAATTGTGGTTTTCTTGGATTTTCATAAATAAATTACACTGATGTCTTGAACTTTGTTGAGATTGTATATAATCCTGTTTTTTTTTATCACTTACAACAATCTTCCTTGTAAGATACATTATATACAGTATGTTTTTCAACAATTAAGATTAGTTGGTATAATAGCAGAAAAAAAAAAATATTGGCCAAAATTTGACAATTTTAGGGGGAGTGACTAAGTGTGATTTATTTATTTTTATTGTTTTTTTTGTTGGTACGTGTTTTGATTGTTTGAGCAAGCGGCCATAACGGGTTGTCTTGTTTCATTTGATACTCTTGTCTTTCCGCTCTCTATTATGTTTTGTCTTTTTCATTATTTGTTTTTGGTACTCACTTGATTTTTATTGCTGTATTTAGCTTCTAGACATTGTTTGCAAAAGTGTATGATGCAAAAAATACCCAAGTGAAAGTGGGAATTTTGTCTTTTACGAACTACTGGTTTTGATATGCGATACTGTATTGGGGTTTCATGTTCTCACTTATTTTCTACGCTTTTAATCAAATGCTTTCCATTTTACACTTTTCTGTGATAGATTCTTTCGTTTCCTTCACTTTTCACATTAATTTGAATTCTATATCCTCTCTGGTTGATGGCAGAGTTTGAAAGGAAGGGATGGTCCACTTGACATGGCGGGAGGAAATTCACCACCTATTCCGTATGCCTCAGGGTCACATGCAAATCAATATCCTGTAGATCCCCCTGAAAGATACCCAATTCCTGAAGCTGAACTAGATATGGATGATCCAGCGGCTTTCTCTTCGAATTACCAACACATATCAGTTGAGGAGAAGAAAGAGCATCTTGTGGTTGCTCGGAATAGTCTCGAATTGCTCTCTAGCATATTGAATTCTGAGGCTGAGCCAAAACCTTTGAAGGTATTTTGATAATAAATAAAAGGCAACATTACCAAAATAATGAATTGGTGTTTGTATAATTTTATTAATTGAGCTAATGATAGTACTGCACTTCTTCTTTACTCCTCAATGCTATCCATTTACTGTTAGATAATTGCCTGCAGGAAGATTTAACTGTGAGCTTGTTGGGCAAGTGCAAGCAATCACTCTCTATCATCAAGGGGATTGTGGAAAGCACTACAAATGATGAAGCAACGCTTTTTGAGGCTTTATATCTCAATGATGAGCTTCAGCAGGTAGTTTCTAACTATGAGGAGTTAGAAGCTGCTCAAATGTCTGGGACACAACAACCTCAAAATGCTGAACCCGCCAAGCATGATGCGGAAGCTGTTCAAAATCCCAATGAAGTACCTGCAAAGTTTGAAATTGATGAATCAGAAGAATCTGAAGCTGATCAGAATCTGGATCGAAAGGTGCCCCAAAAATCTAACACTCTTGAAGTCAATGCAACTGAGGCTGAGGGGAATGATGTTGCTGAAACTAAAATAGTTAATGACACAAAGGACAAGAACGGTGAATCTAGCTTCAAGCGAGATGCAGAATGAGGGAAGCATTGTTGGCACGAATCTTCTAGCATTTTATTGTTGTCTTTGTTCATATCGTGTAATAAGCTGTAGTCCAATCTTGTGAGGGTGATTTACATTGCTCAGATATGTAATGGGCAGGAGTTTCATCCCGAGGATTGTGATATTTAATCCTTGTGAGATCAGGCTAGTTCATAATGTTAATGTAGTTTGCACATTTTGATTCGCTTCATCATATTAGTTAATGGTGGATCTGTGTGTCTTTATTTTATTCGACACGTTGATTACATAGAAACAATATTGGAAAAAATTATTCTAATCGAGCACACTTATAAACAGATGCATTTTTCTTTGGGACGTATAGCAACGGATTTTGGAAGTTATATTATCATATTTGTCTTTCAGGATCATGACTAAAACAAAACATAGCTGTTGTTATTTTTTTGAAGATTCACAAGATAGATTTTAGTCGCTTGAGAATTGAAAATTTGAAACTATTATGAAGAATTTAATCGTTTCGGTTTTGTCACTTGCAAATTTATTTTTAACACTGAATCCTATTTCTAACTTCTTAGCATGGAGGCAAGAGAGGTCCCATTAGCCAAGAATATTACTATATCCCCTAACGAGTGAGTGTGTGTATGTGTGTTTAGTTATACTTCATAGGGCCAAATTAGAATTGCTTTTCTGATGGTACTCGGTAGATGCCTTCCTTATCCACAGTCCATGTTTTAATTGTACCTTGACTAACTGATATAGAAATCACGTTTTCTCATTCGGTGCTTTTGAGTAGCATGTTCTGTTCGGTGGATTCACTTGGCGCAATCACATGAAAAGAATAAGGTGATGTTCACGCAATGAGTTTGGAGGTTTTCAATGCCTTTATCAATTGAAAACTTTGGCTCTTAAGCGGTTCATTTGTTTCTGTTAAACACCTCAATCTGTGTTGTGGCACGAGCAATTGTTGATGATGACAACGTCAATCAGCGCAAGCAAAGTTAATCCAAGCGGTGCTGCATTCTCGTGATTTATTTATTTGCTAGCGAATTGAAACGTGAATCCGCAAAGCAGCTCGTTGACAAAGCATTTGGATTGACAAACACTCCAACCACTTTTCAAAGTTTGATGAATTAGATTTTTGCTGCTTGTTTAAGGAGGTTTGTCTTGGTGTTTTTGCATGATATTCTTTTGTGTCGTGAAACTAAAAATATGTAACCTATGTTTACTATATACACTTTGCATATAATTTGGTGTTCATATGACTGAAATTAAAAAACAAAGGTTCTTAATAGTTTGCATTGATCAAATTTGCGTTGTTATAAGGTGATGGCAAGGAATCATTACTTCTAAAAATCTACAAGAGGCTGCTGATGAAACTGACGAGAAACCATGAAAATTTCAACTAGGAGTTACTAATTCGAACATAGAACAATGACAATAATGAAAAACATTTGATTACAAAATAAATAATAATACAACAAATCTCATCAATTTTGAATTTAGTTTTTGTTAAAAATTATTATATCAAGCACTGCCAATTTATTTGCACCATTCTTTATACTAAACACCCATAAGTGAACCTTTGTCACAATCTTCCATTAATATTCTCTTATTTTGCAAAGAAAATATAAAATACATATAATATAAAAGAACGGAAGAAGATTCAAATTTGTTTGAAGAGTAGGAATGCTCTAACTAACCATGAGGGGTAACTTTGTGCAGAACTCTGTGAGGAATTCAAAATGCCTTCACGTGTCCCTCGAAAACAGAGTCAACAGTGGCAGTGTAACGTTCCAACAAACATGAGCCAAATCCGAAAGAAATCTTACACACCTCACGTCTCTCACCACTAATAAATTTAGTAGCAACAGAAGAAGACAAGAATGGCTTCTTTCTGCACCACACTTCTCTTTTGTCTTCTCCTGATCCTATCTTTAGCCGCAGCTGCAGAGACGCATCGTATTCCCGGCTTCCTCTACACTCGCAGCAGAGGAAGATGCACCGCGCAGTAAGAATCTCCGTTCCGTTCTATTAACAATGTCATGAAATGAGAAAAGAAGCGATAACGGTGTACTGGTTTTTTGTCAGGTTCTGGAGCGGGAGGAGGGAGGAGTGGCCGAGGATGGTTCCGGAGACATCGACGGTGTCGAACGTGTTCGGGTCTCGGGTGTACGAACGGTACAGATCGGATCTGACATTGGTGGAAGCCACCGCGAGGAACGACGAGGAGAGTAACGCGTTCGGAGGGTTGGTGAAGGAGGGAACCGCGGCATTGGTTAACTCGTATGCGAGAGAGGGTTTTCCTTACAAACCCTGGGAGGTTAAGACTTTGGTCATAAAGGCGTTGGTGTCCGAAGCTTCAGCTGCATCTCAAGCCAATGACTTCTTGTTGGCTAACCAGGCTTGCTCCTAAAACCTAATCCTATCCTAACTTACTTTATCATATATGAATGCTCCTGTGTATTACTATGTTCATGATTGATTATCTTTGTTTACCTTAGTGGTGTTATTATTGGGTAAACTCGCTTTACCCTTTTTGTTATTGGTTTTCTTGTGCTTTTTAATCGGAATCACTGCTCTGTGACGTGATTTTGGAATGTTAGTTGATATGAAGGAATCATTGGAATGGAAGGAATTAGTACTGATTATGTATTGTGTTCTTATCAGTAACCATGCCTTTTGCTTTATGTATTTGTAAGTTCAGGGCTTAGACATTTGGTCTATATGAAAGAGGGATTAGGAAAATTTTCTTGACATAGCAACTTTTTCCAAAACAAATACTCAACTACATTGTGCCAAGTATTTACAAAGCTAGAGAACACTTTTCTAAGGCTAAAATTCAGAGAGTTGAATTTATTTCTGTATCCACACCTCGAATTGGACCTCCAGATGTCAATGCTGGTCAGGTTTTTCTGTTCTTTAAATGAAAAATATAAAGTTAAGAATAATGAAATAATCAATTAAAAGAGTATACTAATTTAAAAGCTGTTAATATTTGAAATAATTTTTTAAGGGTTTAAATAAATTGTTAAACATAATTAGTATTAATATTTGTAGGACATATAGCTTCTAAATTTCATAAACGTATTAACTTATTTGATAATAAAAAGTTGTAATTTAAGTAGTAATTAAATTAATTTATTGATCTAAATCATATAATATATGGACTAATATATACATATCTAAGAAATAAATTATAATGAATTATTGAACTAAATATTAAGAAATTTACTTAAAACAATTGTAATTTTAAAGGTTAATTTAAAGTATGTATACGGAGAAAAGACGAAAAATAAAATAAAAATATAAGGAGAAAGAGAAACTTGAATAAATTTGTGCAAGTATTTAACAACAGGTGAAACAAAATATATATTGTTATAAATTCTTCAATCATGTTATTTTCATCTACAATACTTGAATGTTCATATAAACTCTTCATTATTACTATTCCTTTTTAACAAAAGAAGAATGAAACACTCGTGTAGAAAAACACGTTAGCCTGTTATTATACTAACACATATCATGATTACGAGGGGTTGAAGTAAATTAAAACCGTAGCTGGAAACAGAGGATGCAATATATGGTGAGATTTTAACTTGGAACCTATGCGAATTCCTCAAATCCTTTTTACAACAATATTAATATTTTGTATATATTATGCTGTGGAATTTTCTACGCAACCTTAGAATCTCAGTTTCAAAAGGTAAATAATGTAAACCATTAACAAATGTGTAGTAAAAAAGTAGATTCTAGTTTTAAGTTAATGTTAATGTCAGCTTAATAATTAAGCAAGCTAGTTCTTTGGTGGTGCTGCTTTATGCTCTTATTGTCAAAAATATTCAGCGCGTAATAACTAAGCCACCATGCACAGCATAACCCACCTTATATGATAACAGTAATATACCATTCTGCAACATGACACTGAAAAAGGAGAAGAATCTAACCCATTATACATGTATGTTATAAAAGAACCAAGTTTCCATCTGATTTGAAGCATTGCTCTCTCCTCTCCAATCATGAAATCCTGCATAAGCCTAAAGCTAAGGCTAAGGCTTCGACCTGCTAGAAAGGCATGGAAGAGCTTCACTTCTACAATTGGTAAACTCAGTAAGTCCAAATCCAAAGCCATGAAGAAACCCAGAAAGCATTCAAAACCTACCACCAAACTTGCTACCTCCAAGGCACCTCCTAAGTTCATTGTTACCAAACGTTTTCTTCGCCACAAAAGGTTAGCCTCAGTCAGAAGTTTGATCTTGGGGTTCCACAAGAAGCCTGCACCTGTGTACATTGATAAGCTCTTTAGAGAGCCTTCATGTGACTCGGTGGGGCAGTTGAAGCCACAGACAGCACACAAACCACGAACTAAAAGGCTCTCTGAGCAAGAAGGAACAACAAAGGGGGGTAGATCTTGTGCCTCAGATGATATGTGGGAGTCACTGGCGTTGGCATCACCTCAGATGCAGGGAATAGATGAACGAGCTGAGGAGTTCATCACTAGATTCAGACAAGAGATGGCGGCGCAAGAGATGATGGCAAGAAATTTGTAGAAAGGCCCCTACCAAAAGTTCAGGATCTTAGTAAAGTTGTAGTGTAATAATTGTTAAATATGGAACTTTAGATAGTTGATGACTAGTATGTGTGGATACACTTATCAACTTGTGATTTTGTTGATATTTATCTTTTCATTCAGATGATAAACAAAATAAAAAGCAGCATGGTTTTTCTTAATTTACAACTGTGACATCAAAGATAACTGGTTTAAAAAACAATGGAGCCAGAAGGTCCTTAATTTTTCAAGCATAATTCATTATAATGCTGAAGTTATGAGCTTTTAACATTCAAGTGTAATTCATAATATTTTTTAAACAGCAGACCCTTATTCTCCTTAATACTTCTTTTAAGATAAAAGACAAAAAAGAAAAAAGAAGGGTCAAACACGAGCTAAACTAACTTGAGATCAATCCACTTAAACAAGTGAAGAAGCTGCAAACTGATCTGTAAGAAACTGAACAAAACTAATAATTATCAACTAAATGTTACTGATTACATACATTATTAACATGCAATAAACCAGATGGCAGTGAGAAAACAACAGAGATTTGTGGACTTCTAACAAAAGGGGGATGCACATCTTTTGTGCCTTTAATTGCAGGCAGGCCTCTTACATCCTTTCCAAGCTTACTGGAGAAAATTCTTAATCTGTAATACAATATGGATGTAAGGGAGAAAGATAAGAGACCTGAATTGATGAATTTTATTTTCAATATCATACAAAGAAAGGACTCTACAATATATATTGATATAGTAATTAGAAAAAGAAAAGGCTAAGAAACGTTTACTAAATATTACATAATTGTAATACCAGTACAACTTAGCATTTCATTAAAAGGTACATCTCATTAAAATTCTGGGGTCCAAGAGAAAGAATTTTATCTGATGTTTATACGAAGGACTCGTTGTTTAAGTTGTGATGATACACGAGTTAGCATATTTGGAGACTCTGGTTATTTGGCTTTCTGCTTTTTATAACCCGACAAGTCGAAGGTAGGAAAATGTTAACTAACCTTTACTAGGATAGGAATACTAGCAAAGGAATTAAGAAGTGTTTTGGTGAAAAAAGTTGAGAACAAATAGGAAGAAGACACATTATACCTAGCCTGAATATTTTCTTAAGAAAAAGATGACAATCAAAGTCCAAGTGTTTGGTGTGTTCTGAGAAAATGGGATTGGGACCTATTTATTTGGAGATGCTTTGGTTGTCGTAGTAATACAACGACAAGTTTAGACACTTATGTAAATCATTGAGCAAATAGGCTAGTCATTGCAATTCACAATTAATGCTTTAGAAGACAAGCATGAGACAATAGGTTATTTCTTTTTCAAGAGCTGCCAAAGAAAACCATTCCTACATTAACACAAATTAAGACATGTTGCCCAATTAACATGACTAAAAACAAAAATTTGAACTAAGAATATTCGCAAAAGAATCAAACCTTTTCTAACGCAATTTAAGATGACAAAGAATATGAGTGGTAGCTCAAAAACGATCTTGAGTAGGCCTAACCATGAATTAGCTTAATGGTTGGGTGGCAAAGGCAATGTCTAGATGAGTGGTGGTAAAATGAAACAGAGGACCAACCAATAGGTGCAGAGGATGGCTTGGAACCCAGCATGCTAGAGTCAATAAGAAGGCCAAGACAATACTTGCACTGACAAAAGAGATATTAATGTTGGAATGAGTGACTTCTAAAATGCTTTAGTAAATCGAATATATTAAATGTGTTTTAATAATTTAAATGGGGATTTGTATGAGAGTGGGAATGCGTATTTTGACGGGTATGAGAATGAGAATGATATGAGTATTTGGCCGGGTGTGTATGATTATGAGGTTGATATGTATATATACATTCCCGTGTTACCAATTAATGTGAAGATCTCTTATCAAAATCATGACAGGTTCACACAATACCCACCAACACAAGTTCATTTGTCATCTAATAACAACAATGTTTACGAAACTTGAACTATACAGAAGGTTATGATATTGTGATTTTCTCTTCAATCGTTCACAAAGAAATATAAAGAATTTGTACATTTTGATATGATAATATATCTAATGATAAATCTCATTTTGTTTTTAGAAATAATGGTCATTATGATGTATTTTGATCAATAATGATAGTTCTTTTTAGCTATGGCGGGTGTGACAATGATCAATGAGAGAATCTAGTTCAACGAATTTAAGATGAACTTGAAGGATTTTCAATTAGATCCTATTAAGATATAAGATGAGGTATTTCTTAACATGGTTGAAAAGTGGAGGTATAAATAGTTTCTAATTGGAACTTTATACCATAATACAATTTAAATGCAAGAAATAAAATAAAAAATATGAATTAATTAATTATATTTTAATAACATTAAAAAAAGATTATACACCATATAGTTATGTGAAAAATACTAACAACAAATTCTTAATATTACAAAATTGTAACGACTAATAAAAATGAACAACTCTAGATTGTACGCTTCATTAGAAATTTGGAAGGATACAAAAGAAAAAGAAAGTACTTTTTTTGATGTTTGTGTTGGTTAAGACATTTTTTTTTTTATATTCGAAGTTGTGATGATCCATGGGTTGGTGTATTTGGAGAAGGTTCCGTATTGAGTTTTTTGTGTTTTGATAATTAGATCATCATCATGTACTTTCTGCATTTTGTATGCCTTCATCTCCTCTCCAGTAATAATATAGTCCTCATTTAGACATATAAAATAAGATTGTACAACTTGTATCTTATTTGAATTAGTGTAATCATAAAGTATTATAATTTTCTTAATATTCTAATTAATTGCACTTATTTGTGTATAATTACCCTCCAATAAGTAGACTATACATGTTATATTTTTAACAAAGAATGACTATACATTTCCATTCATACTTCTAAATCTTATTTCGGAATAATTTTTGGTTTTCAAATGTAATATTTCTGAAAGCAAAATCTATTTAGCAAATTTAGGGCTAAAATGCTCTTCAGCCCAAATTCAAAATACTTATAGTTTTTTTTAAAAAAAAAAAACTTATAGGTTGTTCTCGAAACCAAAAGAAAAAGTTTTATATATTGTTTTTTATGTTCATAAACATCTTTATGTCATTTTTGTTGTTATCGACACAGAATAAAAACTTACTTTTGTTGTAGATCTCGACAAGATACTCAATGAAAACACATTGGGGCTGCGTTTTGTAATTTAAAAAAGGAATTTATGAAAAGCAGAAGGTTTAAATAGCAATTTAAAATGTGTAAACTGCAATCTTCTTTCAAGATTGCTGTAATTTGGGCTCTTATTGGACCACTTTTTTGTTGCTCGTTTGTTTCGGCTTTGCAACATTGAAGAGCAGAAAAACATTGTTGTTGTGGGAATTGAACAAAAGTAAATAAAGATGGTGCGTTGCAGCTTTTTTGACTTTTGTCATTTGAAAAGTTATAATAGAGAAAAGTGATTTTAAACCTTAATCGGTAAAAAAAAGTGATGATACAGTGCTAACATAAGGGCCTTTTATTCTTTTATTATGTAAAACAGCATTACATGTTTTCCCTTAGCATATGATAAACCTTTTTATTAGATAGATCGATAACTCCAAATCTTTGGTAAGATATGATCATGAGTTATGTTAATTAAACTGTAGATGGTGGGCGGCGTGTGATTAATGGAAACTACAAAAAAATACACAACAATATTCTGCAATCATATGGGAACAAGAAAAAAAGATTATTGAGATATAACAAATTATGTCATGAAAAAGTGGCAATACATGGAATTGTGTATATATGAATAGTTTTATATTGTTATTTAATTATAAATAGTTTATAATTTATACCAATCATGTGATATCATTTAATAAGTTTCGCAGTTCATAAAAATAAGTTTGTTGATTTTTACTTTAATTATTTTAAAAGTTATATTAAAAATATTTTCTAATTAACTGGCCGTGTAGAAGATTTTGACCTATTTCTTAATTAAAAATGGAGAAAATAAATAAAGAGTTTTATTTATTTGTTTTTTTATTACAGAAGAGATATAGTTGGAAATATTCGGTACAAATGAGACATTAGCTTTCATTATCTTAAACTCAAAATCTTAACACAATTAACTTTATCATTATAATAATTATCGTGGAACTTTGATTCATACTTAAATTTTTAATCATACTAAACTCAATCTTATTTTTTTATCAATAAAAAATAAATAGATTAAAAGGACACTTAATTAAAAAAGGCCAAAACTTGTACACGTGCACTGATTTTTAAAGCTGCACTATGCATCAGCTCTGCATAATTCTACTGCAGCAACGCTGCATAAATTCATCAAATTTCTAGTGCAGCAACGCTCTGCATAATTCTAATTTGTAATGCAGCAGAATTCTAATAAACCACAGTGCCATTACCTAATCAATGTTGGTTCATATATCTGTGTAAATATGAGAGCAACTGCAGGCAAGCTTTGGCAAGCTCTTACAAGCTGTGTTCAATTCAATTTTTTTCCTACCAATTCTGCTGTAACAGAGGAGCAAAACTCTGCATAGGTAGTGCAGCTGGCTTAAAAAAACTGAATCTTATAATATTAGCCATTTATAAGATAAGATTTATACCATATTTATATAATATAATTTAGTCTAATATTTCATTAACTTGAGATCTCTGACCCATATATTAATAATTTAATAAAATTTGTTATTTGCTACAAATGGTACAAGCGTATTAAGGTGCCCTAACAATCATCAATGTATACACAATTTATTAGTAGTTTCTTTCTAGTAAACTACGAATTAACTAGGACTGAGATCAATTAATCCAAATCCAAACAACAGAACAAAACAAAAACAAATGTTTGTTTTGCATTGATTGAAAGGATTTGGTAGTAGTAGCTAACATCATAATTCCAATAACTGGTTGAATTCCTCAGCTCTAGCGTAAACGTTGCACCAAAAGTCCATGCCATCGCACATACTTGACGAACTACCATCTATAAGCACCCCTTCTTTGCTAGACATCGGTTCAAACCGACCATAATCAATGCTCGGAAATCCACTTGTCTCACCGGAATTATCATCAGAAGACAAAACTTCAGACCAGAAATCCTCGTCCAATGCAAGATTGTTCTCCGGTGTGTCGATATCATTAACGTGCAAGGACATGTCACAGTTATTAGTATTATTATTAATGCTGCTATTGTTGTCACTAGTGGTGAGGGAAGACATGTCGCTAGAACATTGGGGAGGAGAAAGTGGCATATCCTCTGTGCCATTATCTTCTTTGGTTGATGAATGACTGTGCATGTTGTTCACGGGCTCATCTTGTTGTTCTAGTTTGGCGTCTTGGTAATTGGTTTTGGAAGCGTCCCCATCCAACTTTGCTTGTTTTTTGCTTCGTTTTTGGTCGTGGCTTTGTCGGTAATTTTGTGGCAACCTCTTCTTCAAGTGGGTGTGCCACACGTTTTTTATCTCGTTGTCTGTTCTACCAGGTAATCTCGCTGCTATTGCCGACCACCTGCACGCGATTTTTATCACAAGATTAGTGAACAAAATCGATGTTGGAGGAAAAATTCATTAAATAAAGGAAATAGGCTTCATATAGCTGGCTGCTCCAAAGTCACAATATACAGTAGTAATAATAATGTTATGTGATGTGTGTTTAAATACTGTGTTGTTTTCTAAAAATTTAAGCACGTGAAAATGTTGCAGCAAAAGGAGAATCTTTGCAGACCGACATATATCCAACAGGGTATGATTTTGCTTGCCTTAAAAACTAAGAAAAAATCAAAGTGCAAATGGGCCCAAATCATTCATTATTTGAAAAAAAGAACAGTAACTAAACTATTCCTCTCTTCAGAAAACAAGAATAAAGAAAAATAAAACGAGGCTGGCGAGAAAGAATTTAATATGCGTTTGTATTCTTCCAAGACTCAAGTTTATGAAGTCACATGCATCTGCAATGTCCATCCATCAGTTAAGAAAACGACCAAACATATAGAAAAAATGAAGATATTCGGGAATCTTTGCTTCACTGTTTGACCCTTAATGGAATCGTTTGTGGAGTCATTCAACCTATTTTGTTCTTGGTTTTGGGTAAAAAGGAATCTTGTTTCCATATAAGGAGAAGTTAACATGAATTAAACTACCTCACTAGAAATTATAATGTGAGATGCAATGTTATATTATTAGTTTTACCTGTTTCCCAACATTTCATGCAAAGTGATTATAGCATCCTCTTCTTCTCGGGTGAAGTTGCCTCGTTTGATGTCTGGTCTCAGATAATTTATCCACCGGAGTCTACAGCTCTTTCCACACCTTAACAGCCCTATTCATCAAAAACAGAGAAAGAGAAACTTGGTTAATGGTAGATTAATCACTCATGAGAAAGTTAAGGAATTTGAATAAGAATTGGATTAATCTGTAATCTAGATTTGATACGTACCAGCTAGTTTGGGCAGTGAACGCCAATTAGCATGGCCATAAGTATTGATGTAAGTGATGAGAATTTGATCTTCTTCTTGAGTCCATGGCCCTCTCTTCAACCCCATTTTCTCGCAGCATGGAGCTCTCCCCATTTTGATCACTGCTTCTTTGCTTCAAAACTCAAACTATTGTTCAACGCTTCAAGTGCGAGCTCTCTTGTTTTTATATATATCCACACACCAGATTAAAGTACAGACAAATCTCACTCCAGCTATATGTGCTTTAATATATATATATATATATACAAGATATTAGCACGAATGGGGGAACTCAGTTGTATTGTACATAACAGTACAAAACTCCATATTATTATTATAATCATGCTACTCACCATCATTTTTTTTATTAATTTGTAAGGTCTCTTTCACACTATTATTTTATAGTCAAATAAAACATGGGTTTTGCCTAATATATTTGGCTGAACAACAGCATGACATTAACTAGAGTGCACTTATTTTGATCTTCTCTCAATATCCTTTCATCATTTCACCATGTATTCCTACTTTGTCTGACTGTCCTTTGGTCTTAACTAGTTCAGTTTTCAACGTGGTAAGTTGCTGAAAAAACTTATTCACACGAATGAAAAGACAATTGAACACATGACTATCTGAGCAATTTAGATAGACTATTATTTTATACATTCTATTATAATATTTTTAGCTTTCTTTTTATGATATATTCATACAGTTTTTGGGCTACCCACCCAATACTTTAATATCTATATACAAGTGCTCCATTAAAATTGTTTTTTGAAGAAAATACGAGTGAAAAAAAAACTAATATATCTGCAATATCTTAATACAGCTGACTATTCAAATTCAAATATGAATGTGGTTTGAATTATGCCACAAAGAGTTTATTGCACCTTAGAACTGACATATATTATAGTGTTGACAATTTTCCTTTTGATCAGCAAAAAAAAAATTGAAGTGTGGATTAACAGAAGTACTCGAATACAATTTTTTTATCGGTAAAATAAAGAATAAATAAATATAACTCTATTTTAGGTACCCTACATAAAGGGCCATACTAATAAATTCGTAATGCATTATCCCCTGCAACAACAAAATATGCCCTTAGAACATAATTCACGTCTATGTCCGTTGGTACAACCTTTTCCATAAGATTTTTTTATAAAAGAATAACTAAGAAGATTTTTTTCATAATTAAAATTAACTTAGACATAAATTAAAAATAAAAATATAGAGAAAATTATATGAAACCCTTTTTACAAATCAACTTGTTATAACTTAATTTAGCACTAAATAAAATCATTAAATAAAAACTAATCTTAGAGATAAAAAAATAATTAGTTGCTATATTGACTAAATTAGAAACCATTTTAGAGACTAAAAAAATTATTAGTCTATATTATTGATAAATAGTTTCTAAATTAGTATCTAATTAGCTACTAAGACTTTTGTTACCGAATTTAGAATTTAAATAATTGATAGTTAAAACCTTAGTAGCTAATTAGATATCAATTTAAAAACTATTTATCAATAATAGAAACTAATAATTTTTTTTAGTCTCTAAAATGGTCTCTAATTTAGTCAATATAGTAATTGATTGTTTTTTTCTCTAAAATTGGTTTCTATTTAATGATTTTTTTTTGTAGTGTAACTTATATAAAAAAGAATAATGTAATTTTTTTCTTATACAAGTCTTGATAGAAAAATTTATCTAAATTAAGTACGTTTTTGGGTCAATATGTTAATAATTCTAAGAGTAGCTTTTTTCATCATGGATAGTTCTGCAAGGTTTGTTACCAAAATTCAACACCTTTTTTTTTAGTCATAGTTGTTTAACTTTTAATTATTTAGAGATGTCTATCTTTGTTCCTCTAACTGATAAAGTCAAATTGAAGCTAATATCTTGGAAAGGAAAATCTCTTAGCATGATGGGTTGTACTCAGTTGGTTAATACGATCATTACTGGATTTCTAGCTTATAGTTTTAATATGTATAAATGACCTAATTCAATTCTTAAGCAAGTCGAGGAGTGGTGTAAAAAAATTCTTTAGATGTGTGATATATTAAAAAAAGGCATAGTTATAGTTAATTGAGATAAGATTTGTTCTCTTGAATTCATTACTATTATAAATTAATAATATTATTTAAATTTAATAAAAAATATTTTATAATTATATTTTATAAAACTGTAAATATTTGAGTTACTTATTTTTATCTAACAATTTTAATTTTTTACATATATTGATATTTTTTCATCTAATTTTTTTTACAATTATGAATATTGTTGGAGATCCCACATCGACTAGAGATGAGAGCCTTTCATAATATATAAGTGGGTGCAAACCTCACCTTATTGAGCCGGTTTTATGGGGTTGAGTTAGGCTTAAAGTCCACTTCGTAATATGGTATCAGAGCCATTTCGAGCCTATCCTAACGAGTATTTGTTGGGCCTATCGTGTCACCCGCTATCGGGCCGCTATTGGACCACCCAAAATATATAGTCTCACGCACGAGCTTCTATCTATCACTCTCGGCGTGAGGGGGGTGTGTTGGAGATCCCACATCGACTAGAGATGAGGACATTTCATAATATATAAGTGGGTGCAAACCTCAACCCTATGAGCCGGTTTTATGGGGTTGAGTTAGGCTTAAAGTCCACTCTTTCGTAACATGGTATCAGAGCCATTTTGAGCGAGCCTTTCATAATATATAAGTGGGTGCAAACCTCACCTTATTGAGCCGGTTTTATGGGGTTGAGTTGGGCTTAAAGTCCACTTCGTAATAAATATCTTACAATTAAGAATATCAAAATTTAAATTTAAATACTCATTTAATTTTAAAATATATTAAAAAAATTCATAATAATAAAGAAAATCATCAATAATATTAATATTCTTATATAAATAAAATATATATATATATATATAATATAAATAAGATAATATAATACAAATGAAATAATCATTTTGAATATTAAAATTATCTAAATACATAAATTAAACTAAAAAAAATATTTTAATTATATTATTAATAAAATTAAATAATATTAATTAATAAAATTAATAATAAAATTGAATAATATTAATTAATAAAATTAATAATAAAATACAATTTTAATATAACACAAGATATTTAATTATATTATTAATAAAGTTAAATAATATTAATTAATAAAAGGAATAAGTTGGCTAATTTATGATTTCTTCATAGAAAATATTTTCATTGGTATAATAGGCTACCATCTAGTCTGTTCTTAGAATTTTTTATGAATAGGTATAGTCTATTTGTGTATCGTTTTTGTTAACATATGAGTTTTGGTCTAGTCCCCCATATTTTTGTATTTTTTTTTCTTTTTTAATAATACTTTTTTTCATATGTTGACAAATGATTATTGTTACTTGAGGTGTCAGCATAGCTGAGATGCTATGTTGCATAGACATTGACGCGGACACTGATACGACACAGACATAGATACAGATATACGTAAGATCTCTAAAATGTAGGACACGGGGACACAAATCTATATATTATATAAATTGACAATAAAGATTTATGTGCACAAGTATGTTGTAAGGATCTAGAAAAATTACTTTAGAGTAGAAGTGGTATATTTTAAATGACTCCTGAATAATTTTAAATGAAAAGGGCATATAAATAGAAATTCAGTTATTCAGGTTTCATTTTAAAAAGAACCACCATCTCTC
>Ga0123342_1004580_pt1 | contig 20919 bp, 17 predicted proteins | sample Turbeawhitnodule_FD_89960 | JGI IMG/M metagenome (GOLD analysis project Ga0123342, IMG submission 89960) | Root nodule microbial communities of legume samples collected from Mexico - Turtle bean Mexico white nodule | ecosystem: Host-associated > Plants > Roots > Nodule | place: Mexico: Nepantla...
GTGGCGTGAATGGCTTCTCCAAGTCTCAAAATCCAGCAAGCTCCTTTCTATAAGTGTTCTTCTTTCATTTTCTTTCAATTCCATTCGGTAGTTTAGCATTTCTTGGTGTTTCCTTTCATTTGTGCCGATTAGATTTGTGTTTCCAGCTTTGCTTTGCAATTTCTATTCGGTGCAGTAGCATTCTTTCCATTTTCTGTTCGGTTTTTATTTGTGTTCTTCCATTCTTTGTTGTTTGATTCCATTTGACAATATATGGACCTCCATATGAGTTTTGGTTTGGTGAGTTCTTGAATTAGAACATTGATCCAATTCTAAGTAAAGTGCCATTTATGACCAACTCAAGTTGCTCCTAAGAATGTCAAAGAATCATGTATTCTTGTTGTTGCATTCACATCAAACTTAGACCTTCCTCTTCTCCCCTTTATCTGGCTTTGCTGACGACCTCTTGCTACCAATGCTTCTTCTGATGTCGTTGATTTGCTTTTCATCTTATCCTGCTTTCTCAATTAATGACTATACAAAGCAGAACAAACAACATTTAACGACACATTCTCCTTCCCGTGAAGTAGCGTAGTCTCTAAATGTTCAAATTCATCAGGAAGAGATGATAACAACATCAAAGCCAAATCTTCATCCTCAAACTTCACATCTAAATTTAACAGGTGTGTTACTAATTGATTAAACATAGTGATGGATTCATTCATAGTAGTACCTTATTGGTAGTCAAATTGGAACAACCTTTTCTTCATCAGGAGCTTGTTCTGACCACTTTTTTTCAAAAAAATTTCTCCAATGCCTTCCACAGTTTTTGTGCAGAAATCTCATTTTTTAAAGCATACTTATGCTCTCTGGACAGGTAGGATCAAATAGTTCTGCACACCAATCGGTTGATGATGCTCCGGTCTTTATCCTCTACCTCTTATGGTTTCTCTTCCTCAAGACTGGAGCATCATCAACCGATTAGCGTGCATAACTATTCGATCCTGCCTGTCCAGAGAGCAGAAGTATGCTTTAAAAAATGAGACTTTTGCACACAAACTGTGAAAGGCATTGGAGAACAAGTTTATGAAAAAGAATGGTCAGAACAAGCTCCCGATGAAGAAAAAGTTGTTCGGATTTGACTACCAACAAGGTACTACTATCAATGAATCCATCACTATGTTTAATCAATTAGTAGCACATTTATTTAATTTAGATGTGAAGGTTGAGGATGAGGATTTGGCTTTGATGTTGTTATCATCTCTTCCTGAGGAATTTGAACATTTGGAGACTACGTTACTTCACGGGAAGGAGAATGTGTCGTTAGATGCTATTTGTTCTGCTTTATATAGTCATGAATTAAGAAATTAGGATAAGATGAAAAGCAAATCAACGACATCAAAAGAAACATTGGTTGCAAGAGGTCGTCATCAAAGCCAGACAAAGGGGAGAGGAAGGTCTAAGTCTAAAGGTCGAGAGTCGTTGCCAAAGATGAATGTGCTTTTTGTCATGAGAAAGGACGCTGGAAGAAAGACTGTCTAAAACTGAAGAAGAAAAGGAGGGCTCGGTAAGATGCAAATGTTGCAGAATGCAAAAGTGATGTGGAATCAGATATCTCTTTGATTGTCTCGCCTTCAGCATCATCACATCCAGATGAGTGGATATTGGATTCAGGTTGTACCTATCATCTGTGTCCCATTCGGGAATGGTGTTGAACCAAGTGGTGTTCAAGCTTTGAAGAATCCAAATCCTTTGAAGGATGCTGAAGGCTAGACTGTGCTTGTTGTTGCTGAGCTGTCTTAGATAGGATCTGGGGTAGATTGTTTATGTAATCCACTCTTGATTGAATCCAAAACATAAGCATTCTCAATCTTTTTAAAAGAAAAGTGTTTTTCAAACTAAGTGAAAAACAACCGATTGTTTTGTCGAAACAATCGATTGTTTTATACTTAGGAGTTTTTAGAAAAGGTTGAAAACTGTTTTTCAAATGGTTGAGCTGTTAAAACCAAAACAACCGATTGATTCGTGGAAACAACCGATTGTTTGTTTTGGTATCATAACAAAAAAATAGTTTGTGCTTTGACTGAGCTTTAAATGATTTTCTAATTGTTTACGCTCCAGTTTTTAATGCTTTGACCAATCTTTAAATGCAATAAATAGTTTGTTAAGATTTGATAACAAACATTATCCTTGAATTATTCAGAAAAACATATTTGAGTTGAAGAAGTTTTTACACAAGTTTTTGAGATTTTCAAAGAGTTGAGATTGCTTAGAGATTGAGATTGATCAAAGAGTGTGAGATAGGATTTCTGCTTGTATTGATTTCAGAATTGCTTCTATAACAAGTGTAATCCTTGTTTCTGTTGAAGAAGAATCTTTGTGTGTTTGCTGAGAAGTGTTGTGTGTTCTTGAGGGGATCAAGATCAACATTCTTAGTGTTGGTGTGTTGGCCAAGAGAAGTGTGTGTCTTGAGGGGATCAATGTCACTTTCTTGGTTGTGTTGTAAATGATCTAGGTTTGATTGCTTAGTGGTGTTCCTCAATGGTTTCTGAGAAGACTGGATGTAGCTATGGGTTTAGAGTGAACCAGTATAAATCTATGTGTGCATTTTCTATATCCCTTAACTCTTTAAATTCAGTTTTGATATTTGTAAACTGGTATAAACAACCGATTGCTTCTGCGAAACACCCGATTGTTTATGCGAAACAACCGATTATTTCTGCGAAACAACTGATTGTTTTTCTGGTGCTGTGCTTTTTGCTTTGTGTTTTGAAAAACTGATTTCTTAATCAAGATATTCTCGAAGTAATTTCATTCAAGGCTTAAAAGTTTTCGAAATCCCTCTTTAAACCATTCATCCCCCCTCTAGTTTAAAGCCACACATTCTAACAAATGGTTCTTTGAATTTCAAGAACTCGATGGCGGGGTTGTGTTACATGTAGGAAAGCCGAGATAGGTTCAATCAAGTTGTGGAATCATGATGGATCCACCAGAATTTTGCGGGATGTGCGGTACGTGCCAAAGTTGAAGAAGAATCTCATCTCATTGGAGGCTTTAGAATCTAAAGGCGTAGTTGTGATGATGTGAGAAGGAATTCTTAAAGCAATTTCAGGAGCACTGGTGATGTTGAAAGGCGTGAGGAAGAACAATCTGTATTATTACCAAGGTAGTATAGTGGTTGGGACAGTAGTGGCAACAACTTCTAGCACTAAGGAGGATGCCGAGGCAACGAAGCTGTGGCATATGAGGTTGGGACATGCTGGAAAGAAATCCTTGCAAATTCTTGCCAAGCAGGAATCGTTGAAAGGTACGAAGGCTTGCAAACTTGAATTTTATGAGCATTGTGTTATGGGAAAACAACGAAGAGGGAAGTTTGGCACTGAGTATCACAATACCAAGGGTATTCTGGATTATGTGCATTCATATGTGTGGGGACCTGCCAAGAATTCATCAATCGGAGGTAGGCATTATTTTGTCACTTTTGTTGATGATTTTTCCATGAGAGTTTGGGTGTTTCCCATGAAGAACAAAGATGATGTGCTTGGAATTTTCCTTAAGTGGAAAGCTCAAGATGAAAATCAGACAGGAAGGAATATCAAGGTTCTCCGAACAGACAATGAAGGAGAATACAAAAGTGATCAATTCTTGAAGGTATGTCAAGATTGTGGCATAGTTCGACACTTCACTGTCAGAAAAACACCACAACAGAATGAGGTGTCGAAGCGTAAGAACAAGACACTTGTGGAGAAAGTTTGTTGTATGTTGTCTAATGCTGAGTTAGGCAGAAAATTTTGGGTCGAGGCTGTGAAATATGCTTAACATCTCGTCAATCGTTTTCCATCATCTCCTATAGATGGGAAAACCTCGTTAGAGGTATGGTCTGGAAAACATGCAACTGATTATGATTCTTTCAATTTTATTGGTTATATTGCATATTATCATGTGATTGAATCAAAGTTGGATCCACGGGCAAAGAAGGATTTTTTCATTGGTTTTAATCCTGGAGTGAAGGGATACCGTTTGTGGTGTTTAGAGGCAAAGAAGATGATTATCAGTAGGGATGTTACCTTTGATGAATCTGCCATGTTAAAGAAGGAAAATCCCGCAGTAGGATAGTACTCCGCAGCAGGTGGAGTTTGCTCCGAAGCAGGTGGAGTTTGAGTAGACAGTGGTGATCCCAGCACGAAACACCACTACTTACTCTCCTATGAAAGAAGAAAAGTCAGATAAGGAAAAGGTTCATACCCAAGAACCTCAACAACAATCGGCGTCAATTGCAGTTAGAAGACAGAGACGAGATATTCATAAGCCTGCTCGTTTCACGGATATGGTTGCCTATGCACTTGCAGTTGTTGATGACTTTCCATGCACTTACCCAAAAGCCATTCTGAGTTTAGAAAGTAGTAATTGGACAGGTGCCATGGAAGACGAGATGCAGTCTTTAAAGAAGAACAAGACGTGGAAGTTGGCACAATTACCAAAAGGTAAGAAGGCAATTGGGTGCAAATAGGTATTTGCAAAGAAAGAAGGTTGGTTGCTAAAGGCTTTGCTCAGAGGGAGGGAATTAATTATAATGAGGTATTTTTTCCAGTTGTTAAACATTCCTCCATTCAAATTTTGTTGGCCTTGGTAGCACAGTTGAATTTGGAGCTAGCTCAACTCGATGTAAAGACGACGTTCCTACAGGGTGATTTGGAGGAAATCTATATGACTCAACCACAAGGATACAAGGTTGTTGGTAAAGAAGATTGAGTTTGTAAACTTAGCAAATCGTTGTACGGACTGAAACAATCTCCTAGATAATGGTACAAACGATTTTATAAGTTCATGAAGGGTCAGAAGTACAAGAGATACAAATACAATCACTGTGTGTATTTGCGCAGACTTCAAGATGGTTGCTACATTTACTTACTCTTATACGTTGATGATATGTTGATTGCAGCAAAAAGCCAAGTTGAGATTGACAGGTTAAAGGCCCAGTTGAGTAAAGAGTTTGAGATGAAGGATTTGGGGGAAGCCAAGAAGATTATCGGCATGAAGATAAGCAGGGACAGAGAGAGGGGAGAAACTTTGGCTGTCACAGAAGCATTATTTGCAGAAGGTACTACAATGTTTTATTATGCACGAAGATACAAAATGTGTAAGTACCCCACTTGCTCCTCATATGAAATTGAGTACTTTTTTTTATCTCTGACGACTATTGAAGCACGAGAATACATGGCAAAAGTCTCATAAATGCAGTTGGAAGCTTGATGTATGCAATGGTGTGTACGAGACCAGATATTTCAAAGGCTGTTAGTGTTGTTAGCAGGTACATGCATGATTTGTGAAAGGGTTATTGACAAACTGTGAAATGAATTCTACGGTACCTCCAAAGTACCGTAGATGTTGGATTGACATTTGAGCAAGATGAATCACTTGGCCAATGCATATTTGGATATTGTGATTCTGATTTTGCAGGTGATTTGGATAAGCGACGATCTACAACTGGCTATTTGTTCACTTTAGCAAAAGCGCCAGTTAGTTGGAAGTCTACCTTGCAGTCTACGGTAGCTTTTTCTATGACAGAGGCAGAGTATATGGCGATTACAGAGGTTGTGAAGGAAGCAATTTGGCTTCATGGGTTGCTCTGATAGTTGGGAGTTGGTAAGAAACAACTTGAGGTATATTCTAACAATGAGAGTGCTCATTTAGCAAAGAATCAAGTCTTTATGCACGGACGAAGCACATTGATGTTCGCTATCACTTTGTGCGTGAGATTTTCGAAGAAGAGGAGATTGTTCTCCAAAAGATTCATACTACTAAGAATCCTGCAGATATGCTCACCAAGGTGGTTACAAGGGCCAAGCTTGAACACGATTTAGACTTGGTTAATATCTTGCACATTTGAAGTTGGCGCCCGTAGGCACAAATATGAAGCACCGCAAAGATTGGTTTTGTTATGTTTGTTTGAGAAGATTTGTATTAGATGGGACTTGAAATTAAGCCAAGGTGAAAATATGTTGACTTTTTTGGCTTAATCCCAAATCCCACATCAGTGGGTTCATTGTTTGGGGAAGAGGTTTGAGGGTTATAAATTAACCTCTCCTCTTTCATTATAAAATATCCCAATTTGTCATATCTTCTCCCACATTAATAAAAGTGGGTTGTTTTAGTTGTGCTTGGAGATTAGGCTAAATTAGCCGAACTCGGTTGACAAGTTTCTGGTGTGTTTTTCCTCTTTATCTCTTTATTATCCCGTTGTATTTATTGATATTATGTTTCTTTCTTTTCTGTTGTAGTATAGTATTCAATATTATTTGTCGGGTAGCTCTGATAGTGTTCTATCCGATTCATTTGTTCTGAACTGGTTCAATTCACTAATTGTGTTGTTTTAGTAGGAAAATTACCCGATTTTCTCAATACATGACTCATTTCTTTGCAGTTTAAAATTAACAATAAAAGGGTGCTTTCAAAATCTGCCAATATGAATATTTGCAATCAAAAGGCATTGATAGTCCTAGTCATCATGTTCGTTCAATAAATCATAATATTTATTTCTTGAGACTTAGCATGAATGTATCCTGCGTCGACGGGGCATGTCTTTGTAGCTAGTTGAAAAATAATTAATGTACTTTTTTTTGCACAAAATGATTAAAGTTAGTGCTCAAAATAATTAAATATTAATATTAATAATTATATACTAGGAAATGTAGTTAACATCTAATTTATCATGCGACTGAGTTATTCAACAACGAGAAGCTTCGTTTTTGCTGCATTAACATTCCATTTTTGATTAGTGTGAGAGTCATCCTGGTAGACAAAAGAATATCATAGACTATGACATTATTAATTTATGAATATTAATGAGCTCAGTGGCTTAACAAGCAACGAAAATACAAGACTGCTTCCGGATATAAGAACACTTTCCTAAAAGATTTCTTACAATAATCCAAACTTCCCACTCCCTACTTTCCTCTCACCAAATACTCACTCATCCACATTGGGCCCCACTCGCCCTTTCTCATTCTCTCCATTATTGGGTCTCACTCTCTTTTGGCAGCTTCTTCCTCCACCTCCATGACTTATTAAAACACCCCATAAATTTAAAAATTCCAAAATTATTCTTCAGTGAAAAGTTAACAATAAAAAACACAATGTTTATGGTTGGTAGGTGAGTGGGTTGAAGGTGGTCGTGGTGGAAGTGGCTGCTGTGGTGGTGGTGGTGTTAATGGCAATTGACGAAACTTCGTGGTGTGGTGTAATTTTCAGGTAAGTTTTTGGCGTACTTATCCATGATTGCTGGAAGAGGTATTTATAGATTTTTTGTGTTCTGGATTAGGTAATCCGATACATCAACGAATTAACTAATCCGTAAGTTTCAAAATTCAGTAATTATGTTCTGGATTATGTAACATGGAACTAACTCCCAGATTCAAATTAACATTTCGGCTTGGGATATGTGTAATACATCATTGTGTTTCGGATTAGTTAATCCAGATCCGGGAAAAAGTTTTGTGTTACACAATCCGGAACATAAGTATTGACTTTTGGAACTTATGAATTAGGTAATCTGAAAATTTACTGAATTCAGAAATGTAGCGAAACTGATGATGACTTGTTTTTGGATGCGTGTCCAGATGATATTTTTTAGTTATCAAATAACTTGGAGATTAACCAATTCGAAAGCTATTTTTGAGTTATCAAATGACTTATGGATTACCCAATCCATAAGGTAATTTTGAGTTATCAGACAACTTATGGATTACCTAATCTGAAAGTTATTTTTGAGTTATAATTTGACTTATGAATTACCCAATGTGGAAAGTATTTTTGAGTTATCAAATGAGTTACGGATTACCCAATCCATAAGGGAAATTGAATGCAGTTTTTAATTTGCACAATTGTGTGAATTTCAATAAAAATTAGAATAAAATGGAAATTTATGTTTATTAATGAAGGTGGAAGTATGGACGTGGAGGTTGAATTGTTTACAAAAAGATCTGATGAAGTAGAAATGATGTCCGGTATGGAAGACTTGATGAATTTTGTGTGTGAACATGCATTGGTTGAAGGGGACTATGGTACCCATTTTACAATAAATGAGGTGAATACCATTTCTTTTCATTCATGTTTAGTGCATTATAATTTTTAGGAATGATTTTGTAATAGTGTAGGAATAACTTTGTGTAGGTGTTTCCTTCGCAAGAAGACTTACTTGAATGGGTCCGTAGGATTGGTTATGGACTTGGTCTTATTATTGTCATTATTAGTTATGACACAACAAATGGAAAGCATGGGGTGAAATACGTATGTCTTGTTAAGTTGTGAAAAAAGGTAGGTACAAAAAGTGCAAGGATGATTTGGAGGTTACTGTAGTCAGTACTAAAAAATATTATTGTCCCTTTAAATTGCGAGGTAAACCTATTGGAAATAGTGAAGGTTGGGTACTTAAGGTAATATGTTTAACTCATAATCATGATTTCTATGATATAAAAATTTAGAGGGTCATTGTTGATATCGCAAGTGGGACTTGAAGCTATTGTTTGTGATAGAGATCTTGCTCTAATGAATGCCATCAATATTGTGTTTCCTAAACCAACGAATCTTCTTTGTCAGCTTCACATCAATAAGAATGTCAAATCAAATTGTAAAATGTTGGTAGATTCTGTCGAGGCTTGGCAAGTTGTGATGGATTCGTGGAGGTGTCATTGACTGTACAGAAAAGTTTGTGAAGTGTTAGACAAATTCATTAATGCACTTCGAAAATACAACATCAAACAAGTATGTTTGTAAATATTGGGATGCAATTTATATCAAAAAATGCTTTTACTTTGTTCAGAACGTGTAAAACGCCTAATTTTTTTTATGTTTTATACTTATACAGGGTCGAATAATCTCATTAGTCTTTGAAACGAGTATTACAAAATAGCGTGAGAGACTTGTGCTCGTGTTAGGAAGCTATAAAACACATTATTGTACTTCAACATAACAAAATCAAGCCATTCTTTCAAATGAGTTTACATCTCTTAAGACACACATTCAATGTTAACTAGTATAAAAGGTTGGTTGGCTTTGTATCTAAACATGCTTTGATTCACATTGCGAAGAGTTTGATCAAGTCAATCTTGTTGGTTTTGATATTGAACGTTGTGGATGTGTGCTTAGACGGACTCACGGGTTACCATGTGCTTGTAAGTTTACTAGATATGTTATGGGTGTCATTCCACTTAGTGAAGTTCATGTTATTTAGATTTATCTAAATGTGATTCATCATTTGAGTTGTCAATTCAACAAGAATGAAATGCCATTCTATCTCGGTTCAAATAGGTTGATATTTGTGGCAAAGTGAAAATTAAGAACAACTTGCGTGAAATTGCTTACCCGGACATGACGACAATATATGCACCACCTAATGTAGTTAAGATAAAAGGATCCCAAAAGAGTCAAGCAAACAAATTTCAGAGGTCCACAAAATGTGAACCTTCATATTTTGAGCATGTAGATCACATCCATTTTGTACATGATAGCTCATAATCTTTGAAGACTTCTAAGGGAAAGGGAAAGGTTAAGGTGATCACCAATATTAATTTCATTCAAAATGTCACTGTTATATTTTGGATGTAATAGATGTCAAAGTTGGACATTGTAGGTTTCGTGCTATTGCTTCATTGCAGGGGATGGGTCATGGCCACTCGTCAAAATGGATTTATTCAAAGAATATCTCAATGGCATGAAGAATACACAACATTGTTAGGTGGTCATCAAGAAGTCCCTACTGGTGGATGGGTTGTCAGTCGTAGGTGAATAGACATACCAATCATGTGCATTGATTAATTCAATGTGTATGTTATCTAATTCACATTATTGTATTTTGCATACTAGTGTTGAGAAATGAATGACAGTATCGGATATGGGATACATAATAGGAAGCATATACAGTGTTATCTTAGTCTGTTTTTCATTGAAACAAAACATTACCATTTTCCCATTGTGTACTACACCACCCCATATCGATGTTAGTATACTTAGATTAATATGTATTGGCTATGTGTATGATTCGCACTTTGTGTAGGTATGATAATTACTCATCACATTACTTATATTCCATATTTTGCTAATTTCCATTTGTGGTGCAGGTAAAAATGCATGATGATTGTCTCATACCTACCACTGACATTTTATGGTGTACACATTCTTACCCAGAGGCAAGGTTATGACCATCATACTACATTAGTCTAATGCAATATTTTACCCAATTAATCGATATTAGTACGACATATGTGAATCTTGGAGACGATTGATATAAACATAATTTATTACTTGAGTTGTGATTCATAATTTATTCCCGTTTATGTCAGATAAAAAAAACACTATAACATAAATTCATTAAACCAAATTATACAAATACAAAGTTACTATTACTACAATCATGTAATAAAAAAAATCAATGTCGTCCATTGATTGAACATGATCGTCTAGTGTACATCGCTCCGGGATAACTGCAACATTGGCTTCATGCTCTCATATGCTATAGTAGCTTTAGTGACCTAACGACAATCTATCATGTGTTGGAGGATAGTGACAATGAGCCTAAATATACCCTGCACAAAGTTCAAATAAATTAAAGTTGTTCAAAATTAAAATTAATATATTATTTAATCACATATAACAATAAAAAATCTTATCGGATGTGCATGCTCCTCTTGAGACGAGCTACATAATTGATTAGCATCTGGATTACGAAGGCGAAGACGAGGTACAACATTACACCGATCTCCAAGATCAGCTCTACCAATGTATGAGAATGACACCATCCTAAACCATGACATGTACTCAGGAACACATGCAAATGGACTAGAAGCAACTGTCAAACCTATCACACATGAGTCAACAAAATGCAACCACCTTTGGTCAATGACATGTACACTAAGACCCTCAATCGGCATTAGTGGTCGTGGAATGCTCTGCTTGTAGCCAAATTGCATAACACTCATGACGTTTATTTCAGCAAGTGTACCGAGTCAGAAGTAATAAATTATTCATAAGGATGAATATCAAATCCCTAAGGAAAAATTTGAAAATCACAAGGTATAATATTCACTAAATATCAAAAGATGTCCAAAATTTTGTTTGTAAGGTTGTTGTCATAAATTTAAGTAAGAATTTAAATAAAACAAAGTAAATGAGTTAAGATAATTCAATTGAGAAAATTGAGATTAGGGTTAATCCTTCTCACTCGTCTGTATTTTAAATGAATAAAAACATATGACATTCCAACTTTATTGACATTAATGCACATATAAAAATCATTTATATCGATTCCTCATATATAAAATTTTTAAGATTGTGTCCTAAAATCGATTCCTCACATATTTATAAAAATATTCTTATCATTACGAACAAATGTTATAAAGCAATTAACATTTCAAATATATTCTTAGCATTAAAATATGTTAATCATTATTATTTATGTAAGATACTTAGAAGTACTTTTCAGTCAATTCTAAGGATCAAAATCATGAATAAAGATTCAAACTTTAAGAATAAAATGATAATACCAATATCAATGAAGAAAAAAATATTATAAATAACTATCGCCTCAATACATAAGAGTTTAAATAGATTACTCCCAATCCCAAAGGGAAGACTTAGCCACTTATATTGGCCATTACAAGCATGGAAAACAAGAAAAAAAACCATGGTGTTTCTCCTTTACGACTTCCTCCTCTAGGGTTTTCTATCTTTGATTATCCTTCCTTTGTCCTTTAGGGTTCCGCCTCAAACCTTCTATTTAACCTCATTTGATGTAGGTTAAGTGACATCTTGCTTAAGCAAGGTATTGCGTGCTTAAGCAAGTTTCACAAGAAAACCCTAACTTCACTAGAGTAAACTTGTTTAAGCGAGCCTGAGCGAAATCTTGGACGAGTTTGCTCTAGAGAGCAAGTTTGCCTCTAGAATGATCTTTCTTGGGCGACTTTTCTCCTTGTCTTAAACTTGTCCATTCCTCCTTTGGCCCTTTATCTCCATCTTCCCATAGATTTCTGAAATTAGCACAAACTTAGGAATAAATCATTCTTATTCATTTCATAATCCAAAAATATGTAAAAAGGTTCAAAATCTTAAATCAAAGATTAAATTATAACTTTATTAACAATTAAAGTCTATAAGTGCCTATCTTTTTTAAATATCATTGAATTGTGACATTTATCAACTTCGCAAACCTAGAATCTTGCTTGTCCTCAAGCAAAGTAAATGAATATAAATAAATCATATTCAAGTTCAAATATCAAAACAACTTTATTCACTAAACAATAAATTAAATTAGAAAATTATGGTGCTTCCAACTTCAAAGCAAGATATAGATACAATCAATTTCCAGGATAACAACTGAAACAATGAAATGTCAATTTATCAAGGAATTTCTTCTCATATTCTCACAGGTAAGTGTTTCTCTCAATTTCAACTGAATCCTAACAAATAACAATTGCTTTTCATTTCATCCTTATATCACAATCACATTAGAAACATGAATATGAAGGTTTTCTGCAGGGTTGTAATGAGGTTGGGCTTCCAAATTTTTTTGGTTTTTCAGATAACAAAATGCACACTTAAAAGAAAAAAGAACATATCTACAATCCAAGTACAATGCATATGTTCTATCAAATATCCAATTTCTTTGACCTTAACACTTTTTCCCATTTTCTTTTCTTATTTTCTTATTCATGATTTCAATTTTTTTTTCAATCAAGAAGAATAAAAATAAATTATTCCTATTTCCAACCCAAAGAATTATTTAAACTTAACATATTCAAAACAACTAAAACCAACCATCCTCTTTTCTATATATAAATTACATCTATGTTCTCATTCCTTAAACATGCGAACAGGTAGGAAGATATATTAGTTAAGGTTCAAGGTGCAATAATAAAATAAAATTCTTGACTGAAAAAAGGGCTATCACAAAGATATAATCAATTCAAATAAAGGTTGGTTGTTTGTGTTGATCAAGAGTGATTAGGTGCTTTGAAGAATTCAAATTGTGCTTTGAAGAATCCAAATCCTATGTGTTTGATGCAAGGTTGTGTTGCTGCTGTGTTTTGGAAGGGATCTGGGTAGTTTTATTTGTAATCCACTCCTTTGTTGAATCTAAAGCTAATATGTTTTAAATCCTTATTGAAATAAAGTGTTTTTCCAACTAAGTGAAAAACAACTTGTTGTTTTGTCGAATCAACCGGTTGTTTTACTCTTAGAAGTTTTTGAAAAGGTTGAAAACTGTTTAAGTTTGATTGACTTAACTGCCAAACCAAACAATCGGTTGTTTCGTGGTTTCAACCGATTGTTTCTTTGAAAATTCTAACAGAATTCTGTTTTGGTGGTTGAATGTGATTTAAATAATTTCCAACTGAATACGTTCCTTCATTAAATGCTTTGACCAATCTTTGGAAAATATAAATAGTTTGTTTATGTTTTCAAACAAGAAAAGAGAAACAAATTTGAGTTTTTTAGTTGTGAAAGAGTTGATTCAAGATTTGAACATTCACATCAAAGCTTTGGGTTTTCTAAGAGAGTGGAATAGGGTTGCATTTGTATTGATTTCAGATTGTTCTGTAAACAAATGTATTCTCTTCTCAACCTTCTGTGTTTCTGGTGTTGTGTTGCCAAGGAGTGTTGTGTGCTCTTGAGGTGGTCAAGATCAATACTCTTGGTGTGTGATTTGCTAAAGTGAATGTGTTTCTTGAAGGGTTCAAGGTCACTACTTTGGTGGATTGTGTGTTGTAATCTGGTTTGATTACTTAGTGGATTACCCAATGGTTTTCTGGGGACTGGATGTAGCTCTTGGTTTAAGAGTGAACTAGTATAAGCTGTTGATGTATCTTTCTCTTACCCTTAAACTCATTTAAATTCTGTTTTAAGTTTTACTGGTATAAACAACCGATTGTTTCGCAGAAACAACCGATTGTTTTTCTGTTGCTTTGTTGTTTTATTGCTTTTGTTCTTGGCTAACCTGATTCCTGTTCTGGATTCATACAAAGAATTTTGTTAAACTTTAAAAAGATTTCAAAAACCTCCTTTAAACAATTCACCCCCCCACCCCCCCTCTCGTTTAAAGCCTTATATTCTAACAATTTGACCTTGGGTTTCTAATTAATACAATTGCGTTAATAATTTTTATGCTCTTTTATCATGCAACATAAAGTAAAAGAAGTCAAACAACTACAATTGTCAATTCATCAATGAAACTTTCAAACGGTTTAAGATTCACACACACTTACTTGGCTTAATTAGTTTAATTCCTTATTGCTTATTATTGTTTGTTCCAACTAATTATCCTGTTTAATTTTCATGTACCACATTCTCAACCAAATTTGAATATGGATTCAACACATTTTCTTTTCCAACCCGTGTCCATATCATTTTACTGTTCTAATCTTAAACACAAAGCTTGATTAATAATTTCCCACAATTCAAATTAATATTCTAGTTCTGACAATAACATTTAAGAACAAAATAAAACTAGAAAAACAACTCAACAAATAATATAAAACTAAAAACATAAGCAAATTAAACAAGTGAAAAAATAACTAGAAAGATGAAACCATGTTTGTTCTGTTTTGTGTTCAATTATCTCTTCTTAGCAACTCATCCAACTCTGTGTTGAAATCCTCATCTACATTTGTAGATGCTCATACTTCATCTGCTGCACCTACCCCCCGGAAAAATAATACATGTCCCCAGGCCATGTAACATGATCTTCAAACTAATCCAGAGGCATACAGGGGTAGGGTTGCATTTGAGAAAAGTTGTGACAAGCTACTTGATGCAGATGCATCATTCCTATGTTGCATTTGCACTTACTCCCATGTGGCTCTTTGTTCTAATTGCTTATGCTCCATGATGGTGCGAAGACCTTTCATTTGCTCTAGCATGGAAGATTATTGTGGGCCAGGTTGGTGCATTGGTGACTGATGGATGGGAACATCACCAACTTGCAGAGGTTGTTCTTCTATATTACTGCAATTGTGTACAATAAACTTATAATCAATAGATGGTCTAATGCTTACTATATTGAGCTGCACATAGAGCAGTTATTAAAGTAGGAAACTCCAAGGAACCTTTTGCCTTCTTGTTATTCTGATTTACCTCCATTTTACAAACTTATAAGTCTCATAAGATAATCTTGGCTATATCATTCGAATAATCTTCTTTTAAAAGGAAACAAAGAAGATGACACCTGAGAGTATTAAAGTATGAAACATGACCAATAGGCACAATGTTGGCCAACATGAATACCATCCATACTTGGGATAGAGTCTTCATATCCTTTGGTAATGTTCTCCGAGGTTTCCCTACTGGCCCCACCTGATATGAATGATTAGATAGGCAACAATAAAACCTTAGGTTTTGGCCCTCAGCTGGTGAGAAGTGCAATCATCATCCTTTTTTAATTGTATCGGGTTCCCCAAGAAAGCATTGATAGAGTTCCTATCAAAATGTATCAAATTTCCTCTAACCCTGGACCTCATCTTCTGAAATGCTTGGCCTCCAATCCAGACACTAGCATAAAATTCTTACACGACCTTGGGACCATATTTAGTCAAAGGTTCTAGTAGTCTCATCCAATTTCTTCTCTACAACCCATTTAAAAATACATCATATTCTTCAGGTTGCAATTGCACTCGTCTTTTTGTGATGAACGTCCAATTCCTAATTTCTTCATATCTTCATTTCTTTTCCCTATCACTGAATTGATTCCTTGTTGGAGGTTCAGGAGAATTGGAGTCAATCCTCACTCTTTTCCTTTGGCTGTTTGTGTCGCAGTGCTCTTTGTACAACCCATTATTTTCTATAACACCATGGTTACAATAAAAATCTTCAAACACATCAATTTGTCATAGATACATATCATTAGAAAAAAAATGTCCATTTAAATCCAACTTTCATAGTGTTGTATCAAATAGTGTGACATGACAAGGATATGCACCAAAATTTTAAAACCAAATCACATGATTTGTAAGAAAACTTTTATATAAGCATTTTATCATACACCTGGGCATCCTTAAAAATGAATTTAATAAGTAAATGGTACCTAACTAATAATCCAAAATTATAAAAAAAAACCTTCAATTAACATTCACCAAGTTCTTCTTCTTCTTCTTCTTCTTCTTCTTCTTCTTCTTCTTCTTCTTCTTCTTCTTCTTCTTCTTCTTCTTCTTCTTCTTCTTCTTCTTCTTCTTCTTCTTCTAAAGGGAAAAAGTTCAACCCTATCCCGAATTTCAAGGTTTAGACCAATTTTGAATCTATCAATGGTTTTTCTAGGCTTTTCTCTTATTCCTACCCTCAACATAAGTAACTCCATTTTTTTGTATGTATTCTTCTATAGTTCTATCTCTTTGTTGAAGTCTGTGGAGTTTATACAAAAACTCTCTCTCATATTTCTCATCAAAGTTAGGATTTCATCTATGTCTATACCTTTTTTCCTCATGCCCTTTTCCCATGTTTTGATTGAGAACTAATTGTCCAAACATTCCTCTCAACTCATCCATTTTTTTATCTGTATTTTCTCTATGTTTTTCTAATCTTATTCTTAATAACCTAGCCTATTCTTTCCACCCATAGTCATCTTTTGTGTTTTTATTACTACCTTGAACATGTTGAAGATAGTTTTTTATTCTCAAAATCCATGAAGTTTGGTTGAAGGCTTTGTTGTTGCTTGTGTGTGTGAGTTTTGAATAGTTTGAATTTGTAATCCACTCATAAAATTAATCCAAGGTTATTTGATTTTTAATCGTTTTTGAAAAAGATGTGTTTTCAAAGAGAAGTGGAAATCAACCTGTTGAATTGTAGTTTCAATCCGTTGTTTTACACTTAGGATTTTTTGAAAAGGATTTGAAACTGTGTGACTTTGGTTGACTATGCTGTCAAACCAATTCAATCAGTTGTTTAAAAAAATCAACTGATTATTTTTTGACTTTTCTTAACAGAGTTTTGTTAAGTTAGTTCAATCTGTTTTAGCTGATTTAAAACTGATTTGACTCTTGCATTAAATGTTTTTAACAACTGATTGGAGTATTGTTTTACGCTCCTAGTTGTTATTGATTCACAAGACTGCTTTCAAATAAACTTTTTCCAAGATTACTTAAGGCTTTGGATTTTTTCTAAGAGTGGAATAGGATTGTATTTTCTTCTTTTCAATAATATGTGATTGTATCAGGTGTGATCATTCATTTTCTCTTAACAATTGTATTTCTGTAATAACTGTTGGTGTGCAAATTCAGAGGGTGTTCTGAATTTTGTATTGTGTTTGCCAAAGGTCATGTGTGTTCTTGAAGGGTTCAAGATCACCACTTTGGTGTGTGTATTGTAATCAAGGTGTTGTGATTTCATAGTGGAATTCTCAGAGGTTTTCTGGAGACTGGATGTAGCTCTTGGCTAAGAGTGAACCAGTATAAATTTACCATGTGAATCTCTCTATCCCCCATCTCTTTAAATATGTTTTTGCTTGAAGTTTATAATTGTTACTATAGATAACTGATTGTTTCGCAAAAGCAACCGATTGATTTTCTGTTGTTCCTATGAAAACTATTTTTAAATTCAGCTGAACATATTTCTGATTAATTGATTCTCCTTGGTCTTCATTGTCCTTCAAAATTTGCAAAAAAAAATTTATAAACAATTTACCCCCTCTTGTTTAAGGCCTATAATTCTAACAATTGGCATCAAGAGCTACGTTCTTGAAAGTCATTCAAGTTTTGATCCTAAAATATTTTTTTCATGGCTGATAAACTATCCTTTGGGGAGGGTGCATCTATTAACATACCACCTCTGTTTTCTGGTGTGAATTACAAGTTTTGGATGGTAAGGATGAAGATCTTTGTAGAATCAATTGATAAAGGAATTTGGGATGCAATTCAAAATGGTCCTTTTGTTCCTATGCTTGAAAATGATAAAGTGGTTTCTGAAAAACCTTGGTCCCAATGGACTGAGGATGAAAGCAAAAAGGCTCAATATGATTCTATTGCAAAGAATATTATTACATCTACCTTAAGTTCTGGTGAGTTTTTGCAGGGTATCACAATGTGAATCTGCAAAGGAAATGTGGGATACTCTAGAAGTCATTCATGAAGGAACAAATGACGTGAAGAGAGCAAGGAAGAAGAAAGGGGAAACAATTGCTGAAGTACAAAAGAGGTTTACCAATATTGTCAACCACCACATGAGTCTTGGAAAGATGTTTGAAAAAAAGGAACTCAACATCAAAATTCTTAAGTGTCTTGACAGATCTTGGCAGCCCAAGGTCACAGCTATCTCTAAGTCTAAAGATTTAACGTCTATGACCACAACTTCATTGTTTAGGAAGCTCAGAGAACATGAATTGGAGATGAACATGCTGAATGTTCAAGAAAATGAGGATAAGCATGTGAGGAACATTGCCCTGAAGATTGCTGGACACAAAAACTGTCAAGACTCAAGTGATGACAGTGAAGGAGAGACCTTGAGCTTGCTAACCAGGAAAATCAGTAAATTCCTGAAGAAAAACAGCAACAAGAATCAATCTTCCAACAGGTATAATAGTAAGAAACTTAATGATTTTAATTCTAACAAATATACCTGCTTTGAATGTAGTGAACAGAGACATATTAAAGTTGATTGCCCTAACAATGAGAATAAAGAAAGATGAGCAAGCAAGAAAGGAAAAGCCAAGAAAGTCTACATTGCTTGGCAAGATAATGAAGTTTCTTCCTCTAACTCATCTTTAGGAGATGAAGAAGCAAATCTTTGCTTGATGTCAAAAGAAGAAATGATGTAAGCAGTGTAAGTTCCAACACTTCAATTAATTTTGAAAACTACAGCCAACTTCTTGATTCTTTTAAAGGAACTCATGAAGAAGCTAATAGGCTAGTCCTTTCAAATAACCGGTTGAAAGGCTTGAATAACTGGCTGAAAAATAGAGTCAGAGCATTCATCGCTTGGTAAAAAAAATGAATTTTTCTTTCCATCCTCTCCATAAATACATTACTTTTATGAGAAAAATCAATTAATTAATGTTTTCTTAAGGTTAGGGTTATAGGCATTTTTGGAATGATGCTACTATAGGAGGTCTTAATATGATGTGACATAGTTGATAAATAACTTTGGCTTTTAAATGTTGCAAGGATTCAACTCTTGATTCATTTTGTACCGAAAAATGTTAGTATAAAGAACTTAGTCTCTTAAATAGATCTCAATACTTTTAAAAGATTAGTCTTTAATTTCATATAAAGAGATACCCTAGTGTATCTGTTAGGAACCAAGAATTATAAAGAGAAGAAAAGAAAGACTTTTATTGAATAGACAAAAAAGAACAAGAAATAGGAGAACACTCTCTTTCAAGGATTTCCCCTTCACAAAGAGCTAAAGCTAATCTACAAAAATATTACACATTGCCCTCCCCCTCTCCTTCTTTCTTATTTATATCTAACTAGCAAATCAAATAACAAACTCATGAATATTCTAATTCTAACTAACTCCTCCTCTATGTGTAACCTAACAGTATCGTCGTTGTACAATGAAAAAAAAATTTAAATCAAACCGAGACTATAATCATATTACTAAATGTTGAGAATTAGTTATTCAACATTGAACTCAAAATGATTTAGATGAGACAATGACAAAATTTTGCAAGAATTTTAACAATTTTTGTTTTTTTCCAAGTGAGGAAAAAACGCTAAGACGTAACCCAGTAAATTATCTATATAAGAGAGTGTGTACGTTATTAGATGATGAAGATGCAACTCTCCGTAGCTGGTATTAAACTAAAACTCTTCCCAGGCTAACCGGTTGAGATCCAGTGACGCAAGTAATCATATGTCAAGATTTTTAGTATAGTTTCAGCTTCCATTCAAAATTAAGTGAGTAAAACCCAATAAGTTTGGAACCCCACTTAAACTGTTCTTCAGTTAATAATCGTTGCTAAGTCATCTTCACTTAAACAGTCCTTCAATGATTGGCATTGGAAATCTGTTAGGAATTGATATTTTGTCTCCATCTACCATCCTTTTTCCTCACCAAAATAAAAGGGATAGAATATGGGTTGATACTAGGTCTATGATTTCTGCTTTCGACATTCATGAACCAGCTTTTCAATCTCATTTTTTTCTGGTAATGAGAGTATTTGTATCGTTTGAGGTTTGGAATTGAAACTCCCTCTCCTTGAGGTAAATCACATGAACCTGTTTTCTGCAAGGTGGTAGTCCAACCAAATCATGAAAAGCATTTGTATTTATATCTAACATCCATTCCACTGTGGATGGCACCAACACAAGGTTTGCTTCATCCTTTTCTTGAATCAGATCTATAACATACCCGATATCATCTTTCTACAGTTGATGTTGATTTTGGCTTAATCCCAAGTCCCACATCGGTGGGATCATTGTTTGGGAAGGAGGTTTGAGGGTTATAAATTAACATCTCCTCCTTCACTGTTAAATATCCTAAATTTGTAATATCTTCTCCCATAATAATAAAAGTGGGTTGTTTCAGCTGTGCTCGGAGATTAGGCTAAATTGGCCGAACTCCGTTAACAATTTTCTGGTGTGTTTTTTTCCTCTTTATCTCTTTTATTATTCCGCTCTGTTTATTCAATATTATTTGTCGGGTAGCTCTGTTAGGGTTCTGTTTTAGTAGGAAAATTACCCTTTTTTCCCAACAAGTGGTATCAGAGCCGAAGGTTCGCCCTTGGGTTGTTTGAAATTATTTGTAATATTGAATATTATATTTTGAGTTTGTAATGGCAAATCAAAAAGAAGAAGAAGCGAAGGATGTATTCAGAGTGTTGGGCTCCTCGTCATCATGGTCGAGGTTCCCGGTGTCCACTTTGAAATTGGCGGTGAAAATATTTGATGGCACTGGACATTTTGGCATGTGGCAAGGAGAGGTCTTGGACTCTCTTTTTCAGCAGGGTCTTGATATTGCTATTGA
>Ga0123342_1004581_pt1 | contig 20914 bp, 15 predicted proteins | sample Turbeawhitnodule_FD_89960 | JGI IMG/M metagenome (GOLD analysis project Ga0123342, IMG submission 89960) | Root nodule microbial communities of legume samples collected from Mexico - Turtle bean Mexico white nodule | ecosystem: Host-associated > Plants > Roots > Nodule | place: Mexico: Nepantla...
ATATAATTATACTTTAATTTTAAATTATAATTAACTAAAATATGAAATAGGATTAATCATTATTTATTCTTTTTTTATATACAAGGGTAAAATTGTAATCTCACAAACTTTACTATTCAAAATTAATTTATAATATTCTTACAACTATCACATCACTCACAATTTTCAATAAACTTTCCTCACACATCCACTCTAACATACCCCAATCCAAACAACCTCAACTTTCTTCACACTTCCACTCCGACTCACCCTTAACTTTCTACTCTCCCACACCCTCTAATCCAAACACACCCTAAGAGAATAATTTATAAACAATAAAGAATGTGAATTACAAAATTATCACATATACTACATACTATGCTTTAATTATTTCAAAGTATCAATTATATTGATACAATATCTCTACTAACGAGTAACTTCATACATATTTTACTTTATTCTTACATTTAGGTGCAAAACTATACATATCTACTTGCTTATTAATTCAAGAACAACATTATTCACATCTCTAAACAATCCTACCATTAATTAGATGTTAATATTAAATCTCTTTATTTAGAGATATCGTGCTAATAGACAAAACATTTTTTTTTTTACTTTTACAAATTCTATTTAATTAAGAAATTTTTCAAATAAAAAACTCTGTATCAATAACATTTTCCCTTTACAAAGTACCTAAAGAAAATATATGAGTTTCTTAATATAAATAACTTATCTGAATTAAGAATATAATTGCTAAAAATTTATCACTCTCCTCAAATATGTAATTTAACAATATAATTATATCTTTATTCTTTTAGAGGAATTTACGAAAAAATAGAATTCTAATGAAAATTAAAAATGAATGTATATAATTTATTTATAAACTTTATTCATTAAACTTTATTTTTAAAAACTAAGATTTTACAATATAACCACTATGTTTACTTCTAATAAAAATATTTAACTTCTTTTTCTCCTATTCTTACCATATGATTGGATATAATAATCATTGTCATCATAATAACTTTTTTCCAATTCTTCCTTAACTTGGATATATTCTTATGCTAGTCTTAACAACATAATTTTGCTTGCTGAATTTCTAAATAAACAAGGAAAAAAGATGTTTTTATTTTACAAGGATATAACATATCATAGTTTATCCCATATCATTATGTTGAAGATCTAACAATTGATGGTGCATGATCTTTTAACTCAAATTAATTAAATTATAAATGTTTAATCAAGTACGTATACTGCTAAAAACAATTATTTGATTATTTAATTTAAGGCACAATGAATGAATCAATAATAAAAATTAAAATTCTAAAAACTGATTATAGGTTCAATTAAAAAACTTAAATAATGGATTGTTCAATGCAGCACATTGAATCTACAACAAGTTTTGCCAAATTGTAAAAGTTGAGTTCATCATCAGAAGCTAATAAATACAATTAAACACAATTACAAGAGGAACGAAATCAATGTTTTTTTTAATGTATATAATACATTTTATACAAGCTACAATGAATGTGAACAAAGACTGTTGCATATAGCATAAATAACTAACCATAAACGAAATTTAGACAGACTCAAAGAATGGTGTTTACATGCAGAAGGTGCATGAGAACCCTCACCACACTCTTTACACACATTTCCTAGCTACAACATATAGACTAAAAATCATGGAACTGAGATAATGATTTGCTTATGCAACAGGGCCATAATGAGTAGGAATTTTATTTCTAAATTTTGTTGAAACACCAATAGCTACTATAGTACTAACCAGAACCAGCTATAAGCCAATTTTGATGAAGTCTTCTCATTTTTTGATAGCCTTATTAGCACCTCCAGAACTACTACTATGAGAAGAAATGCCTTGGTTAGTCAAGAAACGAACCACAACACATGTGATATTGTCAGCACTACCTCTCTTATATGCTTCTTGCATCAACCTCTTTGCTGCTTCCTCAGCATCCTCCATTGATTTGATCATAGCAACTGCTTCCTGAAAAACACTTTAGATCTTAGCTCAGTAGCAGAAATAAGATGTCTCAGTATGTAACTTAAGTATTTATCATGAGTTTGGATTTGGTTTTATCTTCCATTGCTCTCCCTTCTTTGAGTGGTTATGATGAAGATGCATTTTAGTTATCAATGAGAAGAAATGAACACCAGTGCAAACCTCATTTGAGACAACATCCCATAGTCCATCACTAGCCAGGATAAGAAACTCAAGGGAGTTGTCAACTTTTTCTTCCTACAAATTGGAAAACACGTAGCTTAAACATATCAAAGAAAGAGACTACACAAATAAGGATAAAGATAAATCATAGCAGAAGGAACATGTCTTCTAAATTTTGTTATACTACACATAAATGTTATTGCAGTGTAATAGGAATTAACTACACAAGATGTACAACTTCATCATGTATCCTACAGAAGCACAGGTTGAGATGAATCTAAAACTATGTCACCAACCTGAATTTCTGGATCAGCAACAACATATTGCTTTAGGAGTCTATCACCAAATGCTCGAGAAACAGCAAGAACACCTCCAACTCTCCAAGTTCCTGTATATGTGATAAACAATATAAATTTTCTAAGTTAAACAAAGAAAACTGAAGGCAACTATATGTTACAGGTTTACATTACCAGCCCATATAACAAATCCTCCTGCATCTTCAATCCTTTGCCTCTCATCAGTTTGGTCTGGTTTGTGATCTCGAGAAACAGCAATAGCTAGAAAAAAACCACAATTGGAAGAATAGTATTAAGTAAATATTCAACACATGAAGGTTAAAACCACTCTGTCATTGTAGATGCACAAGACCATGTTATGCACAAACTCATGCCATTTTTATACTAGCAATACATTACACACTCAGTAATAAATGATATCGAGATAGTCACCACCAAAGACTCAGAAGTAAAGACGAAATTCTCAATGATGGCATTAAAAGTTAACAAAAAATTCAAATTATATAAGCCACAGTTAAGTGAAATGTAAATCATATAATAACAATACTATGTCGATAATCAAGTTAAATAACAGTACAAAACTAATACTTAAGTACATGTCAAAGAATGTGTGCAACATTACAGATAAGATGTATGCAAAGTATCTACAATGCTAACAGACCCTTACCATTACCACCCCTGCATATAACAGCTCTGGAATCCCCAACATTTGCAACAAGCAAGCGATCACCAACTAAAATCGCAGTGGAAGCAGTTGATCCAGCATCTTTATTATTACTATTTTCTGACTTCAGAAACTCAGAATCGGTATGATTGTATGCATCAGCTGTGGGTAAAAAATTGATTGGAAAAATGTCACTATTTGGATTTGCCAAATTGGAGAACATCAAACATAAGTAGCTAGTAGTGATAGATAGATAGATAGATAGCATACATATTGCTGATTTGGTGTCAGAAATGAATTTTGGGTGATTGATCAAATTACTAAACAAGTTTTTCTTGACATACTCAGCAGCACGAGCACCACCATGACCTGGAAAGAGTTATAGTTATAAAAAGTTGGAGCTACTTCTCTTTACGAACGAAATGAGAATAAATTTTAAAAGGGAAAAACATCTAACCTCGAACATAAAACACAGTATTTGCTTATCATTGTTCAGGAAGAGGAATAAATAAAGGTTCTAGAGTCAATACTACTATAAAGAGGTTGAAAATCATGATGTGAAGAAAACTTAACACATAGCATAAGTTCTATCTGCAATATTTTGGCATATTTTCCGGTTAGTTTGTAGAACTATGTGATGAAGATATGAATATACCATCAAAAACTCCGAAAAGGCCAACGATTTGACCATTAACACCATCAATTCTTGTGTCGTAAAAATCTTCCATTGAAGATCTCTTGCCGGGAGAGCTAGCATACCCATAGCTGAATTTTCCATTTTGACTGCAAAAAAAATATCATAACAAAATGTGTCATGAACATCCCATTCTGGCTATGAATATCTAAATTAACAACTCCACCATCAAATTGAAAGAAAATGCAAGAAAGAATTTAACCTTGTACCCCCACCGCTCACAATTGCATTCTGGGAATTTTGAACCTGGTTTGGAGCAGGTAAAACTGAATTGGGAAAGCTCATATTACAACTACAATATACTCTTCCTACCCAAATATTATTTCTTTCACCAAAGTCAACAAACACCACCACTATGTCTCTTCTTTCTTGCCAATGCTTCAAGTGATCATAACACTGGTTGGGTCATTTTGCAATCACCAAGTTCCAAGTTTTAACCTGCATATGGAACACCACAAGAAGAAAGGTTTAAATTTTCATATATGTTGCTTTTGATACAGCTAAAGGCATAAAGATGCTGAATCCCAGGTCCAAACTATTGAATTTTGGGAAGAATTATCTTACAAGAGAGAAAAGGTACCTAAAATGTGCTATCATATTCTTCTTGAAAATTATTTAGACAATTTACTTTGAAAAAATGGTCAATGAGAATTAATGAAAGAATGCAAAGTTTATTAGAAAAGAAGAGGAAATAAGAGTGTTTACTATTGTTCTTTTAATTTTGGATGATTCCTTCAAAGCTCAAAGGTTGTTTGGTGATTCATGAAATTTTGATGATCGTCTATTCTAATCATTCACCGTCTAATAGAATTTAAGGTTTCCATATGCGTCGCTGAAGGATAGATCAAGCTTTGAGATTGACCAAGTCAATGCCAAAAGTAACATCTTAATTAATGACTCCCTTGTCCCTTATTTAGGTTAAGTTTATTTTTAATTTATTTTTTACTTTTAAACATTTTACAAGAAACACTGAAATGTTCTCTTTTATATGAAATCCTTGAAAACAGAAAACAGATTAAAAACAAAATGATGATCTTATAATTAAAAAAAATAAAGAGGGTCCTAGTTAGAAATCAAACCAAATCATTTTTTGTTTTCTTCATAAACATCGTTCACGGAAAAATATTAATCATTTTGAACCATCAAATTAATTTTAAAAATAAATATTTTTTTGTGAAATTAAAAATTAAAAATTCAATTTTATTGTAATTTACTTTAAAGTTTTATTTTTATTAGAAAAACTAAATTAAACAAAGTTGAATTAAATCAAAGTGCATGTAATTTTTATGTTTAGTTTCAATATTATTTTAAAACATAAATTAATTAAGCCGCACTATAAACTCTTCTAAGAGTGTCTCTTGGTTATTTTTCGTTTACATAATTTTTTTAATTGAAATTAGAATCTTAATTCATTATAAGGTACAAGAACTAATTTTTTTTTGTTAGACTCAATTCCCATACCCCTTTGAGGCTTTTCTTTATTATGTTTTCTAGTTTTTTATTATTACAAAATTGATATTTAACATTAATTATTTTTTTATATTTACATCAATTTTAGATCTATAAATGTAGATGTCACTACTGTAATAAGTATGTCACTTTTTATATCAATTATTAATTCAATATAAGTTTGAAAATTATTGCACCTTATGCCTAAAATTGATGAGAAACATATATTTTGCAAGCTCATGATAATCAAAACACATATTACATTAGTTCTTTAAAACAAATGATGTAACATGTGTTCTAGCACATGTTTCATATAGTCACAAGATAATTTGACTTTGAGAAAAAAAAATACATAAACCAATAATCAAACTTAATAATGAAATGGTTCTAGCTCCTAAAGGAAATAAACTAAGGTACTCTAAAATAGGTATACACAAATTTTAATGAGTTACAAAACCACTTAACTATGAAAAAATCAATCTACAAGCTAACTTAGGTTGTGCTTTGTCTTGCAGCATCACGAGAGCAATAGTGACAATGAGAGAAACAAAAAAGTATGATGCAAAAAATTAAATACATATTACATATATATTAGATCGGTTGGAAGTGAGAACTATTGTGAAATTTATCAATGGTTAGAATTTATATTAGCTAAGTTTGTTATCGTTTTTGTGTAAATTAGTTTAATAACAAATAATTATATTAACAAAAAAAAATAGTTAAATTTTAAATTGAACATATATATCTTGGTAATTGTCATAATTATAAAATAAAATAAAAAAATCATAAATGATTACGAGATTTCTTAATAAAATATCTCATCTCACATATATATTGAGAATTTACTAATACTCAATTATCTTATTAAACTAAAAGCATAGTTGAAGAAGGTTAAATACAAAAATAAATATTACTTTAAAAATTAGTTACCTATATGTTGAATTGTATTTTCTTTCTCACAACTTATCACCATGTCACTAAAATTCTAGATTTTACTCTTTAATATGATATGAATTTCATCACATCTATCAAAATATTTTTTAGTTTTAAAAGATATTTTTGGTCCGATGAATTTCAAATTGTGGACATTTAAGGAGGTCGTAACCATGAAATACAAAAATTGTGGCAAAAAGTTTCTTCCGTAATATAATTACTCCATCAAACTGTGATCTTTTTTCACAACTCTGGTGGTCTTACCGTTTTTTAATCATAGTATGGATTTTGTAGTTTCTACAATTTCTTACTTACTTTTGCATTCTCCATTCAATTTTTTTTATCAACAATAATAAATAAATAAATAAATAAGAGTCACTTAAGGAATGGTTCAACTCTTATACATAATGACAACTTTAATCACACCTAGTAGACATACTTACATGTATAGCTATACAAACACTAACTTAATCATCTAACATACTAAGTAAACCTCTCATAAGATCATCCTAATACAAACCATCGGATCTATGTACTAATCAGAAAAAGAAAAAAAAACGCAAATTGTGACTTGGATAAAACCCAAAACCAAGTCTTTAGTTGGACCAACGCAAAAGCTTTTCGCCATATCTCCATTCATATCTAACTCCCCACTCAAATAGAGATGGAATACCACTCTTAAATCACAAATGTTTCTAAATTGCTCTATCTAAAAAAGAGTTTTAAATTGCTTTTTAAAAAAAGTTTCAAATTGACTAGTTAGTCCATATTAGAAAATATGGTACTTTAGTCCTTTTCCACCTCTCTAGTTTGAAATAAAAAAGGATGCTGAAAGAAAGAGTCCTTTCATTTATTTTTCTTTGTCCTGATTTTGATAAAAAAAAGGATTTCGGATAGTATTGGATTTTTTAATAACTAAAATACCTATTTTATTTTTTTCAAATTATTTTCCCTTTTATCATAACTTTAATTATACATGTTTTATTTGTGTTTTTTTGTTTAAACAAATTTTAAAATATACATTTAATTATTATTATTTTTTAAATATTTTTGTTTACTAAATCAATTTCAAACATTTAATTATATAAATATAAATTTTTATTTTTCATGAAAAATCATTTAATTAATATTTTGAATACCGAAGACTAAAGACGAAATTGAATAAAAACTTTTACTATACAAACTATATATTTAAACCTGTACCGTCTCTTCCTTATGTAATACTTTTATTTGAGCTTTATTTTTTGAGAAAAAAAGACTGAGCTTTCCATTCCTGGTGCATGTTTATCTAAAATATTTCTTCCAGAAAAAAAAACTTTACTCTTTCTTTTCTGAAAAGATTTTCCAAAAATATTACATCGTTTTAAGCTGGGCCCGCTAATCTATATTAGCCCAAGAAAAAAGAACATTTTCTATTACATCATATCTCAATCAAACCGATAAACTAATGAATTATTCAAGTAATCGATCTAGGTAACCCTAAAAAATTACTGAAATAATTTTATTTCCTTTTATTTTTGCACGAAATTTCAATAAACACATCTACTAAGATTTAATGAGTACTTTGGTTAAAACATACTATTTATTCTGTTTCAAATTCTTTATATATTGACAACAAATCTGTATTATATTCTTTCTCAAACTACATTTATAAAAATTAAATTACATTTTTCCATTAAGAACATTCAATTGTGTCATTTAATCGATTATCATTTGAACTATTATTTGAATGATTTATCTTATAAAATCTGTTACGTACTTTTTCATGTTACTTCATAGTTTTATCTAGATTTTTTATTTTATATTATTCTTTAACAAAATTTATCAAATAATAGTGAAAACATAAAATTATTATGAAGTTAGTCACAATTTATCTTCTATTAAATAACTTTTTTTCTCAAAAAAATATCTTATTTTTATATTAAAACTCCAAGCAATTTATCAATACGTCATTTTTTCAGTTAGTATATAAGTGCACACTTTAACTTACGATTTTATTATGAGATTTAATTAAACTGAAGTCCTGTTCTAAAAGAAAGTCTCGGTTAAAATAATTAACTTTCCGTAACTTTGCCATTATGTTAAAGATTGCGTTGAGCAAGAAAGGTGAACTTCAAATTACATACAAAATTTCTAATTAAAGAGATGACGAGTGTAGATGAAAAACATTCGCCTAATTCTAATTAAAGAGAGTGAAGGACTATATTTCTACCTCAAATTGTCATTTTGTGAAGAAGTCTTGAGAAATAGAGCCAAAAAGCTACCTGTAATTTGTGGCTAGAATTCAAAGCTATAGCTGAAATAATGTCTAAAGCAAATTTGTGAACTTCGGGCCTTACGGCCATCCGAATAAGCATTGCTGTCCACTCCGCTGGCGCCAACTTCACCACTTCACAAAGGTATTCAAACCCTTTTTCAATCCTACCAAGCATATCACGCTCCTGCAACGTACAAATAACTCAGACAAACGGAACAACAAAATCTATTTTTTCTTATATTCAGAATAAAAAATCACGCGACAAGTACATGCTACCGCCCTACTCGAATAACAAAAACCTAAATGGACTGTTTCATTCAAAGAAAGAAGTGAGCAAACTAATTGGAAAGCATGGCATGGGGAGGAGAGTGAAGAAGGAAAAATAAAATTTCCTTGCTTAGTTTATCTGCTGAAGAGAGCAAATAAAATCAATTTACTATTATATCATTTCATATACGTCTTTGTATTGGTAAGATTTTTTAAATTTTCATAGGCAATCTGCTTTATTCCTCTGAAATCAAGCGAAATCTTAGTGCCCTCTAAGGATGGAAAAGACGACAATATGAAGATGCAGGGGCTTCAAATCAGTGACAGTGGCAGTGATAAAACAATCAAAGACGCTCCTAAGAATGCTAGCAATGACGGTGAAGCTGCAGTCCAAAGTGTTTAAATTGTCTGAAACCGGTGATGAAGCTAGAGATAAGGACCTCGCAGAGGCGGAGTGCAATGGAAGGGATTTGGGAGTGTTGAGTAGGATGGAGACAATTTATGTAATGTTTAAATTAGCCGTGGCAAAAATATTTCAAAAATCATGATTAATTGTATCTAAAATCCATCATATCATCTATTATTGATATAGTTCAGTAGTATATAATTGTGTTTTTCTTTTGGATATATTAAAAGAAAGTAATTTAAAGATATGTTCAATAATAGTTGGTTTTGCATTAAAATAATTAATCGATAGAGGTAAAGTGTGGAAATATTAGAATATAATGATAATTTTGAATCACAAGCTCCAAAATTTATTTATTTTATGATAACAAAAAACATTTTTTGATAATTTTACTAAACACGCCATGGCCTTTTCTTCCACCAACCAAAACAATACTCTCCGAATATGCCCTAGTCCAATTTAATCAACAAACCTCAAGTACTTTCCTAGCTTGAAAGTCCGAGCTCTCCTCGGAATTTTGGCTCCTTCAATTCTCCTTCCCTCCCTTTTAGACTTTTAAACCGAACAAAGAATTCCCTCCACCAAACAAAAGGCGAGGGGTGATGGGGGGATTGGGGTAGGGGTCATATCCATTTTAACTAGATCATATTTATTTGGATTTTTTTTAAATCCATTTAAAGTGGATTAAATCTAGATTAAATTCATTTTGATATGGACACAGACTAACTTGGCTCGAACTGGACTTAAGCTGACTCAACCTGAACGTGGATCAACTCGGCTCGACATCGACCCGGGTCCGCTCGGCTCGACATCAGCCCGGACCCAGATGGTTGGACACTGGCCCGGACCCAGACGACTCGACATGCCGAGCCTAGACAACTCGACATCAGCCCGGACTCAAACGACTCGACATCGACCCGGGCCTAAACGACTCGACATCGACCCGGGCCCAAACGACTCGACATCGACCCGGGCCCAAACGACTCGACATTGGCCCGGACCCGGACGACTCGACATCGGCCCGGGCCCACTCGACTCGACATCGACCCAGGCCGACTCGGCTCAACATCGGCCTGGGGCCGCTCAACTCCACATTAGCCTGTGCCCAGACGACTCGACTCAGCCGGGCCCGAATGAATCTAAATCGACCCAAGCCCGGATGACTCGACATTGGCTCGGGCCCAGATGACTTGACATCGACCCGGGCTCGGAAAACTCGACATGGGCCCTGACCGTTCGACTCGACATGGGCCCGGGACTGCTCGAATTGACATCGGCCTGGGCCTGGACAACTCGACATTGACCCGAGATTACTCGACTCGACATCGGCCCGGGCACACTTGACTCAACATGGGCCTAGGACTGCTTTGCTCGACATCGGCCTGGGCCTGCTTCGCACAATATTGGCCTTGGTCCGCTCGTTTTGACATCGACTCGAACCTGCTCGGCTCGACATCAGCCCTGGCCCGATCGTCTGGATATCGTCCTGGGCCTGCTCAACTCGATATCGGCCCGGGCTTGCTCGACTTGATATTGGATACGAAAGAATAAGCTCAACATGGGGTTGGACCGACTCGACTAGACATTGGCCTGGACCAACTTGGCTCAATATTGGCCCCGGCCGACTCGGGTCGACTCAATATTGACCGCTTAGCTCGACTTGGCCCAGGGTTGACTTGGCTCGACTTTGGCCCGGAACGACTTGGCTCAACTTGGGCCCGAACGACTCGGCTCGACGTGGACTTGAGCCGACTTTGCTCAACTTGGGCCCGGATTGTCTTGGCTCAACCTGGATCGGGCCAAGTCAAAATCCAACCCAAAATGCAATTTGGATAATCCAAAAATGTATCCAATCTATATCTAATCCATATCCAATTAAATGGATTGAATTTAAAATCCAAAAATATGGATTTGGATTTGAGATAAATCAATTTAAATGGATTAAAACTAATATGGATTTGGATAATTATAGATTGGATTTTGTAATTTGGATTTTTTACCCGGGTATGGGGTTCAATGATAAGGACAGTTTCGTGCTCTCACCCTTATCAAGGCCCCCCTTTTGGTCATTCATTGTAAACTCCTTTCTTCAAAAACAATATTATACCACTATCCTACCGTTGTCACTGTCTAACATTCCACCACCTAACTTCTGCCCACATCCCCTTCCATCACCTCCTCCACAAACCCACCTTGTCACCACGGCCACCTCAAATGAAAAATCATGTTCTAACGTATCATTACTCTATATGATAAATCCATTATAATTCTCCCCATGATGCCATCAAACTATTTGGATTGACACGATTTGCACACTATAGAGTAATAACGCACTTTACAGCCATAAATACATAAAGGTTATGTATTTTCTCAATACAAGGATTAAGTTCTTGGATACTTAGTTAATTTAATTTGTGATATTAAGTGAAAATAGATGGATTTTGTTGTCCAAGTAAATGTATGATAGCGCATTTCGCTTTTCTTCAGAAAAGGTTCTATAGTCGGTCTGCAACCCCTACCCAGACCCCTACCCCTACACACCGGAGAGATATTTGAGGTGATCTAGTAGTAACTATGCTGAAGGGGTACTTGGTGTGATTTCGTTTCCTACTTGGTGGGATCAGTCTTAGCTTTTTTTTTTCCTTTTGCCACATTTCACTGAAAGGGTTGAAGGGAGATAGAGCATGAAGTTCTTCGCAAGAGCCAACTAGATCCTCTTCCTCATGAATGAGGAGATTGTAAATAATTTATTCCCTAGAGATGTGCAAATGCATTTAGAATATATTTAACAAAAGAAAATACCTCAAATAGTAATGTACTCTGGCCTTGAGGCTTCTCATCAAATGCGCAATCAATCACTTCCTCTTGCAGAAAATGTTCAGCTGCTTCTACTATATCCCGAAGAAGGAAAAGACGCACTCTAAGACCCTTGTCTGATAATATGAATGATAAAAGATCTTCAGTGGAATCGACAACAGCATGGATGTCAAATAATTTCCAAACAGAAGAACTTGAAAACTTTTCAGAACTAGGGTCTCCAGTTATCTCAGAAGCTTGTTCAGATATTGCTGCTACCTGAACAAAAATGACACCCATATTACACAGTCCAAAGTTGTAGAATAATGTTATCCACTAGAATTCAAATTTAAGGGAAGAAACTAAAAGGATCATCATTTGCAAATGCCGAGATATTTACTCAAAAGGATTAGACATTTGAATAAAGCACATTTACTTCTATGGAAAAGCAACATAATTCCACAAAGTAAATAGAAAAATGCTAGTAACAAACACTATTTCTGTTTTACGATATTCTATTATTGGATGAAAAACAAGTGGCATGAATTAAATGATGTCTCACTCCCTGTTTAGTAGGCTCCATTCCCTGTTTAATGGGATCAACTCGCATTTCACCCATTGAAGGGTATTGAAATGAGTGCGTTGCTAGCATTTTTCACACTAATAACGTAATTGTGCCACATGGGGTTCCAACTTTCAAGAGTAAGTACACAAATAAAGCAGGCTACAAATTTATGTCAATGTTACATAGCAATTACGTTTATTTTGAGAAGTTATAATGTGAGCATGAGCCTAAAGGGTAGGTCATCTCAAAAGATTAGTCCATCAGGTGGAAAAAATCCTTGAGACTTATAAGCCTCACTTGTTAGGTGAGACTCCCTCGTGAAGGACTCATAACAGGTTATGTTTCAAATGATACAAGTAGGGTAACCTTGTGAATAACTTTTTGGCTTATTTCAAGCAATATTGGGATGAACATATTCACATTACAACTATATTGTATGGATGAGTAGAAAAAACAAAACAGATCATACCAGGCGTTCTAACCGGTTCCACCTTATGGATCCATTGTTACGAATGAGAAGTTCCCTCAAAATTCTTCTCATATCAGGGTTTGGATCTGCTATAAGTCTCCCAATGACAAAAGGATATGCACTCTCAATGACTTTAAAATCAGGATCCAGAACTTTAGCTGTGCCTTCAAGCGATCCCAATGCTCTTATCACAAGGGCATAATCTGGCGGGAGGGAGAAATTAAATTCGTACATGACATCATATAGTTGATTCATAAGTCCCTGAAATACAAAGAAAGTATTAAACTTTGAAATATAAAGTGTCATCATACCTGGTGATTGTGCTCCAGATAGGTATAAAAAACAATAAACCTTGTTGTGGAAGACATTAGCAGAAACAGATCTATGAAATATTAACTTAGAAAATAACTAGAACTTTGAAAATCAGCACCAAAACAAACAAGTAGAATAAAACAAAAGCCAGGAATGGAATGAAAAGAGGAGAAGAGACACTTGATCCCAAAGCAGAGGTTGGCCCCAAAGATTTATCCTGAAAATTCAGTCATTCCTATCGGAAAATAAGCACCAAAATAGTGCATAACTTGTATACTGCCAGCATTTTCCTATGTAGGCACCCCCCACCCCCTCCCCCTCAACAACATATTTTAAAATTCTCAAAATTCTGCTTAGGGATACTAAGGCTGATGACCAAAATATATGATGAGCACCAGCTACAGCTATTACAGAGCAAAAATTGATCCTTAAAAGGAGTATAGAATGAAAAACAAACCTGAAAATCTTGGGATTCACCAGTCCGATCAGCGAATGACACTTTCAGCGCATCAGAAACTGAATGCACATCAACCCCTTCAGGAATAAATCCCAAAGAAAGGAAGTCATTTGCCAAGCTTAGAGAGTCACGATTAACAAAGTGCACAATCTGAAAGAGAGAAAGGCTTAGTACTAGATACAGCAACAAAGGAAAATATGTATCTCCAATCCTCAGGAAAGTGTAATGTATTGGAGAGGAGAAACTTCAAAAGGAAAAAAAGTATACAGACACTGCATGTCTAGGAACATTTCATCCAAGAGATATTTAAGATGAATGGATCCAATAAATAAAAGGATACCTGGATAACATGTATATTAGCATCATAAAAGAAGTTCCCAGAAATATGCAATATTTTTTCTTGTAAATTATGTAATAACTATTTCAATCAATACCTTAGATTAAGAAAAGCAAGACTCTGGAGGTCAGACCTTATGAGAGATCATGACCAAGTGATTTGCAAATAAAAGCTATCAAAACCTAAAACGTCCTTTTGACTCTTCTCCAGCATCACCACAAATAGGATGACCATTCAACAAGTTCCCATAAAGCATGCTATTAGATGTAACCCTAGAATATAAGTATAATAAATCTTATGAGAGAAAAAAATAATATTATTCAAATGACAATTATGTCATCAATAGGCCATTGAACAGTGTATATAAAAAGAGATAAAGGGAACGTCAGAAAAATGGGCCCAACGGAAGCAAAAGCTGGGTGGTGTATGAGAAGAGGAAAACAAAAAGGCACAAGATTGGAATTTGATGAAAGGAAGTGAAGGAATCAAATTGGAGAGGGAAATGCTCAACAGACTGCACAGCTTCCAAGTGCTGCCTGAGGGGAGAATTGGAGAATAATAACTGTAGTGATGAGGAAAATCATTAGTGGCAGGGTCTGGAACATGAGGGGCTATCTGAGAATTGAGGTAGTGAAGAGGGTAGTCCTGGACAGGGAAAGAGTGAGCACTATCATGTAGTGTTCATCTTTTTCTTCCAGCCTTTTCTAGTTTCTCTGTTTTGGCTGTCATATTTCTGGTTTGTCAGAGTATTCTCTATTTGGTGTAATGAGCTGTGTCTCAGTCCTTTTGCTGAATATTATCCAGAATTTAGTTTCTATCAGTTTAACATTATAAAGTTAATTTGAACTTCTCAAACATATTACATATTTTTGGAATAAAGACAGTGGCCACAAAATGTAGTGGAGATTATAACTAGTCAGTAAGTTAAATCCATTACAAGAGTAATACTTAGATATTTCTCACCATTTGAATAAGTCCAATTCGATAATGCCTAGGAATATCCCCCATCATTCCAAAGTCAAAATATGCAAGTGATCCATCACTTATCGCAACAAGGTTTCCTGGATGAGGATCGGCATGGAAATAACCAACCTCAAGCATTTGCCTCAAAGAGCAGTATAATCCCTACAAAGACAAAAATATGAGGCAAGGGGGTAGCAATTGACAGTGCTTAGCATCTTAGAGTAATGATGCACTTAATATGAAGCCAAAAGATATTAAAACTGAGCATTCAATACTAATTCAAAAACCCGCAAGCATAGTAAGTAAAAAGAAATGCACGTAAACTAGACAGACACAATGGCATCATAAATGCATCATATACATGTGACTTATAAAACTGGTGTACTTCATACCTGGTCAATGAGCTCCCTTCTGTTCAAAGAAGCTTCAGCCAAGCCTGTTTCATCTGTAAGCTTAATTCCATCTATCCACTCCATAGTCAGCACAGTGGAGCACGTGTAGTCCCAATATATTTTTGGAGCTTTGACAGCATTTGTTCTTTTGAGTTTAACCCCACCTGCAAATTTGTTGCTCTGCTCATTACCACCTCCTGAAAATTTGCTTATAATTTGGGTATGGACCTAATTCAACCCTACAATACTTGCTTGTTAAGTCGGTTGTCCCCCCCTTGTATACTGTTTTAGGCTCTATCTCTACTTCAATCAATACGGGAATCAGATTTTTTTCCAATACACTTTCGAGCTTGGTGCATGGATAATATAAATAGACAACCTTTTTTAATGGACTTGGTAGAATCTTATATTTGTATGAGTCTAATTAGACTCTACAAAATCAGCTTGCATGGTGAGAGATATCTTCAAGAAAATGGGGTTCCCCTTGAGGAAGGTGATGTTGTTAGCTAAGACGTAGAAGCTGATTTTGTAAAGTTGAGATGGGTGCAAACCCAAATTCTAAGATGGTATCAAATTATATTCTAATTTCAATCAAAAAAAGTCACTAATCATATTAAAATAGAGCCTAGCCTATAAAGAGTACATATGTGGGAGTCTATTTTCACCTCATAAGCCTGTTTTTTGAGATTGAATTAAGTCCAAAAGTCATTCTAAGAATAGTCACCAATCTAAACTGCATGCTAAAAAACTAGGTATTATTTAATGAAGTTAAGAACAGAAATGTTCATAACCTTATATATTGCCCACTGGCCTCTCGTTTGAGGAACTGTAGAGTAAGAACAGATTCTTATGTGTAATTATCCTAGCCATTATGCATAGTAACATGTGTCTTTCATTTTCTCTCCCTTAACATCATCACACATTAAAGTATTGAGCATAATATAAAATTAGAATTTGAGATTTAAAAACATGGTTGATTTAGGGACATGCCAAAATTATATCAAAGAAAATAGTATTTTTGGTGCAGATGTTTAACTTACTAGCAGACCAACAGTAGAGAGAAGCAAAGCGCTCAGCATTTTTTCCCTCTAGGACATAATCAATTTCATCAAACATGTGCCTGACCTGTTGCATTAATCTACAATGACTAACACATAAAGCAATTGCAATGTAAACTAAAAATAACACTCCATAATAGTCAGCTGCTATAGTGGCCATCATACACAGACGTAAAATATTATATTTCTTAAAATGCCAGGTTAAAAAATAGGTCATACAAAGTAAATGAGATCTTTGTGCTCTGTTTTAAAGGAACTCACCATTTCATTTACTGCCACCAAAAGATCTCTCCGAGCCTTGGCAAACCGTTTTAATTGGCCCCCAATCATATTGAATAGCAAAGCATCAAGAGTCAATGAAAGTGACATACCGGGCCTCTGTACCTTTACAGCAACCATCTCTCCAGAATGCAGGTGAGCTGCAACACTTGAAGCGACAAAAGTAAACACTTCAATCTTCCTCAAACATGTAAATATTATTCTAAAATATCAAATTTAAGTGCAAGAAGCCGAGCAAATATAAAATACACAAAAATAGAATAAATTCTAAGCTAACTTTTGTTGTTAACTAACCTTTATATACTTGCCCCAAGGATGCTGCTGCAATAGGTGACGGGCTGATCTCTTTAAAAATTTCATGAATAGGAACACCAAACTGATTCTCAATAGATTTAATTGCAACACCAGTTGGAAACGGAGGTATTTGATCCTATAATATGAATAGAAAATTTATAAGACTTTATGAAAATACAAATTACAGAAGACAAGAGCTTAGCCATAGTCAATAGATGCACCTGCAGTATTTGATTACATGGTTGAAGTACAATGGAAGATGTCATTGTACCTGTAACTTGGCAAGTTCTTGGCAATATATTGTTGGTAATATGTCAGGCCGGGTGCTCAATGCCTGCCCAAGCTGGAATCATAAATGGATTAAGTCAAACATAAGAACTGCACAGGTAATACATTTAATACATGTTAAATATTAATTATTGTTCCATTCAATATATGTACGTCATAATGACAATGCAGGAAAGAAGGAAAACAAAAAGAAAAGCTTCTTATCTATATTCAAGTGCTTTTACAACGAAAATATGACACTTAAAAGAATAAATATAATAACGTAAGACACTAGTTATCTAGAGTAAAATCATAAGAATTTGGACACAAGACTAATGCAATTTTGTGTGAGAGAGAGAAATTGATACTAAATTGCATATCTTAAACTAACCTCAGCATAGATCATGTATAGTATAGAAAGAGTAATGCGAGTATGAATAGCTAATGAATGTAGAAACCAAAGGAAATAACCTGTGAGACTTGCCTTGATATAGAAAGGACCCAAGCGTATTAGAGTTTCACGAAACTGCAAAAAAATTGTATATCACTGTTCATTTAAGCCCGTTCTCCATAAGTATTAAAAAAATTAATCCACGTTCTCCACTGCTGGAAGATTTGTTAGTTGAAGAAATATTAGTGGTTTCAAATTTCTTTAATGCTTAAATATACGGTTCACATTTTACCTCTAAACCCTTTTTCATGGTTTCTCCGACAGTTTTTCTTGGTTTTCATCAATCTTAAACATACACGACTACCCTCCATCTAACCCAATCCCTTTACTGGGGCTTTCTACATATCTTCTCCACAAATATCCAAAGCACTTTAGGCGAGATTCTACCATTTTCTCATTCCTCCTGATCCCTTTACTGGGGCTTTCTACATATCTAGTATGTCTACTCATAACACCGAGTTCATTGTCGTTATCTTTTTTCTTGACAAACACTCAACTCCACACTTCACCGGAAGTCTTATCATTGTGTAATAAATTTTCCCTTAGCAATACCTTTTGTCACATATAATACCTAATGCACTCCTCCATCTCATCCACCCCACTAGAAATCCAACGATCAACATCATTACCTATTTTACCATTTTGTATGATGAACCTGCTTGATTTTAATTTGTATAACTTGTGGTAAGGCGTGGTGTCCAAGTTTCACCTCTTAAGATTTTAACTTGTATAACTTGTGCTAAGGTATGGCAAGGTCTCCATGTTTCACCTCTAAGACAGGATCAACTCGTCTCCAGCTAAACTTACATTCCAATGGTTCCCTTCTTAAGCTCCACCTGACTTCTACTTAAATAAAAATTAAGATTCCAAAATTCATCTCCACGTCTATAACTTCCTATTTATTTATTCTTTTCTCTCTCGGAGTATCATCCGAAAAAAACCATTTACCTCACAATAAAGGAAATTACACAATGCTCAATGATAAAATACCTTTATGGCTCGGACATTAATAGTAACTAATTGATAATCATAACCAGAACTTGCCTAGTGTGTGGAGTTGAGTGACAAAAGAAGTGGTTGGAGTATTGTCTCTATGTCTATTTTGTTAACGCTCCATTTTACTCTCCTTTTGTTTCCCCGACTTCTAAAAGGTTTCCAATAAAGAAGCTTCCTTTAATTTTTCATCCAGTTAATTGGTTTTAATCCTCTCTAATATCAGGCAATTTACTGAGCTTTTTTCTTAAGAGATTGATAATGGTTCAATCAAATGCATAATAAATTGAGCGGATCAGACCTGATACCGCAAACCAAAAGTAATCTGTGTTCAGTCCCTAGTGTATCTGCCAAAGAATGTGAAAAACATTGAGAAAAGATGATGTTTACCTTAACAGCACGTTTTTTCGTGTCTTGGACGAAAAATTGCCACATCGTTAGCCTTAACACATGAAATGAAATAATTGATGCCCTGTATAAAGCCAGAAAGGGGCCAAAGCCGTAGATAGCATTGAAACTCTTAGAGCTATAAGTTCCAAGAGCATGCCCAAATTGATTTTCAAGCGATTCCCTCCTCATCCTCGCATACTCAGCAGAGGGCGTTACGCCATGCACGCTGGTGAAACCAGTTGAATATCTGCAGCAGCATCCACGATGAACGAAAAAATTGAACGTCATAAAACAAGAAACGGACCAAAACTCGATCTCAGTTGTTAATCGGTTGTGCACGGGAGAACAAAAAAAATAACTCACGAATTACGGTGCAGTAAGCAAGACGAGGAACGGCAATCCAATTGCACGCATTTGCTTAAGATAATTTCAGTGAAACTGTCGTGATATAAATCTGCAAGAAAAATAAACTCTCACTACAATAATAGCAACAATAACCTAACAGCCAATCAATTCTAACAATAATTGAATATAAAACAGCGAATAGAAATGGGATAGTTTGCAGAGAGTGATGATCAGAGGAAATGTACGTGCGGACTTGAGAATAGGAGCGCGGTGTCGGTAGAGAGCTGCGAAGGCATTCCTCGTCATTGATATGTATGGTAAAGAAGTTCAGTGGAAAGCATGGGAAAACGCTGAACAACAAGTGTTTGAGAAAATGCATAGGTGCGACCAATTACTCATTGGTTTGATTCGATGAGTAGCGGCAGTGAGTGTGTGAGCTTCTTGCAATTCTGAAAACTGAAGAAAACTGCCACGTGTGGTAAGGTAAGCACCGCACTTGACAGTTGGCACCAAATTTGCAGAACGAACCGCTCTCTTCTTCGATTGGGATTGGATTAAACCGCTACGACCTATGGCACTCTCGAGAGCTTTAAGTTTGTTTTGTTTTCTCAGACCCTAAGAAGCTCGAGGCAACACTTCTCTTAATCGGACACGACTCTCGTATGACACATGTAGGACATGTATTAATAAAATGTTCAATTCAAAAAATATTTGTTAGATTTCTGACAATTGTAGAATGATTTTAACATAATTTAAAAAAAATACATTAATTTTTTAAAAAATCAAATTTTATTGTATAAATTGTTATTATGATTATAAAAATAAGAAACAAATCATTGTGAATCACTCATGAAAAACATCTTTCTGGTCCAAAAAATAATCTGAAACATACTTGTGCACATAAATCTTTATTATAAACTTATATAATTCATAATTATATAATATATAGATTTGTGTCTCCGTATCCTCCATTTTAGAAATTTTACGTATTTCCGTATCCGTGGTATCAATGTCTGAGTCAGTGTTGTGGCCTTAAGTGTGTGTTTGGATTGGGGAGTGGATGTGTGAAGATTTGAAGGAGTAGATGTGTGAGGATGTGAGAAGAAAGTGTGAAGAAAGTGAAGTTGTTTGGATTAGGGTATGTTAGAGTGGATGTGTGAGGAAAATTTATGGGAGTTTGTAAGTGATATGATGGTTGTGAGGGAGTTTTATTTTTTTTAAAATTGTTAAATGTTACCTTACAAATTTATCCTTATTAAAAAAATTTAATAATGAAATGAGTTATTTTTGTTTAAAAAAACAACTTTCACATATTTCGTAGATTTAAAAATTAAAATTAGAAAATAAATATATATTAAATATAAATAGATATAATTTAAAAATTATAATTAGAAAAAAAGTATTCAACAAATTAAA